>Ga0315330_10001759_pt1 | contig 14720 bp, 10 predicted proteins | sample M140m34915metaG_FD_203453 | JGI IMG/M metagenome (GOLD analysis project Ga0315330, IMG submission 203453) | Ammonia-oxidizing marine archaeal communities from Monterey Bay, California, United States - M1 40m 34915 | ecosystem: Environmental > Aquatic > Marine > Intertidal zone | place: USA...
GGGGATCGGCTTGGACTCATTCTCTTCGGAAGCCAGGCTTACTTACAAGCGCCGCTTACTTTTGACCGCAATACAATCAATACCCTGCTGCTGGAAACCCCCTTGGGGATCGCAGGCGGCAAGACCGCGATTGGAGACGCCATTGGCCTCGCCGTCAAGCGTCTGTCAAAACGCCCCGCCGACAACCGCGTCTTAATTCTACTCACCGACGGGGTCAATAACATTGGGGAAGTGGCCCCCCTTCAGGCTGCCAGACTTGCTGCCCAAGAGGGCATTACCATCTACACCATTGGGTTTGGAGCGGACCAAATGTCCGTGTCGGGACTGCTGTTTAACCGTACCATTAACCCTTCCGCGGAACTCGACACCCAGACTCTCACCGACATTGCAAGTCTCACCGGCGGTCTCTATCAGCGTGCTCGTTCTACCGACGAGTTGGCACAGATTTATGCGGCGCTCGACGAACTCGAACCCATCGAAGTTGATCAAGAAACCTATCGACCTGAAAAATCGCTTTTTTTCTGGCCTCTGGGCGGTGCGCTGCTGGCGAGTTTTCTCTGGACGGCATTGTGGATCGCTCCGGCATTCAGCCTCAGGTCGTTCAAGCATTCTGACCGTACTGCCGGAGCACGTTGATGGAATGGTTCGCCGACTTTCATTTCATTCGTCCAGTGTGGTTGCTGGCGCTGATTCCGGCTGGATATTTATCTTACCTGGCTTTTAGGCACTGGGGGGGCGCATCCGCTTGGCAGCGGGCCATTGATCCCGCTTTGATTCGGTTCTTGCTCGTAAAACCATCCTTGTCCCCCACGATTAACCCGCTGCCCTTTTTGTTGACTGGATGGATCATCGCGACCTTGGCTTTAGCAGGACCAACCCAAGAGAAGGTTCCGCAACCTATTTTAGAGCGAGAGGACGCGCTGGTGATCATCCTTGACTTGACTTGGTCAATGTATGCAGCAGACATCTCCCCTAGTCGATTGGTGACTGCTAAACGGAAAATTTCTGACCTGCTAAGCGCTCGAGACGAAGGTATGACCGCGCTCGTATCATTTGCTGGGGATGCTCACACAGTGGCACCGCTCACCGATGACACCGCCACTTTACTTGCACTGCTACCCGCCCTGGGACCAGAAATCATGCCCGCTCCCGGTAGTCGATTAGCTCCGGCACTTGACTTGGCACGCGCATTATTCACAGACGGTGGTGCCGCCAGTGGTCGAGTTTTAATTATCACTGACGAAATCCGAGACGGGGCAGCCGCGCTCAGTGCCGCTCGAACGCTGGGCAGCGCCTATCCCATCACCATTTTGGCTGCGGGCACGGAAAGCGGCGCTCCGATCAAACTCCCTCAATCGATGGGCGACTCATTTCTCAAAGACGAGCAAGGAAACCTGATTATTCCCTCGGTGAACTTCGATGCACTTTCGAGCTTTGCAGGCGCCGCTGGCGCCAGCTTATCCCCCCTAAATTTGCTCGCCAATGATACCCAAGCGCTGCTGTCACCCACGGCAGAAATAGGCGAGACCTTTAGGACGATCGAGCGGGATTTCGATCTCTGGCAAGAGCTGGGTCCTTATCTTATTTGCCTCTTGGCGCCGCTCGCCATCATCGGATTCAGGCGCGGATGGTTATGGCTCGTCGCTTTGGTGATTATTTTACCACCAGAGCGCGCCGAGGCTGATTGGTGGGCTGATCTCTGGCAAACCCGGGATCAACAGGGATATAGCGCTTTCCAGAAAGATTCACCCGAGACTGCTGCGCAGCTCTTCGAAGACCAGGCCTGGCGAGGCGCCGCGCTCTATAAAAATGAAAGCTTCGAGGAAGCGACAGACGCCTTTACTGCAGGCCGCACTCTAACTGATCAATATAACCTGGGTAACACCCGAGCAAAAATCGGGGACCTCCAGGGTGCACTCGATGCTTATCAAAGTGTGCTCTCAAAAGAACCGCAACACGAGGACGCGCTCTTTAACAAAGCCTTAATCGAGGAACTGATGCAAGAGCAATCGCAGTCAGACTCGAGTGACTCGGACGATTCAGACGAAAATCAAGACCAGAACAAACAACAAAGCGACGATGGCAACGAAGCTCAAGAGGGATCAGAGTCAGGCGATGATGCGAAGTCCGATTCAACCCAAGATAGTTCTCAGGAAAGCCCTCAGGACGACGAGCAAGAGCAAGATGAAGAGGCCGGGCCCGAGCCCTCAGAGGAGCGTCAGGAAACACAAGCGCCGTCCGAACAAGAACGCCAGACCGAAGCCGCTGAGGCAGAACTTGACCCTGAGGAAGCGCAAGCCCTTGAGCAATGGCTGAGGCGCGTTCCTGACGACCCTGGGGGATTGCTCAGGCGCAAATTTGAGCAACAATTTGAAGACCGAGTCCGCGAAGGCGAAATTACTCGGCAAGACTTCGAGAGGAACTGGTAATGCACAACCTTCTCCTGGGGCTCCTGGGGCTCTTATTCACCTGCTTCAGTCCATGGGCACACTCCGCGGTGACAGCCACCGTGGATCAAAACCAAATCACGGAGTTCGATGTGATCACCCTCACCATAAGGATCACTGATCGCAATGGTGTAACCCCTGACCTGACTAGAATCGAGAACGACTTCACAATCATTAGCCAGCAAAGTCAGCAAAACTCCTCAATTTCCATTATTAACGGTCAGCAGCAGCGACGCGGCTATGTTGATCATATCGTGACTCTCAGACCCAATCGTCAAGGCGACCTTGTCATTCCATCTTTACCCGTGGGTACCGAACGCACCCAATCCATTAACATTCGAGTTACCCCACAATCAAAAGCTGTAACAAACCAAATGCAGCAAATCTTGTTTTTTGAAACACTGGTCGACCGGACAGAACTGTACGTGCAAAGCCAGCTGCTCTATACGGTGAGACTCTACTACGCCGACTCTATTTCCGGCGATTTCCCCGCAGCCCCAAACCTCGACAATGCAGTCGTTGAAATTATTGAAAACGAGAAACGATTCGAAACAGTCGTGAACAATCGGCGGTTTTATGTTCTCGAAAAAAAATACGCCATTTTTCCGCAAAAAAGTGGTCCTCTCCGATTACAACCCGAGACGTTTGTCGGCACCCGGGGGCGCGGGGGGCTTTTTTCAGCACGGCAAAGGGTCAATGCGGTTTCCAAAGGGCATCAATTAACCGTCAGGCCTGTACCCCAGTCGTTTGAAGGTCGGCGATGGCTTCCCGCCCAGTCGTTATCCATTGAGGCGACGGTGAACCGTCCAAGCGCGCCCATTATCGTAGGCGACCCCATCAATCGCGTCATTACCTTACGCGCTAGGGGTACCACCTCTGCCTTGCTTCCGGAACTTTCTTTCCCGGACACCGAGCTTGCCAGACTTTATGTCGACCAGCCTGCTTCCAGCGAATTCAGCAGCAGCGATGGCATCAGTGCAGAGTCCATTTTAACCGTCGGGATCGTCCCAACGGCGCCTGGGACCCTGGGTCTTAAACCCATCGACATCTACTGGTGGAATACGGAGACGGATCGACAAGAGGTCACCCAACTACCAGCACTGACCCTAGCGATCGGACCGAGTACGGTCCCAGCGCCCAGGGTCGTAGAATCCTCAACCAGCACCCCCCCGGCAGCAGTTGCTCAAATCGAGTCACTCAAAGCGCAACTGATATTTGCGCAATGGGCTGCGGGCAGCCTACTGATGGTTTGGCTGCTGACCCTGGCGGTTGGAATTCGCCGACAGCGTGGGCAGCGCATTAAGAAGGCCCCGACGACGACGCCCAGTCAGGAATTTGGCGTATTAAAACAATCCATTAAAAGTGGAAATCCCCGTGCCGCGTTTGAAGCCATGCAGATTTGGAGACGACATTATTTTCCATCCGCCGCCTCAATGGCGGCGGTAATCGCTGCTGAGCCCAATCTCGAGGCGCCCTACCAAGCGCTCGAGCGCGCGCTCTATGCCGGATCACATTCGAATGGACAGGAATCTTCCTGGTCAGGCGCATCACTGCTCGCCGCCATTGAACAGATTACCGCTCAGCAAAAACAGAGACCTCAAAAACACAGCCAATCAGCTTCAGCCCTTTCAAAGCATTTGAATCCAGGTTTGTAAACCGCCAGCAGGGATTGCTTGGCGTCTTGCTCTAGCCTGTTCAATAATTGCTCGAATCGGGCATCGGATCCGGTCTCTGCTGCAAAAGATATTCTTTTTCGGCGAGCATTCTCCCAGCGCGTTTCAATTCGACCCACTCCTGGGAATTGGCTGTTATTGAACCTGCTCTGCCCGCGCAGGCGCCCGCAAACATGACGGAACCTTACCAACCTCGCTGGGGGTCTGGCGAAGGCCGCTTCGAGATGGGCACGCAAGACCTAGCATCTTAAATTTGCAATGCCCTTCCCATGCATCCCTACAGACACGGCTTTCGGCGAACCGGAAACCCCGGCATCAAGCGAGGGACTTGGTGACGACCTCGTAGACATCCGGAGACAAATCACCTTCATCGAGAATGCTCTGCAATGCGGACTGCATGGCCTGACCATGCTCGTCGCTGAACTTTCGCCAGCCGGTTAACGGCCCAAGCATTCGCGCCGCCATCTGAGGATTAAAGCCATTGAGCACCAAGACTTTCTCTGCCAACAGACGATATCCACTGCCATCAACTTGATGGAAGGCCGCCAGATTCTGCATCGCAAACCCCGCCAAGACGCTGCGCATACGATTCGGATTAGTCATCGAGTAAGCGGGATGACTAATCAGCGTTTCGATACGCGCGATGGCACCTGGGCGTGGACAAGCCGCTTGAATCGAAAACCATTGATCAATCACCAATGCCTCCGTCGACCAGCGCTCAAAAAAGGTTTCTAAAGCCTGTGCCCGCATCGGCTCGGCCGCAACATGCGAAGCATTCACCAGAGCCCGGAGCGCAGCAGACACGTCAGTCATATTATCCATTCGCTCAAACTGTTGCTCGGCTTTCGCTAAAAAATCCGTCTCATGGGGTGCAAGCAAATAAGTCAGTGCAAGATTCTTAAGAGCCCGACCACCGACACTCTTTGGGGTCAACGCGAATGGCTCCTTTAGATCATGGGTTTCAAATACCGTGAGCAATTCAGGCGTTAGGGCTACTGCAATGCTTTGGCGCACATGCTCTCGCGCTGAAGCCAAGCATTGAACATCCACCTTCGATTCCAGCTCAATCAAATAACTCAATGCCGGTAAAGTCAGCATCAGTCCCGTCATGGCGCCATCAAACTCGATGCGCTCGGCTTGAAACGCGGCGACACCTAAGTGGTGCCGAAAAACATCAATCAGCGTTGCATCAACGGCTAAGTCCGCGCCTATTCGAATTTGAGACTGCACCTCTTGAATCACGCGCACCGCTAATCGTTGCCCGGCCTCCCAACGATTGAAGGCATCACCATCGTGCTGTGACAAGAAACACAACTCCTCATTGGAATAATCAATCGCCAGTTTAATGGGCGCCGAAAACCCTCTCGCGAGAGAGGGCAGCGGCTTTTCTTTAACGCCCTCTAAAACAAACGTTTGCTCTGATTCCCGTAGGGAGAGCACTTTTGAGAAGCCGTCTTGGTTAGCCAAGGGATCGGAGTCAGTAAATTGAAGGTCACGCCCGTCTGCACCAATTAGGCCAACGGTGATCGGCATGTGAAGCGGCAGCTTCTCCAATTGATCCGGCGTTGTCGGCGTTTTTTGGGACAAGGTCAGATGATAGATTTCCCTCGCCGCATCATAGACGCCTCGCGCTTCGACCTCAGGGGTTCCAGCCTGCTCGTACCAACGCCGAAATTGCTCGAGATCACATCCCGAGGCGGTCTCTAAGGCTTTGACAAAATCTTCGGTGGTCACGGCCTCACCATCGTGACGATCAAAATAGAGATCCGTGCCAGCGCGAAACCGCTTTGGACCCAGCAAGGTGTGGAGCATCCGAACCACTTCTGCCCCTTTCTCATAGACCGTCGCTGTATAGAAATTGTTGATCTCTATAAAGGATGGTGGACGGATCGGATGCGCCAAGGGACCGGCGTCTTCTGGAAATTGATGGCTTCGAAGAACAGACACCTGTTCAACTCGGCTCACCCCTTCCGACCAACGGTCAGCCGAAAACTGCTGGTCTCGTAGCACTGTGAACCCTTCTTTCAAGCTCAATTGAAACCAGTCTCGACAGGTCACCCGATTCCCCGACCAGTTATGAAAATACTCGTGGGCAACCACCGCCTCGACGCGCTGAAACCCTGCGTCCGTTGTTGTCTGCTGATGAGCGAGAACGCATGACGTGTTAAAAATGTTGAGGCCCTTATTTTCCATCGCCCCCATGTTGAAACTCTCGACCGCGACAATCATATAGATGTCTAGATCATATTCTCTTCCGTAAGCTGACTCGTCCCAAGACATTGAGGCTTTCAGGCTGTCCATCGCAAAATCGACTTTGTCGATATTGTGGGCTTCAGTAAATATTTGCAGCGTCACGGTTCGACCTGATTGCGTTACAAACTCGCTTTCAACGTGGGCTAAGTCGCCCGCAACCAACGCAAACAAATAGGCCGGCTTCTTGAAAGGGTCTGCCCAAGTCACTGTCTGACGACCGTCTGCAACCGATCGGGCTACGGCATTACCGTTCGACAGCAAAACGGGAAATTTTTCCACCGGCGCTTCGATGGTTGTCTCAAAAACGGACATGACATCTGGACGATCTAAATACCAGGTTATGTTGCGGAAACCTTCGGCCTCGCATTGGGTGCAGAGCATCTCTCCAGACTGGTACAGTCCCGAGAGCGCCAAATTTTCCTGCGGTTTAATCATGACTTTTGTCCGCAGGGTGAACCGATCCGGAACATTGCTCACCGTCAATTGATCATGGTCAATATGGTATTCATTATTGCTCAACACTTGACCGTTCAAAGCGACCTCGAGTGTTTGTAGACCTGGCCCGCCATCCAGCACGAGATCGGCGCCAGCTTCCGCTCCGGATTCGGAAGGGGTCGCCGCAGGGTTACGCACCATCCGCAATTCACTGGTCACCTGGGTCTCGCCCTCGTTAATGTCAAAACTCAGCACAGTTTCTTCGATGAGAAAGTCAGGTACTTGGTAATCTTTCAGATAAATAACACTGGGCTGACCTTCTTTCATCGCTGCTGCCTTATCAGAATGTGCGCGTTAGACAATGACGCATCATGAGTTTGGGTAAAATGGGCAACAGCAAGTTGCTAGAAAGCCCGTGATCATTTTACAACACCCAAAGCAAAGAGACACAGGTGCCTGACCGTTGTAATTTTCTGATACCATCACAACATGCAAGGCCAACTTTCAAAAATGACCTGCCATCCTGGCGAGCAGGTTGAATACCGACTCAATCTTGGTGGCAGTGAACAAGAGATGAACACGCTGATTGGTCGGCGCATCCGGATCAGCTACCTCAGCGCCATCATTTGCCAGCATTGCGGCCGCAAAACCAACAAGAGTTTCGCCCAGGGACATTGCTACCCCTGTTTTCAAACCTTAGCCAGCTGTGATCTCTGCATCATGAGTCCGGACCGGTGCCACTTGCACCTTGGTACTTGTCGCGACGAAAGTTTTGCTGAGCGCTTTTGCCTCCAGCCGCATCGGGTTTATTTGGCCAATTCAACTGGGTTAAAAGTCGGCATCACCCGGGCCGAAAACCTACCTTCACGATGGCTGGATCAGGGCGCGGCCCAAGGTTTGGTCATTATGACGACCGCAACCCGGAGACAATCAGGGCTTGTTGAGGCCGTTCTCAAAGCACACGTTAGTGACCGAACTCAGTGGCAGCGGATGCTCAAAAGTGCCGGTGATGTGATCGATCTCGAGGCGGAGCGCGACCGACTGATGGACCTCGCGCAAGCCGAGATCGCCGCGCTGCAGGCCGAATTTGGCACCGATCAAATTGCCCCTGCCGTCGGCGCAGAACCGATGGCATTCACCTACCCGGTCGCTCAATATCCAGAAAAGGTTAAATCTCACAATCTCGAAAAGTTGCCCGTTCTTGAGGGGGAACTGCAAGGCATCAAAGGCCAGTATTTAATTCTTGACCAAGCCGTGATTAATCTTCGCAAATACACGGGTTACGAAGTGGCACTCGAGATCATAGACTAGCCAAAAACCCTTATCACTGGCTTATCCCTGGCGACTTTTGAAGGGGCTCCAAGCTTATCGAGACGATGGGTCAATCCACTTAAAATGTGCCTGAAACCGATGTTGGAAGTCCAGGAGAAGACCCCGCCTGGGATGGCAGGGTCACGCCGAGGCCCTCTTTTTTAGGCACTCATTCCATGGGTAAGAACTTTAAACCCTCACTCCTTGACCTAATGCCTGCTGCTGGCTGTCTTTTTTCTGCGGTCAGCTCTGGGCTGTCGACGCTTCAATGGACACACTGCTTGAGTCTTTAGGCTCTTCTAAATGCACTTTGGCCCGGTCCAAACCGCTGCGCTTCTCAATGACTCTGGCGTCATCGATTCCTTCTCAAGGCGTTCCTTTTTGACTGTTAAGACTCCAAGGATCAACGCCGACCACCCCAAAAAAACCGTCGCCGAAGGTGACGAATTCATCCTCCAAAACAGCGTCCAACACAGCCTCAAAAATCGACTCAATATTGTGTAGTCGCGCCCGAAAAGATGGTTTATGATCCGCTTTTTCGGCACCTCTGATCCCGTTTCTTAGTGTCGACGGGCCCCTACATTTTTAACCGGCGTCGCCGCAGTTAGACCCACCCGAACACGCGAGGCACTATGGCAATCTCTCACCTACCCGTCTCTGATCATCGGTTTAAACGGTCCCCATTTTTTGCCTGCAATGATCGACCGGATACCCGCTACGGCATCTATAACCAGCGTTTGTATCCCCTCAGCTCTGGCTACGACGAGGCCCTGCATTATCAGCATTTGCGAACCTATTGCTGCCTCTATGACGTACCCGAAACACCCCTTCGAATCATTGGTGACGATCAGATCGCGCTCTTAGAAAAGTTGTTCACCCGGAATATCCGAAAGATGAAAGTCGGCCGTGCGGGCTATGCGTTTGCCTGTAATCACAACGGCGGCCTCCTCATGGATGGCGTTCTTATGCGCCCGAACGCTGAGGAATTCATTTATGTCCAGGGCAATGGCGACTTCCTCAATTGGGCCCATGCCCACGCGGACGGATTCAACGCCCGGGTAGAAGATTTTGATTCTTGGGTGGTGCAGATTCAGGGCCCTACTTCTCTGCAAGTGTTAGAAGCTGTCTCGGATATCGATGCGTCTGCATTCTCGTACTATTCTGTTGCTGAGACCGAGATTAATGGCGCATCTTATTACGTCTCACGAACTGGCTGGACCGGTGAGCGGGGCTTCGAGATTTATTCTAAAGGCAGCGATTTTGACGGCTCGGGGCTTTGGAATCATCTGCTCGAAAAAGGTGCAGGGGCCCATCTCATTGCTTCCGATATTTCATCGATGCACATTCGTCGACTTGAGGCGGGCATTCTTGATTACGGCACCGATATGGACCAAGACCTTAACCCCTTCGAAATTGGATTCGGCCATTTTGTAGACTTCGAGAAAGCCGACTTCATTGGTCGATCCGCCCTCGCGTCGACCTCGCGAAAAACCCAACGCGTTATGGGCATCCGGTCGCACTCCGCCAATCCGGTCCGAGGGGACACTCTGGTCGATGGATCCGGGACCCGGGTAGGCCATGTCTCCGCGGGCGCATGGTCGCCTCATCTTCAGTGCGGCATCGCCCTCATCCGATTGAACCTCGGCATCGATCCCACAACAGAGGTGCAACTCGTCAACTCTGACGGCAGTCACAGTGCGGAAATTTGCGCGCTACCTTTTATTGATCCCGAAAAACGTCTCCCAAGGTAGTCCTATGTTTGAATCCACAAAGTTTTTATTTACGGCAGAAACAACACCTCAATTGTCGACGGATTTGGGCGCAAGCGCGGGACTGGTCGATGCATTACTCGGATTGGCTGACGCGATTAATGTGACCGATTCTCCAAACTGTCAAACAAAGCTCAGCAGTCTGCTGGTCGCCGCCGAAATTCGACGGAAAGGACTGGATGTCATTTTGCAGCTGACCGGGCGAGATCGAAACCGGATCGCCCTTGAATCAGAACTGCTCGGCGCGCTGTCGGTCGATATCAATAAGGTGCTCTGCCTTTCAGGCGATCAGCCGCCCTCAGATGGCCCCAAAGCGGTTAACGAATATAATGGATCGGGGCTGATTGGGCTGTGTGCGACCCTTAGCGACGGCGCGCTGACCGACGGCACTGTAATCAAAAACCCGCGTCCTTTGTTTTCTGGCGCGGCGGATGATCTTTACCAACACCAGGCGAAACCCGAGGCGATGACTGGTCTTCTGGCAAAGATCGATCGTGGCGCCCGATTTGTGCAAACCCAATATTGCTTTGATTTAGACATCATCAAAGCCTATTCGGACCGACTGATGGCCAACGGAAAGACCGATGAATGGAAGGTCATCGTTGGTATGGGTCCTCTCAAGTCAGCCAAGCAGGCGGACTGGATGCGAAAAAACCTCTGGGGCGTTCATATCTCTGATGAAATCGTTGAACGTCTAGAGAAGAGCGATGCGCCGATGCGAACAGGCGAGGACGTTTGCAGGGAACTGATCACCCAAATTATGGATCTTCCTGGGATCGATGGCGTCCATCTCATGGGCCCGAGTTGTGAACGTCAATCCGCTGAGATTATCCGGTCGTTTCGATGACTTCTTAAGAAGCCGACCCATAGCAACGCCAAAGCAACATCTCACAGTGCGCTTTAGCAGCATTGGCTCACGGGGCCTTCGCACCCATTCGGCCAACAGCCGCGGGGAGATCCTGAGCCAGGGTTGAAAGCTCGCGCGGGATTGGCAGAACGTCTCCACATCTGATGCGACGCCGATCTCGATGATGACCCTGCGGTCCCTCCCTCAAACATTGAAGGAAGAGCTCGATCGATTCAGCTTGAGGATTCTGAGAAAGTACGCATTTATGGCATCTGCGCCTCTTCAAGCTCAGGCCTTTTTACCCCGGATTTTTGATCACCATAGTCGCTTTCAACCTGAGTTTCTTTGAATCGGCATCTCTTTGGACCTTAATCTCTCTGGACCTTAATCTCTTTAGAACTCAGTCACGATAGCCACCAGTCACGTTAGACTAACAAACGCTGTTACTCTTAACGCCCCGCCCGCAATAGCTAAACGGATTGATTCACTTCATGCCAGCGTCAGCTGTGATCAAGACCCACTGGAAGACTTTGCACCGAGCATCGCCCAGATCAAACCGACTAAACCGCCCATGACTAATCCCCCCAAATGCGCGCCATTGGCGAGCGTGCCAAGCCCTAAAAGATCAAGCGCTCCGGTAAAGCCAAGTGCTAGAAAGCCCAACATCACCCAATAGGCTGCCGGGGCGAGACCGATTCGGGCGCTCGGCCGTAGTCGATCCCAAACCATGCAATAACCCAGATAACCAAACACCACGCCAGACATCCCACCGAACAGACCAGGACCCGAGAGTCCAAGCTGCAGCAAATTGGCGCCTAAAGAACTGGTGAAGGTCAGCGCCAAAAACACACGCCCACCATGCAGCTTTTCAACCCGCCGGCCCAGCTCCCACACCCAAAGCAAATTAAACGCAAGATGCATCCAGCTGAAATGCAGGAGCATGGGTGTGAGCAATCGCCAATATTCAAAATTCGCGAGGGTCGCCTCGAAAGGCTCAAAGTAGAGGTACTCGCCGGAGTGGCGCATGGGCGTGAGCGTCATTTCGAGCAGCAATCCCGTAAAACTACCCGAGGCCGCACCCAGACCAACCGGTACCAGCAGCACATTAATCACAATCAGCGTCACCGTGAGTGGAAACGCTCGAAGGTTAATCAGCGCCCGGGTTCTAAAGGATTGACGCGCAGGCGCCGGGGATTGCTCGCCCATCGCGCCAGCTTGCCATTGGTGAAAGCGCTCTACGACCCGCGATGGGTCGACGCTTGGCGCCACCCAGATGACTTGGTAGACGTTTTCTTGGGTGATTCGATGCTCGATCCCAAGGTTTGCAAGCGCAAGGGAGAACTCGCTCAGATCAACATCAAGCGGCAACTGCATTGCAAAATGATTGATTTCGGTCATGGCACCCAATCTACCTCAGGCTAAAAAATGATGTAAACTGCTCTTCCGATTTCATTGTAACCCTATTCCCCCATGGCACTCGAAAACGCAGATCAACAAGTCCTGAAACAGCTTGCGCAATGGATAAAGCAAGGGCATTCGAGTTGGCTGTGCACCGTCGTTAAGACTTGGGGTTCATCCCCACGCCCGGTTGGATCCTTACTGGCATGTAACGACGCAGGGCACCTCAGTGGATCACTTTCGGGTGGCTGCATTGAGGAAGACTTACTTGAGAGACTCCAACTCGGCGAGATGGCCTCCGCGGCCCCTGAGGTCCTCATCTACGGCGTCAGTCAGGCTGAAACAGAGCGTTTCGGGCTGCCCTGTGGTGGTCAACTGCATGTTGTCATCGAGCCCTTTAAAGACACCGCTCACCTTGAGGCGCTCGAAACCATGATCCGTCGTATCGAGCAGCGTCAGTGTATAGAGCGCCGCTTGGACATTGCGACGGGTGACTTCTCGCTAACTGAGACCGAACGGTTTCGACATTTGCATTTCGACGGCAGCTTTAGCAACACCTCTCACCCTGGCGAAAAGACCCTGACCCAAACCTTTGGCCCGCGGCACCAGTTGTTTTTAATTGGCTGTGGACAGGTTTCCCAATATCTCGCTGAAATGGCCAAAGCATTGGATTATCAGGTCGTCGTGTGTGATCCCCGAGCAAATTTAATGGAGCAGTGGCCCATCGAAGGAGTGCAACTGATTACGAGCTACCCCGATGATGCCATACGCGAACAAGCCACGGACGCCTTCTCCGCGATTATTGCCCTGACCCACGATCCGCGCATAGACGATATGGGATTGATGGAAGCGCTCAATACGGACGCCTATTTTATTGGTGCCATGGGCTCGACTCGCACCTCCGCCAATCGCCGGGATCGGCTTAAATCACTCGACATCAGTGATGAGGCAATAGCGAGACTCCACGCGCCGGTTGGTCTGCCGATCGGCAGCAAAACCCCCGCGGAAATCGCCGTGGCGATTTTAGCCCAGCTGACAGCGCTGAGAAGCACCGCAGATCACACTGTGCAAGCCGACTTCCGAGTCGCATCCTAGCCCTTGAGCAACCTGGGCGCGCTCATTCTTGCCGCTGGCCAGAGCCGACGCTTTGGCTCCGACAAGCGTGAAGCGCAGCTGCCCAGCGGAGAATCAGTCATTACAGCGACCGTGCGCCAAGCGCGCAATCACTTCGACTCAGTCTGTGTTGTGCTGCGGAGCAGTGACCAGGCAGTTGCTGAGATGCTGACCCAGCTAGGCCCGGACATCAACGTCACCCACGCGCCCATGGCGCATTTGGGCATGGGGCATTCTTTGGCCCACGGCATTGATCAGGTAAGGGACTGGTCTGGCGCCGCCATTTGCTTGGCCGATATGCCGTTTCATCGTGCTGAAACCCTCAGCGCGCTGACTCGTCAGTTTGGGCAAACATCGCTGCCGTCCCCCATCATTATTCCTATGCATGAAGGTCAATCTGGCCATCCGGTGATTTTTCATCGAAACCACTTCGACGCATTGTCAAAGCTTGAGGGTGATCAGGGCGCACGCAGGGTTATCGAAGGCAATGCAGACCACCTCATCAAGATTGAGCTCGACGACCCTGGTATCGTCCAAGACATTGATCAACCCGAAGACCTTTAAGCGCACCTAGGAACGCGCAAAACCACCGAAACCAACTTAGCAGTGAAAACCACGTTGGGTCTATTTTCCGATGTCCTAGGCGGACGAACCGCAGGACCAGAACCCGCACTACGGTCAGGCCCACCAGAGGCTACATAAAGTTGACCAGGGGCAGGCTAAGGGTGGGCACAGAGACCTAAGATGATGCGGCGAAATGCTTCGCCTCGCCTCCAGCGTACCGATCTAGCGGCTCGCCCAACCCAATTTCGAACGACACACCCCATAAAAATTTTGCCCGCGAGGATGAAGGAGCTGCAGCGGTTCAGGGTGCTTACGAACCCGGACTGACTCACCCGGATGCATCAGAAATTCAAGCTGTGAGTCAAAGCTCACCTTCGCCTCCGCACCTAATTTATCGCCAAGGGTAATACGTAGCTCTGAATCCCCGGGGACGACCAACGGCCGACTGTTCAGCGAGTGCGGGAACATCGGCACCAGCACCATAGCATCCAGTGAGGGATGCATAATCGGACCACCCGCGCTCAGAGCGTAAGCCGTTGACCCGGTAGGGGAGCTGATAATTAGGCCATCGGAGGATTGCTTGTAAACAAAGACATCATCGATGTACAAATCAAACTCAATCATTCTCGCCATCGTTGCTGAATGAATCGTCACCTCATTCAGGGCGGTGGCAATGGCCATACCCTCCGCCTCCGCAAAACTTCCTTCTAACAAGAAGTGCGCCTCGCTCTCGCTCTCGCCGGATAAAACAGCATTCAGCTGAGTTTCAATGTCCTCAGGAGAGACATCGGCCAAAAAACCAAGCCGTCCTCGATTGATACCCAGCAGCGGCACACCGAAGGCAGCAACATCTCTTGCGGCGCTCAGCATACTGCCGTCTCCCCCGATCGCAATGACCAGATCTGCGCTC
>Ga0315330_10001761_pt1 | contig 14717 bp, 12 predicted proteins | sample M140m34915metaG_FD_203453 | JGI IMG/M metagenome (GOLD analysis project Ga0315330, IMG submission 203453) | Ammonia-oxidizing marine archaeal communities from Monterey Bay, California, United States - M1 40m 34915 | ecosystem: Environmental > Aquatic > Marine > Intertidal zone | place: USA...
CATCCTGAATAAAAGGGCGTTTTTTCGCCGACATTGGGCCGTTGGGGCGATGCAAGCAGTGATGAACAAGGTGCTCCTCGGCGGCGTGTGGCAGAAGATTGGAGCGATGCAGATCGCATGTTCATGGAGCATGCTCTGTTGGTCGCCGAGCGGGGACGCGGGAAAGTGAGCCCCAACCCCCTGGTCGGATGCGTCTTGGTCAAGGACGGTACCGTCATCGCTGAGGGTTGGCACGACCACCTCGGTGGCCTGCATGCGGAACAGATGGCCATCCACGACGCGGAGGAGAAGGGCCACTCCCCCAACGGGGCGACCGCCTACGTGACCCTCGAACCTTGCAACCACTTCGGGCGGACCCCTCCTTGCACAGAAGCGCTGATGTGGGCAGGGGTCAACGAAGTGATCATCGCCCATCACGACCCGAACCCTACGGTCAGAGGTGACGGTTGCCGTTCCCTGGAGGCCGCCGGAATCCCAACCCGTACGGGGCTCATGGAAGTTGAAGCCCATGAACAAATGAAAGCGTTCATGCACTGGTGCAAGCATCGGCGACCTTTGGTCACGGTGAAAATAGCGCTTGACGCCAACGGCTCAGTGGACGACAGAGCATCAGAAGCCCAACGCTTTACCTCGCCAGGGTGTTTGGAGAAAGTTCACGAATTGCGCCGGGATTGTGACGCTGTTTTGGTGGGCGTTGAAACCGTCAATCGTGACGACCCACAACTCAACGTCCGTTTGGTCCCTGCCACCCGACAACCCCTCCGCGTGGTCATCGACCCCAATCAGCGCATCAACACCTCGGCGCGACTCGTGGTGGATGAGGGCGAAACGTTGCTGATGCAAGACGAATTTGCCGGTCTGAGTTCACTCCTCCATCAACTCGCCGACCGTGAGGTCCAACGCCTTTTGGTCGAAGGAGGCCCCACCACCGTCCACCGCTTTTTGGAAGCAGGCCTGGTCGACGAGGTGTTCTTGGTCCACACCGATATTGTCCATCAGCAACCAATTGACGCAGGCCTCTCCGCTCAAGCGCTCACAGACGCCGGATTGACGTTATCGCAAGAGTACGTATGGGGCGAAGAGCGGGTAGAGCATTACCTACGCTCACCTACTTCAGCGTGAGAATTTCATCCCAACGGTGGGAGGAGCCTTTGCGAAACAACCCCTCGTGAAATTGGCGCTGATGCATGTGCACGCATCGAGCAATGCGTCCACGGTGGTTGTAGCAACCTTGCCGAGTGTGGACGACCACCAACACCTCGTCAAGGTTCAGTGAAGGCCCAGTAGGGGCTGGAGGTGAAGAGGACACGCGCTCGGTTGTCCCGTCCCATTCCACCTCGTCAACTGATGGCGATTCAAGAGCACCGTGCTCGAAACGAACCCCGCCTTCACCGAGTTTTACAGGGCGCCATGTTGAGCGAACACCATTGTCAAGCCAATCACGTATCCGCTTCAACTGCTCCCTCGTGGCCAGGCCGATGTGGGAACGTTCCCACCAACCGGGGGTTCGCGCAAGCGTCACGTGGTGTACACCGGGATAGGCATCACGAGGATCCAGGCCGTCGGCCCATGTCCTGCAAATGCCCTCCAAACGAACCGTAAGCAACGGGAGCGGCCCCATGTTGATGTCTTGAAGTCGGTATGGATTAGCCAATTCGCCCTGCAACAAAACAGGCCGGCGTTCGTCAATGGGTGGTGCGTTTTCGTTGGCTAACAGCTCATCGAGCGAGGAGGCCTTGGTTCCAAATCGCTTGAAGTAAGCGTTGAGAGCGGTCCCTTGGAGCACTTCATCGCTTAACTCACCTTCAAAACCGTCAAGCAAGATGACTTCATTCGATGTGAAGAGAATCGGATGTTCCGGCAACGCCAACGGCGAATTGTTGGCGGAATATGGCCAACGGCGAGGTGAACCTTCGTGCATGAATCAACCTCCCCAAGTCTCGTACATGAACCCGCCTTTCAATCGGTGTAGGTCGTCTCGAAAAGACAGGCGGGGCAGGTAACTTTGATCGGGCGAATGTCAGGGATGCCAAGGGCGACGCCACAGGCCGCACAAAGGATGGCTTGACTGACCTGTTCCCGTCGTTCCTCCGCCTCACGTGTCGGATCGTACTCAAATTGGAATTGTTTTTTGTCGACAAAGGTGGGCACGGTTGGTGCCGTCGCTTGGCCCAATCCTGGCACATTTTTGTGAGACGTGTCCCACGATGTTGTCGGTTGGTTGTTGGTTGGCGTTGGAGCCGTGGATGTGGCTTGGAGCGAAGCGCGTATCGTTGCCTCGTCCGTGCCGTAGGTTTTACACAAACGGTCAATTTCCAACATTTGGTCGTAGCCTGTAAGGTTTCGAAGAGCCGCCAACTCATGTTCAGGGACCGTGGCCATGTCCCCTGCTACAGTTTTCTCGCTTTATCTGTTGAGGAAGTTCGTGCATTGGCGACGGTTTGTTTTTTCCGGTATCCGGAAATGAAAGGGGGAATTACGGAAGGGTTCAAAAGAGGTCGGCTGAGCGAGCACGCTGAGCAGCATGGCATCACGACCGTTTTCCCGGAAGACCAAGAACTCCCGAAAGAGCAGGGGTGTCCGAGACGTGACATGCGGTGGAGTGATGCAGCATGCGCATGCCTTGCTCGCCACCGATTCCATGGCCACCGTTCTCGACGTGTTGACGAAACACAATTGGGACCATTTGTTCATCGTTGACGATGAAGGCGTACCTATGGGTCGAATTCATGCCGTGGATTTGTTGAAGATGATCGCCAAAAAAACGGTAAACAGAGACATCGCCTGGATGCATTCAATCCCCGCTCAGCAAGTCCTCACGCATCCACCATTGACCGTTCGAGCCTCTACACCGCTGCTCAAGGCAGGGGCGTTGATGTTGACGCACGACCTGAATCAATTGGGAGTCATTGACGACGATGGCGCACTCATTGGCGTGGTCGGGCACAACACGGTGGCCAAGGTGCTGCCACGGTTCCTGCTGTGATCAAATGCCCCAATACCGTTCAGCTTGGGCTTGACGGGTTTGCAGGGTCCGCACAACGGTGGTGACCATCCACAACACAACCACCCAAATGAGCGGCGTGGTCAAGTCGTCAAGAATCATCTGAACGCTGAATTCGTAAGATGTCCCGCTGAGCACACGAATGGCGATGTCCAAGGCGGCGTTCAGGAAGGAATAGACCACCATGCCGAACACGCTCAATACAATCAGGCTACCGGAAAAGGAACCACGCTTGAGACGCAACAACATGAATCCGGCCGTTGAGGTCAGGAAGGCAATCACGGTCCATGCCAGCGACGAGTGAATCACGCTCAGCCACAACACCGATTGTGAATTGGCCGTGGCTTCCGTAAGACCAAACGTTCGCCAACCTTCCGTTACTGCAAAGATGGCGCTGAACAGCGTCGCCGTCCACAAGAGCGAGGAAAACATCGCTGCATCGGCGTTTTCACGCATTTCCTGAATGACACGGTTTACGGTCGATTCAATGCCGGCGCCCTTGCTGAAGATGTAGAGGCCGAGCACGAGGGGCAAGGCGCCGATGACCACGCCTCCAATTTCGTTTGGAAGCATGATGCCCAATCCAAAAATAGCCAACACAGCGCCGAATGGAATCATGATTCGAGAACGCCATTTGGGGTCTTCAAGGGCCTTGACGATGTAATAGTAAGTCCCCTCGATGCCTTTGGATTGCCGGACAATGACCTTCTCGACATGGTCGATACGGACTTGAGAGGTGATGATGGGGAGGACGCTTTCGTCCTCTGCACCGTCCGTGACCAAGATGGCTTGGTCGGGTTGGAAGGCCGAAACCACTTCGTCGAGTTGGGCAGCAATCGCTCGGTCAGAACGCACCCCGACCTTTTCGTCTCCCGTTAGGATGGCGATTTCGACTTCGTCTTCCTCCGACTTGCCATCGACGAGTTTGTCGTTTTGGGAAAGGGCCCCGAGGATGGCGTTGGTGTCGCTTTCCTCTGGGTCGGCAATACCCAGTTTCAAGGCGGCCGTGAGGACGTTGCGACGCCCGACAACGGGTCCGCGAATGGAGGTTTTGAGACCGAGATCATTGTCCCGGTCGACCGTAATCACCAGCGTCCGTGTCATCTGCGCATCCCCGTTTGGTGGACCCACCACCGTTCTTTCATTCAAACCCTTGTGCAAAAAACCCCTTTGAGACCCTTGGTTTAGGATTGAGGAATGGGTGTTCGGCGTCGAACGGCTGAAACATCATCCTGCCCGGAAGGAGGGTCTTGCCAATCTTCGTCCCCGGGTAAGACCAACCCCGCTCCAAGGCTCACAAGTTCATTGGCCAAACGACGTTGTTCTTCTACGAGGAGAGCCCAATCCTTCGTGTCGTCTTTCCAAACCTCCCACCGCTGAAGGTTTCGCCAACCACGAACGGAGCGGGCGTAGAGTTTGAGATGGAGTTTCGCAGAAGCAGGCCACCAAAACAAGAACACAAAGAACACAGCAAGGGCAGGTAATTTGGTGATCTCAAGGAGGAGCCAATGGCTGAGAAGCAAGGCATTGATTGGACTTGAAGCGCTCAAAAGCGACCAGGTGATCAAGACCGAGGCCATGACCCACCAAAGGGGGAAGAACACCATGGCGGACAACAATTTAGCCGTGCCAACCACGGACGAGTCGAGGGTTCGGCGTTTGAGAAGCCAACTCAGTAAACCGTTGACCTTGTAGGGTACGTAATTTCCTGCAATGGCGCTCCACGAAACCAAACCAAACATCCAAACAACCGCCCAAATCCATTGTGCGAAGTACTTGATGTAGCCCATGGTGGAGAGTTTTTCCGGACGGGAATCAACGTCGTAGGGGGTGATGCCGCGTTGGTCAAGGGTCGCAAAATGGTGCTCACAAGCGTCCGCAAGCGTTTGGGTTTCTTTCGGGGCCTGTTGCCCCATGTACTCCCAACCAGCACGAAGCCGGCGTGCGGCCAGAACGGATTCGGCGTAACTGGGTTTGACCAACGCCTCACCTGCTTGACGTTGCTTTTCAGCATACACCAAACTTCGTCCCTTCCAAATCATGGTACGTTCCGTCCACGACAGCTTTGAGTGATTCGCCCGGTCAAGTTCAATCGCAATTTGATCGGTGACCTGTTTCACCCACGCACGGTCAAGTTGGTCTTGCTCTTCTTCGTCCTGAACAACAGGAGGGACCTCTGGGAAAGTCATTGTGCGTTCGATGACGACGGCCGCTCGTTCGCGAAAACGTTGAGATTCGGAATAATGAAGCCCGATGGGAACAAGATTCGGGAGCGGCCGACCCTGTTCTCGCGCCTCTCTTATGGCTGCCAAGAGAATGCGCGCAGCACCGGAGCGGACCGTCCGAACACCGGAGTCAGCGTGCGTCACGCCCTCGGGGAAAATCAAAACGCTGCCCCCGTTTGAAACAAGGGTCGAAAGGGACTGAAGGCGGTCAACATTTCTTCCTCGTGAGGCGGTGAGGTCCTTCGAATCCACCGGTCGCTCGATGGGCACCACGCTCGAGGCTTTGAGCAACCTCCCAAGAATCGGGATTCGGAACAACGTGTGTTTGGCCACCGTGGTCAGTTGACCCGGTAAGGTTGCCATCATGAGCATCGGATCAATGAGTCCGCTGGGATGCCAAGTGATGTAGAGGATGCCTCCCTCTTTGGGAAGGTTCTCGTCGTCCACGATGTTAATCTCTCGAAACCAAATGTTCGTCAAAAATCGGAAAAAACGTCGACATAACCGATAGGACAACGGAAGCTTCTGCGAAGATTCCGACGCTTTATCGACGCTCCCCATGACGCCACCTCGCCGGCCTCTCATTTAGAGAAAACGCCTGCGCTTGGCGCTAATCAGCGGTTTCAGGGCCTGCCGCCTCCTCTGTGGAGGTGGATGGTGTCTGATCGGAACGGTCGGTCAATCGCTTCCAGCGTTGTGTGGCTCGAATGTACTTGAGGGGATGGTCCATCCAAGGTTGGTCGCACGTTCGGTTATCACCCGGAAGGACGGGGCAGTTGTGGTTCACCTTGAGTTTCCCGCACCCGGCAGGCGTGTATTCGTGTTGGTACACGTGTTGAACTTGGTAAGAGGTCGTCGCTTCGCTAAAATCGGGTGCTCCACGGAAGAAACCAACGCACGATTCCTGAGGAAGCGCCAAGGTAGCGGACATGGAAGCCAAGAAAAGACGACCAAAGTGATTCACGTTTACGCCCCCCGCCAAATCGGCGATGGTCTTCTGCATGCAAGGCGGCCAATCGCTTTCCTCTGCGCCCACCAAAGCAATGGCCTCGCTGGCCTTGTTGGCCATCAAGTTTCGGACCATGCCGACCGGTTCAGCCAAACGTACGGCGAGGTCGGTCGTGACTTCACCCATTTTTTCGAGGGCTTCTGCTTCAATCCCCGCTTTGATTCGCTCCCGAAGCAAACGAGCGAGTTTTGCGGAAGAAGCGTATTGACGCTCCCCGTGCAGTTTGACCCAGCCATTCTCCACATCAACGTTCGGTAAACGCCAACGAGTGCCCGTAATTTTAGGGCAGATTTCAATGAAATCAGCCAAGCCAACCCGCCATTCGGAGGAGGAGGTTTGCCGAAGTTGTCTCATTGACATGCCGGAGGTTGCCAAGGGGGTGACCGTGCCTCCTGTCGTCTCTTCCACCTCAGAAAGATAGGTTCGTGCGACGGCGGGCAGGTTTGATGCATCTTGGATCAGAAGTTGTTCCGCCCGGGCGGCCTCGGCTTGGGCCCATCGAGCGATAAGACGCTCGTCTTCACTGGCGCACATTACGAGCCGTGCGTAGTAAAAGGAGAAGGCCTCGATCAAGCGACCTTCTTCGGTGTGAATGTCCCCCCCAACCACCTGAACACCTTCTTTGGATTGCACGGAATCAATCAGACGAATTCGAGCACGTTGGCGAGCCTGTTCCATCCACGTGCCTTCCAATAACTCGTTCAGGTCAATGCCATGACGCACCGCCATGTTTCGAATCCAGTCCGACGCTTGGGGAAGGAAAGGGTAGCGCGCCAGGGTGACTTCGTCCGCCAGAGGAGGTGGCGTCGCGGGCACGGGCATGGTGAGAGGAGTAGGCCACCGATTATGAAGTTCAACCCCGGGGTCGCTTTCTTGACCTCCGCCGACACCGGCGCACCATGCGACTCCTGCCCGATGCAGCAACGGTCGCCGTTCAACACGATGTGCGCGCCCATTACGGTTGGTCGTACGCAAGTGATGTGAACAGTGCAAATGGCCTTCGAGACGCGTGCAATCAACATCCCTCTGGGGCCGTTTTAGGATGGACGGCACAACATCGTCGGGAAACGCTTGAACGCCTCGCTGAGCAACTCATGAAAGCCGAAAAGGTGGTGTTGGTGGGAGCGGCTGTTGAGGTGGATGAACTGACCAAAAACTGGTCCGAGAACACCGTCTTTGTAGCCGCAGATGGTGCGGTTGGTGCCTGTTTTGGCCAGGTGGATGTGCTTTGTGTGGTGACCGACCTTGACGGTGGAGAGCATCTTGATGAGGCTGTTCGACGAGGAATCCCTCTCGTTGTTCACGCCCATGGCGACAACGAAGAGCGATGGCGAGCGTGCCTTGAGGCGTGGGCAAACCAGGACGGCGTACCGCTTGTGCTAACGCACCAAACCGATGAGGTCTATCCCGACATGCACAACGTTGGGGGTTTCACCGATGGCGATCGAGCCGCATGCTTTCTTGCCGCCCTTGGCGTTTCGTTGACGAGGGTGGAACTGGTTGGGTACGCCATGGACCATGTTGGCCCTTGGTCCGGCACGACCGACCCGGTGCGAAAATTGGACAAGTTGAAGTGGATGGGGCGCATACTTGGCCGTCTTCACGAAGGATGGAAAAACCAAGGCTAAACCGTTGAATAAGCCGCTGTTGGCGAACATAAACATAAGAAGGCCTCACGCGTTTTAAGATTCATGGAAGAAAGGCGCTCCGTCCAGAACACCCTCTTGTGGGTGGTCGCGGTGGTGCTCATCAACGCTCTTTGGCTGAACGTCGCCAACCAATCTGCCCCCAATGAAATCAACAGCTCCACTCAATTTCAGACCTATCGAGAGATTGAGATCTCCTCTGTTTTCGGATCCTCTTCAGCCATACCAGCAGAATTGAACACGGTGTTTGAAAGCAACAGCGTCGACGATGCGAACGTGAGCTTTTCCATCAAGAAGGACAACCGGACCACGGTGTTTTCGTGGTCGGGAGGCTTAAACGATGCAGTTCCAGTTTGGTCCGATGCGTTGACACCGGGCTCTTACACGTTTGAAACCGCGATGGACGAAGGCGTGAGCGTGCAACAACGATTGGATCTCAAACCGTTCGCTGCGATACAAACCGTAGGGCACGTGACGCTCACGTTGCTGTTGGTGGCTCTTGCTTGGGGAGAGCAAGGTGTCCGAGCGCTTTACGCGCGGCGGCCGCAGCCTGAACCGACCAAATCAACGGTGGAAAAAACGCCGTTCAAAGCCAAAAAATTCTCGCCCGAAGACGATGCCTTGGCGTGGGATGAAACCGACTCGCCCTGGAGAGACCCGGTGCGATGATTCACAAGAAGTCAGAAAGGGAGAGTTGCTTCGCCCGATCGTTGTTGAACAGAGAATCTGCGCTGGAGGCCAACCAATCAGCGTTTTGACGCGTGTACAAGTCCACCCCGTAGTGATCCATGACGAAACGCATGACTTCGATGTACTTGCGAACCGCCCCTTCGGAGACGGTCAACGCCAGGTTGCCGTTACAAAGCCCACCTTCGGCTTTGGCAACGCCCATCCTTGAGAGCCCTCGCCCGGTTTCTTTCTTGGGTTGAATGCAACTTCCCGACAGCGGCATTCGCCGATAGGAATGAGCGCACTTGAGGCATCGTACCTTTTGGCGCCCGTAGGCGTTTAGATTGCCCCGCAAATCCGGCAAAAAGTGCGAGCGGACCACGCTGGAAGCCACTTGTCGAACATTGACGCCCCGGAGGCGATGCCCGAGCGCCAGTTGACCGTTCATTTTGTCGATCATGGTTTCCAGCGTTTTGTAGGCTGAGAGAGCGGGTCCTCTGTCAAGAGCGTAGCAATCGTGCGTGAACCCGTACCCTCGAACAGCTGCAACGCTTCCAAGTCGACGCTCGACGAAGTCCATTCGATGTTGGATGTCCTTTGGATGCGGCTGTTCCAACGTGGCTTCGTAGAAATCTCGCTCGTAAAACCAAGCGGCGTCAACGTTCAGGGCTTCCTTGTCAACTTCGGTGGGGTTCAGTCGTGTCGTCAAGACAAGCGGTGCGTCCATCTGGCCACCCCGATTGGCCGGCAAAATGTCACGGCTGAAGTTCAACAAACCGTCCATCAGGAGCATGATGGCGTCTTCGTCACCGTCGCAGTTTCTTCGTTTTGCCGCATGGAAAAGTGTATGCGCATAGCCACCGGAACAATCGGCCCATCCGATGATGCGGGAGAGAACGCCGCCGCTGGTGTGAGGGGCAAGTGCACAGATGAGATGGCCAATGAGGTCGTCGGGTTTGTCGGCGTTGTAGTAAGGCTCCATCTTGTAAAATCGCACCAACAACTCATCGATGTATTTCGCCGTGCGGAGCAAGAAATCTGCAGCCCCTTTGGCCACGATGAAATCCTGAGGGAAGATCTCCAAGGTTTGCTCGTCGTCTTCCAAAGGCCGGCCACGGTAATCGTGCGTGTAACCAAGTCCGTGGAGCGTTTTCCAAGGCACCCCTATTTCGCGCGGACGGAAATGGGTGATGGGGACATCGCTCATGTCGTAACGAACCGTCCCGTCCCGGAAGACCGGAAGTTGATGCCTTGCCCGAAGAATGCCCTTTTCAATGGCTTCAGGGGTTTGGTCACGGCTGTTCAATTTCTTCGTGCATTTGACCTGAGCCGGAAGACGGTCGATCCCCAGGCGGATACGAGCGTCTTCAACCATCTCGTCCATTCGAACCGATTGCACCTCGCCTCGACGATAAGCGTTGGATTTGGTTTCACGGGCTTGTGTTCGGCCGTTGCATGTCTCCCCTGCCTTCGTCTCACCATGAGCGTCCAAGGCCCGATGATGACACCTGAGGTAGGGGGATTCTCGCTCGCACACGGTGCAAGTCCGACGGCCCAATTGAACGCGAATCGTGCGCTTGTCAATGGCGTGATTCAGCAGGCGCTGATTCCCGCCGTTCAACTCAATGGGAAACAGAGAATGTGTCATCGGGTTCATGACACGCGGCGCCGCTTTTTCTGGACGGCCCATCCGGCAGCCCACCCGAACCGGTGCGCTGTGTTCCCATCGAAGTTCAGAAAGTTGACGAACAATCACCATGATGCCTTCGATGGCGTGTTCATCTTCGAGGCGTTGCGCAGCGAGGTAGGCGGCGGGGTCACTTGGGCCTGCATCAGGAACCGAAGCGGCGGCGTCACGGCCCACGCTGTCGGTCTCGGCGATGCCGAGTCCACGTTGTCGTGCGCCTGTTTCGGCGGCGATACGAATCGTGGCTCGTTCCTTTTCGAGTTCACCTTTTCGTGCTCGTTCCTCGTCGAGAACAAGTTTCGCCTTTCGCAAAGCTGTCAAACGGTCATTGGCGACTTTTGAAGCGTTTTTTTGGCGGAGTGGGGCAGCGCCATCACTGGAATAGCCGAAGGCTTCGAGGAAAGATTCCCACCCTGCCGTGACCACGATATCATCGCCTTCGTGATAGTGAGGAAGGCCCAAGAGCATCATCGCCCCTTTCGCCAAACCGTGTTGCTGCAAGGCCCATCGTTCCGCCAATTCCGAGGTCATGATGGGCTTCTCCATCGTAAAGGAGGGTCCTGGGAAAGAAGATGATTCGGGGTCGGGAAGAGCCTCGGGTTGCAACTCATCCATCATTTTCGCAGACCATCCCCTTGCTCCGTTCGGCAAACGAAGTTGACGGTCGCTGGCCAACGGTCGCGCCCCCTGAGGAGCGTCCGAATCCGTTGATGCTTCCTCAATTACCGCATCCTCGAGGAGTTTGAAGACAGCAGGTAGCCATTCGAGTGGCAGATCCTTGAACCAAGGATTGTGAGGTGGCGGCAGTGAGGTGGCGAAGCGACGAGAACAGGTCAAGGCTTGTGGCCAGGTCATCTCCAACTGGCGCAACCGTTCGTGCCATTCTGTGCGAACCCAAAATTGCGCATTCGGCTCCTCACATTCTTCTGGCGGACGACCGGGCGTTCCATCGGGCCAAGCGTTTCGAGCGAACCCAAAGGTTTCGAGGAAAAACGACACATCATCGTCCGTCGAGAGACTCTCAACCATATCACTGGCCCACCAATCCATCGTGTAACCCGCGGGTACCAGGCGTTTGTTGTTCTCCATGAATTCACCGTATCCGATGACCAGTTCTCCGTTGTCCCAGACCTGTTTCACCTCGTGTCGAAGCGTGGCGTAGGCGGCGGGGTCGTCAATACGAAGGAAGCGCCCGTCCTCCAAAACCACCCAAGGGCCTTCGGATTCATCGCACGGCGTGATGGCGCAAGCTTTTCCGGGCCGTTCGATTTTCATCTGGGTCCCGATGGTGATGAAATCGTCCAAGGCCAGCATGGAAGCGGTGTTGGTGGAAGCAGCAGCGAGTCCTGACGGACGTGCTCGGCCGTAGCGAAGTCGGAAACCACCGGGTTGCAACGGGCCACCGAACACCGGCCTGCCGGCAATGATGTCCCGCATAAATTTCGTAATGGGCGTGATTTGTTGGCTTTTGAAAGCCGCTTTGTCAGTCGAATCTGACTCTTTCCCCCGGCTTGCGAACTTTGTGATGAATTCCCATCCCGGCAGGTTCAGACGTTCGGTGTGTTTCTGGATTTTCGGGGCTTTCAAACACATGCCTTCGCCGATGACCAGGAGGACACCGCCGCGAATTCGGGCTTCGTCGATGTTGCGCACGTTTCCGTATCCAGCGCACTCGATGCGTTCGGTCGATTCGCCGTTCACCATCACCGGGCAAGCCCGGACGATCTCATCAATTTCCTCGGGTGATGGGCGGTATTGCAGGTTGCCACGATACAAACCAAACTCTTCCTTGACCCGCTCAACTTCAGGGTCGGTGGGCTGGTAATGTCCGATGTTCAACTCGCGGCGAATCATGTCGGCGATGAGCACCGCCAAGGCTTGGGCCGTACCGCCCGCAGCCCGAATGGGCCCCGCAAAGTGAACGGAGACGAATTGAGAACCGTCCACGTTGTTGAGCAATCGGACCTCGCTGATGCCTTCAAGCGGAGCAACAAGCACGGCTTCGGTCAAAACGGCGAGACCAACACGCAAGCCGACGTCGATTGATTTCTCAAGGTCGTACCCTTGCTCACGGAAACCGCGAGCGACGGTTTGTGCGATGATGATCGACGTGGTTTCACGGTCGTGTTCGTCCAACAACGCCCGAATATCATCGGCAACTTCGTAACCTTCCAAATGTTCGATGAGGAGTTTTTCTGTCCGTCCGGCCAAATCCGATGCTCTCGGGATTTCCACGCGGTCTTTGTGGTCAAGGCCGAGTTGGCGGGCCTGCTCTGCGATGCGATAGGCGTCGTCAGCGCGCTCGTCAAGCCACTGGTGGTAGGCCAGCATCTCTCGTTCTAAACGCTCCAAATCAAGACCGATGAGGGGGTTGCTTTCCCCCACTTCAGCGGCCTGCTCCGATTCGGACATGTTCACTCGTCCCTTGTTCACCACGACCCTTTATCATCAAAACGGTGCGCTTGGATGGAACCCTCTTGTGAGTGAGTTTGCAAAGGAAAGTTCATGTCGTGACGGCCAAGGAAGGGGTTCATGGCCGTTCATGATACCGTTCGCAACCACGCCGACTGGCCTCAATTGGCTCGCCTCGTTCACGAGTTGGCCTTCTTGGACGGTGGCGATGATGCGGCGTTCACCCTCGCCAGCGGACGTCAATCTCGCTGGTTTTTTGACACCAAACCGGTGATGATGCACCCGCAGGCGGCCAGCATGATGGGCCGCTTGCTGAACCTCCGCATCAAGGCCTTGGGTGCGACGCTCGTGGGTGGGCTCGAACTCGGCGCTGTGCCGCTGACGGCCCTTGTCATCGCCTCTCCTGACGCAGCAGACGACCTTCGGGGTTTCATGGTCAGGAAGTCGCCCAAAGGGCGCGGCGGCCGGAAAACAAACAACCCACCCGGCATTGAAGGCACCTCGTTGGAGGGCGGTGGCGACGTGGTGATCGTGGAAGACGTTACCACGACGGGAGGCTCGTCCATTCTGGCCGTTGAACGCATCCACAACGACACCGACTGCAACGTCATCGCCGTCATCAGTATTCTCGACCGAGAGGAAGGGGCGGAAGCCGCCTTCGCTGAAGCCGGTATACCCTTCGAATCCTTGCTCACGCGCTCGGACATCGTCGCCTTGTGAAGTGAAGACATGCATCGCGTCTTCAAACCGTCCGCCGTCTCCTCCGAGGGGCTTGCAGAATTTGCACAAGACGCAACCGCCCCCAAAGGGCTCGTGTTCTACCACGCCAACGAAGGTCGACCTTTGGCCACGCCCTGGCAGGTGGCGGCCTTGCGGGCTCAGGCGGTCGCAAAACACACCCTGCCCGACGGGATGGTGTTGGACTGTGCTTGTGGGAGCGGCATCCAACTCGCAGCCTACGCTTCAACGCTTCAACGACCCGTTCTTGGGGTAGAATTGGACGAAGAGCGCGCCCGTGCCAGCGCCGTCAATCTGCAAACCGTGGCGGTGCACACGCAAGCCGAACAGGCAGACTGGTTTTGCGAGAGCGCCGTGTTGGCCGGCGATGGGACGGCTGCCGGGGACGTGCTTGCTGCGCTTGAAGCAAACGAAACACGGGTGGCCTTTCTTCATCTCGACCCGGCGCGACCTCGCAACAGCAGAACCCACGCCTTGGAGGAGATGCAACCGCCGTTGCACACCGTGTTGACGTCGTGGGCGCCGTACTTTTCACCCTCGTCGCAGGGCGCCGCAGCCCTTCTGGACCTCTCCCCTCGATTGACGGCTGCTCAGCGAAAGGAAGTGGAAGAAATCGTTGACGGTGTTTGGCCTGAAATCGACAAGCTTTGGGAATGGACCTCTCGAGGGCGTGGTCGAGTGGACCGTTTGGCGTTGTGGCTCGGTGGCATTGCTGCCGAGGACACCTCGCGTCGTTTCGTTCGCGTGCCGTCATCACTCGCCCAGAGGCCGTTGGTGCTCTCAACAAAGGAAGAAGACGATGCCCTCGTATGCCGGCACCACCCGCCGAAACGGGGAGAGCACGTCAGCATCCTCGACGCTGCCCTTATCGAAAGCGGTTTGGCCACCACCTGGTTGAACCGGGTCGCGGCCGAAGATTTGCTTCGATGGGCCTTCACCGAAGGCAGGCGCCCTCAGGTCCACCATGACCTGCCGCTCCAATTGAACGGCGACGACGCATGGCTCGTTCAAGCCACTGGGAGGGTGGTGGAGTTGCTGAATTTTGACCTTGATGAAACAACCGTCGACCGTTTGGTTGAGGTCGCGCTCGAGCATCGCATGGCCTCGGTGAAACTCCGCTTCGATCTGGACCCTTCGCTCCAGCCGATCTTGCAAGGCTCGCTGGACCGACAATTGCGCCGACGGCACGGCGTTCGAGAGGGTTTTGTCGCTCGTCATCCGGTCGCCAACGTCTTGCTGCTTTGCGTTTCTCCGGCCAAGGACGAAGATGGACCTTCCAAATGAAGGCGATTTCGCGGCTCAGTGGCGCGAATGTCATCATCGCGGT
>Ga0315330_10001763_pt1 | contig 14707 bp, 9 predicted proteins | sample M140m34915metaG_FD_203453 | JGI IMG/M metagenome (GOLD analysis project Ga0315330, IMG submission 203453) | Ammonia-oxidizing marine archaeal communities from Monterey Bay, California, United States - M1 40m 34915 | ecosystem: Environmental > Aquatic > Marine > Intertidal zone | place: USA...
TATTTTTACTCGATTTAATATACAATCCTGGTCCTGCATCATGGTTTTGTAAACCTAATATACCCCTTGCACCCTTTGTTCCCTTATGAAATACATGATAATAACGGTCTGAACCATTTTCAGATGGCGTATGTGCTTTATCTATATATAACCATACTGACCAAGTAAATTCAACACCTTCTCTTTCATTCTTTGAACGTAAAATAGGTATCGAATTCTTTATTTTAGGATCACCAGGTATTACTTTCGTCAATTGACCATCCCGTCTACATGTAACAACATAAGGATTCGGATCAGGTTTATGAAGCCATAAAATTACCTGCGTCGATATCCTCAAACATAAAACAAAACCAATGATAACAAGAAGTAAAAATGCCAGTTTTGCAACAATTGTATTAGACATTAAAAAATCTTTTGAACCGGATACAAAACTTGAAGAACCATAATTGCTAAATCCCTGGCCCATAGAATTATTTATCCCTTCTGTAAAAGAAACTGATTGACTCATATATATTGTAAGATGAGAAAATTAGAGAAGAATACTATTTAATTCTTTTTGGTCTTCCATAAATGCTATTTTTAATTTATATTTATTAAACATATCACTTAACCAGTTTCCACCACTGTATCCTTCTTTATATATCGCATATGCCTCTCTAGGCTGAATTGCTCTACTATAATGTCTTACACTTCCTAAAAACCCCTTGAAACCATTTTCCACAGAACTTCCATCCTTCACATCAGAATTAGAAGGACATACCAATAACTTTCTTGGCTCCGCCGGAACATCATAATTTTTCATAGTAGTGCATGTTTTACTTAACTTACCGTCAACATACATATCTATCGCGCGATTTCTGTAAGATACTAATACATGTGTCCATTTCTGCAATGGAATATCTTCTATTTTACATGATGCATACACATTTGTTGTATCCGCCTCCTTTAACTTAAATACTAAATCACTTTGATATTGGTCAAAATACATACAATAATAACAATCATTACTTGTTATAGTATCATTTTGCACAGGTCTAAATAAAATGTATTTCTTTTGTCCATAATTATAATTGTATTGTTTGACAAATACCCATAAAGAATAACTGAAATTTGCCACATTTGGGATTGTCTTCGCATCAACTTCCTCCTTCATAGATGCATCTTTCAATGTAATTATATTGTTTAAATCTTGGTCTGTAAATAACCAATAGTATAAAACTACTAAAATTATTACAACAATTATTCCAAGTATTACACTCTTAAGGTTCATAATATAATATACCCTTAGAAATTTATTATGTAATTTTCTAAATATATGGAGGATTTTTTAATTTTAAACTATTATACATTACTTCTATTTGCGTTTTACTTAATGCACCCGGATAATATACAACATTACATATACCACCAGATATACCATTATTTTCACCTAATTTAATCGGACGATTTGCCATATATTGCTGTGTTCCATTCCAAGAGCCTTCCAATTGTCCGTTCACAAAAATATCCAAAATCCCTAAATCATAATTTATTACAATGTTATTCCATTTTTGTCTTTTCAGTAACCCCTCCTTCTCAAATATTGTTATCATTTGTTCTGTATCGTTATTTAATGTATTTTTTGTCATATCTTCAGCGCACCACTGTTTTACTACATCTAATGTTTTACTATTTTTTATTGCATTTTCATATTGACATTTACTTGATTTTTGTGAACCCTCATTACCACAACAAATATTCTCCGGTAATTTCACTAAAACCTCCACTCTCAATATATCATCCTTCATATTATATGAAATTCTTGGATTGTTCGAATAATCTAATATATTTGTATACTTGTTATACGAACTTCTAAAATTTTGATACTGATTATGAATATTTATCCATGTTGATAAACCATAATTATAACTAAAATCATTAATTTTTTCATTCATCATATGTGGTTCAAGATTTTGAAACCTTAAATAATTCCCCTCTTCATCTTTCGGCATTAATTCCTTATCTAAGAATTTTGTTTTCTCTAATATTACAATACTCCTTTTCAACTTTCCTGTTTTTATTTTTTCCTCCACATATTCTTTCTCTAATTCATATTTATTTTGTTTCCTTTTTATACCATCAATACTTACTTTATTTATATATGTTTCGTCCGGTAATTGATTTACCGCCAAGTAATAGACAAAATTTACGATTTGTTCATATCTATTTAAACTTTTATATTGAGGCTGTTCACTTATTTTTCTAATCTCATTATCTGTATCTTCATTCACTTGTGTTTTATTTATATTTTCAACATTAACTATCGGATTTCTTAACTTTTCCAAATAGTTTTTTATATTATCTTTACTACTGTAATATTGATTATTTAAAATTTTATCCCAATCTTCACTTCTAATTACATCACTTACCTTGCTCTTTATTTTTTTATAATATCCTTTCAACTTTTCTAATTTCTTTTCTAACTCATCCTTCTTTAATTCATATGTATTTGTATTGTTTTTACTCACATAATATCCCATAAAGTATTTTAACATTAGCGGAATTAAAATGTATGATGATACTAACATAATCTCTCCTAACAATATTGCAAATACTACATTCGGTGTTTGTTTAACATCATTATAAAAATATTCAATTATGAAAAATAATATACAAGGTATTAGTAAAATTAAATTTAATAACAATTTTGAAAATTTATTGTTCTTGAAAAAATCCAACTTACTTAATGACTTATATACTATTGTTGATAATGCTAATCCTAACATCATAAATGTTAAATCACCTACTCCTGATTCATATGTTTTTTTTCCTGTGTAAAAATATATTGAAAATCCAATAATTGCTGCCATTATTATCATTACAATAATATTTTTTAATTGTGTAAATAACTTCCTTAAAAGCCATTTCGTATTTTCCCATAATTTATTTGACTCTGGTCTATCTAAATTATTGAAGTTTGCACCCACTATGAACATTGATAATGTTAATATAGTCGCTAATGCTGAAAAAAATAAAACCAAAGGTATATAATAAGAATCTGGTATAGCTGGTGATGTTTTTGTTCGCGGATAACTACTCACATAATAACGCTCCGAATTTACTTGAAAAATAATAAAAATTATCATTGTAAATAATGAACATGCTACTAATAAAGACCTAAATGTATCATTTTTTAAAAAATTAAATATATGTTTCCTACCAATAACAACATAACCAAGTAATAAAAATATTACTAAAGCCATCAATGGATATTCCGTTAATGGAAACTTTCCTTCATATTTTTTTCTAGCTTCTTCTTTACATATTCTTATTTCTTCTTTTGTATCCATTGAATAACCACCCCCAGGTTTTTCCCTTCTAATATCACATCCTCGCATTTTTTCCTTATACACATCTTCATCCTCTTTCTCATAAATAAATGCTAGTGGTATTGCAGAACCTAATCCTAATAAAGAAAATAAAGACCAAAAGGTATTTGGTCTACTTTGAACTGCATTAAATAATATAGAACCTAATTTATTATCTCTGAAAAATCCCACAAAATACATAAAACCCATTAATAATGCTATTAAAACTACAGCATATATTCCAACATTTATTGCTTTACTTGTTGTTCTTTCTGTATCACTATTACTTGCAATAATACATGATGATATAAATCCACCTATTAATAAAAGAGCACCCAAACCTTTTATAACTGAACCACCTACAGAATTATTTTCAAAAAATATAATTACATTTCTAAATGTTTCAACTAAAGATGATACTGTTGAATCAATTATTCCTAATTGATCTAATAAAAATAATAAAAATATAGCTAAAAAACTTCCACATATTAACAACATTGGAAACTTATTTGGAAAATTTTTATCAGTTAATGTTGCTGATATTATTACAAATGCTAAAACTATTATATTTAAACCTATCACCATAAACTTATTTTCCTCAAAATCGTTTCGAAATGTTTTCGTCCATATTACTATTAAAATTACACCTAATACTAATAATCCAATATAACTACCAATTAATGATGAAACATCCATACTATTATAATAAATGTATATTTTATTGTTGAATTTTATTCATTATTCCCTTCTCTCTGTGACAATTTGGACATAAAGCCCAAAGGTTATCTACATGGTTTGTTCCTCCATCTTGCAATTCTACTTTATGGTCTACCTCAAATGTTGCTTCTAACATTTCACCACATTTCCCACAACGCCATTTTTGTCTACTAGCTACATATTTCTTTTTTGTTTCACTCACACTACGAGAAACTACACCTTTCTTTCCTGATTGCATCATTCGTTTCATTTGAGGTGATATATTTACATTATTAAAATTATTTCTTTCTGATGGCATAAACATACTAAATAAATTTGAAGTTTCACTATCTACTGGTATATATTTTACCATATTAGATGCCGTCAATAATGCAGATGTTGATTCATTTGGATGTTTTTTTATAAATAAATATAAACTTAAACCTCCAAACGCAATAGCCGCCATTTTATAATATTTTTGCCAACCCATTAACATTTTTGTATATTTACCATCATAATATGTATTTGATACTAAAAAAGCTGTTACACCAAATATAATTAATTTTAATTTATTATTCATTATATAATCTATTTATTATAAAAATAATAGCTTAAAAATGTGCAAAATAATATAATTCCTAATACTCCATATTTCTTTCGGTTTTTTATTATTTCAAAGTTTAATTCATCCTTGGGTTTATATTCGTTATAATAAAGTTCTAAATTTTCATAAAAATCAAAGACTTCTAGTTTTAACTTTTTGTATATTTTCTTTTTTATAAAAAATATCCATTTCATAAAACTTGTTCTCGATGTTAAATATGGTTGCACAGGATATTTATTCAATAATCCTAAAAAATAATTCCCCATTGGACTATCCGGTAAAAATACCGGTAAATTTTGTATTAAATCATAGTATTTTTTTATTGTAGTTTTATTCGGCATTGAAGGATAGTATGCTGCTATTGTTTCTAAAGTGAAAAATAAATGTGGTATCCATATTTTACTGTTTAAACTCATAATATATGTAAAAGATATAAAAACATCACCTTTTTAACATATAATAATGTTTAACAAAAACTATAATATATGTAATAATTGTGGAAAACAAGGTCATGTATATAATAATTGTAAAATACCCATCACAAGTTATGGAGTTATCTCTTTTAGAAAAAAAGAAACAATTCAGTATTTAATGATTTGTAGAAAAGACTCTCTTGGTTATGTTGATTTTATTAGAGGTAAATACCCTTTATATAACAAAAAATATATACAAAATTTAGTTGATGAAATGACGATACAAGAAAAAGAAAATATTATTAATAATGATTTTAATACATTATGGAAAAAATTGTGGTTTAGTGATAATGAAACTCAATATAGAATTGAAGAAAAAAGTTCCAAAAATAAATTTGAACAAATTAAACGAGGTATTCAATTAACCGATAGTGATAAATATGATATTTTTACATTAATAAATAATAGTAAAACAAAATGGACTGCACCTGAATGGGGCTTCCCAAAAGGAAGAAGAAATTATGGTGAAAAAGATATGCAGGCCGGATTAAGAGAATGGTCTGAAGAAACCGGTTATCCAATTAAATCATTAAATATTGTAAGCAATATATTACCATATGATGAGTTTTTTGTTGGTTCAAACTATAAATCATATAAACACAAATACTATTTAGCTTATATGAAAGAGGATAAACCCACATGTAATTTTCAAAAATCTGAGGTTAGCCAACTTAAATGGTTAACATATGAAGATTGTTTAAATCATATTAGACCATATAATTTAGAAAGAATCGAAATAATTAAAAAAATAAATAAAATTTTACATAAATATAGTTTAATCTAATAGTATATTAGTAAAATGTCAAAAGAACAACCATTATATCAACCCACTGGATATGGTGAAGAATTAGTATTTGATAACAGTTCTAATGAACAATCTTTGTCATCACAAACATCACAAACATCACAAAAATCTGAAGAAGCATTAGATATTGGAGATATTTTAGATGTATATTTAGGCCCGTCTAGTAAAGCTAATTCTAATAGTGAAAAATCTAAAAGCCCCGATTTTTTTGAAGATTTTTCAGAATCTTCTGAAGAAAAAACTCCTATTAAAGACATATCTGAATTAGGTGATTTAGATAGTCAATCACCTTTAGAATTAGCTGACCCTATATCCAAAAAACCTAGTGAAAAAACTTCCATTACATCTCAACAATCTATTGAAAGTTTAGGTAATTTAGATAGTCAGTCACCTGATTTAGAAGAATCTTTTAATTTACCCATTAAAGATAATTCTAATCCTGATGGAAATTCTCCAACAGTTCCAACTCCATTGGAAAAATTAAAAGAAGAGGAAGATAAGGAAGAAGCTCAAGAACAAGAAGAAGAGGAAGAAGATAAGGAAGAAGATAAGGAAGAAGCTCAAGAACAAGAAGACGATGATAAGGAAGAAGATAAGGAAGAAGATAAGGTAGAAGAAGAAGAAGAAGAAGAAGAAGAAGAAGAAGAAGAAGAGGAGGATGAAAAAGAAGAGGAGGATGAAAAAGAAGAGGAAGAAGCTCAAGAAAAAGAAGAAGAGGAGGAAGAAGATAAGGATGAAGAAGAAGAGGAGGAAGAAGAAGAAGAGGAGGAAGAAGAAGATATTGACAAAACTCTTATTGAATTACAAAAAAAAATTACAGAAGCAAAAGAATTAAACAAAAAAATAAAAAGGAAACCTAAAAAATTTAATAGTAAAATAAAGTTTAAAGGAAATGATGCGGATGAAATTCCTAGAATAGGAAAAAAATGCCCAAATGGATATAATGCAAATAAGGATAAAACAAAATGTAGAAAAAAAGGTGTAGAAAGTAATAAAGTTGTAAGTAATTGTGATACTCTTATTAATCAACTTGAAGGAGTGGTTGATAAATTATCTATTGAAGAAGAAAAATATAATAAAATTTTAAAATGTTTGAGTAATCAAAATAGGGAATCTATTAATGATAAATACAATTTTTTATATCCTATATTAGATGACCCAAAATTTAATTTAAAAATAGCACGCAAAAAAGAATTTAATGATACAAGGTATAATGAACGTCCAAGTGAAGATTATGAAAATATTGAGAAAATAACAGATGAATTATGTAGTGATAGAGAATTTGAATTGGCACCTCATCAAAAATTTGTTAGAAATTTTCTTTCATATAAGACACCATATAATAGTTTGTTGTTATATCATGGGTTAGGTTCTGGAAAAACATGTTCATCTATATCAGTATGTGAACAATCTAGAATATACTCAAAACAGTTAAAAAATACAAAGCGTATTATTATTGTAGCATCACCAAATGTGCAAGAAAATTTTAGATTACAATTATTTGATGAAAGAAAACTTAGAAATATTGATGGTAATTGGAATATTAAATCGTGCACAGGAAATACATTTATTAAGGAAATTAATCCAATGAATATGAGGGGTTTATCTCGTGATAAAGTTATAAGACAAATAAAACGAATAATTAATAATTCATATTTATTTTTAGGATATATTCAGTTTGCAAATTGGATTGAAAAGAAAATGAAATCAAAATTACGTAAAGGATTAAGCTCTGAACAACAAAGAATAAGAAGTTTAAAACAAATCGAAAAGGAGTTTTCAAACCGATTAATTGTGATAGATGAAGTTCAAAATATTAGAAACACGGAAGATAGCACGTTAAAAAAAACATCGGAGAATTTAATTAAACTTGTGAAATATACAAATAATATGAAATTATTATTACTTAGTGCAACACCAATGTTTAATCAACCAGAAGAAATTGTTTGGTTATTAAATTTAATGAATATAAATGATGATAACTATTCGATAAAAGAAAAAGATATGTTTGATTCAAATGGAAATTTACTTGTAGGTGAAGATGGTGTGGAAATAGGAAAAGAATTATTAATACGAAAAAGCACGGGTTATGTTTCTTATGTTAGGGGTGAAAATCCCTTTACGTTTCCATTTAGATTATTTCCAAAGGATTTTAATAGTCCACATTCTATAAAAAAAATCATAAATGATGATTCATCCTGGTATCCTGTAAAACAAATAAATAATACAGCTATTACAAATCCAATTAATACATTGGATCTTTTTATTACACGTTTAGGTAGTTATCAAGAGAGGGTATATAATTTTGCTGTAAAATCATTAAAAAAAAGATATCCAATATTAAATAGTGAAAGACAAGGTATTCAATACACTGTGTTAGACCCTTTAATACAAACATTAAATTTTTCTTATCCTTCTGAGACTACTGATGATGAATGGAAACAAAATTCATTAAAAGACATGTATGGGAAAAAAGGATTAAAAACAACAATGTTTAATAAAATAGATGAAGACAAACGTAGAACCATTGATTATAGAAAAAATACATTAAATAAATTTGGTAGAATTTTTTCACCAGAACATATTGGAAAATATAGTGGTAAAATATCAAAAATTTGCTCTACTATTAAAAAATCAAAAGGTATTGTATTAATTTATTCACAATTTATAGATGGTGGATGTGTTCCATTAGCACTTGCATTAGAAGAAATGGGTTTCAAAAGGTATGGAAAAAGAAAATCATTATTAAAAAATCCGGTGGCTGAGCCAATAAATGCTTTAACAATGGAACCAAGGAGAGATGGTGAGAAGTTTCATCATGCATCTTATATTATGATTACAGGGGACCCTATATTATCACCTGATAATAATTTAGAACTTATAGCATGCACGAATGAGAACAATACAAATGGTGAAATAGTAAAGGTTATTATTGTCTCAAAAGCTGGTTCTGAAGGATTAGATTTCAAAAATATTAGACAAGTTCATATTCTTGAACCTTGGTATAACATTAATCGCATAGAACAAACAATTGGTCGTGCTGTAAGAAATTTAAGTCATTGTTTATTACCATTTAGTGAAAGAAATGTAGAAATATATTTATATGGTTCAGAATTAGAAGATAATACAATTGAACCGGTAGATTTATATATGTATCGTTTAGCTGAAAATAAAGCAAAAAGGATTGGTATTGTAAGTCGTGTTATTAAAGAGAATGCTGTAGATTGTTTATTAAATATTGATTATAATAAAATAGATACAGAACGAATAATATCTTTGGTTACATCAACAAATCAAAATATCGAATTTAATATTCAAGACAAGCCTTTTTCATCATTATGTGATTATATGGATAATTGTGATTGTAGTTGTTTACCTGAAAATATTAAGCTAGGGGATGATGATATAAAAAGAGATACATATGATGAAACATTTATAGTTATGAACATTGATAAAATTTTAAATAGAATTAAGATGTTATTTAAAGAAAAATATGTTTATACAAAAGATGAATTAATTGTTAGAATTAATGCTATAAAATTTTATCCCGAAGACCAAATATTTTTGGCTTTAACTCAGCTATTAGAAGATGATAATGAATTTATCACAGATATGTTAGGTAGACTTGGTAAACTTATTCAAATAGGTGATTTTTATATGTTTCAACCGATAGAAATAGAAAGTAATGATATTAGTATGTTTGAAAGAAAAGTCCCTATTGATTATAAACGAAAGTATTTAGATTTTCAATTACCTGATGAAATTATTATGAATGAAGAAATATCTGAAGATAATAATTTAGTTAATGAAAATATTGAAGATTTATCAAAGGATAATCCCGAAGAAAAAGTATCAAAACAAAAATATAAATTTAAAACTCGAATAGAAAATAAATATAATATTATAATTAAAGATTTGTATACAAAGTATTTAATATTATCAAGCGATGCACAAAAACTGACAAGTGAAAATAGAAATAAGTGGGAAAATAACTGTGCTTGGACTATTTTAAATTTGAAAATATTTAATAGTGAAATATCAACAGATATATTATATAAGTTATCATTATTTCACTTATTAGATGTTATCGATTATAATAAAAAATTAATAATTTTAAACAATATTTTTTATAAAAAAAATAATACAGAATTTGAAAAATATATTATTGAATATTTTAAAACTTTTATGTTACAAGATGATTGTATTGTGTTATTTAACAAAGATAATCCTCGACCTTTAATATTTTTATTTAAAACAAAAAAGGGTTGGTATGAAGATGATATGAAAAAGTCGATTGAAATTGTAGAAAAATTAAAAGAAAAATTTAAACATGTGATTGAAGATAATATAAGGAATCGCAATATAGACCTTGAAGATAGTTATAGTATTGGAGATTTAAATGATTTTATTGGTTTTATGATATATGATGATAGATATAATGTAATATTTAAACATAAACCATTAACATTAAGTTCAAATGGTCGAGTGCAAAAAGGGAAATCTTGTGATAAGGGATTTACAAAGAATAACTTATTTCGTATTATTAATGATTTACATAAGAAGGGAAGTCGTAAAAATAAAAAATATATAATAGATAATTCTAGAAAAAGGGCAACAATAAAAAAAATATATAATACAACTTTAAATGAAGAAATAAACAGAGAAAAAATTTTGAAAAATATAGGAACAAAACAATTATGTATTGAAATAGAATTGTTATTTAGATATTATAATTTTAAAAAATTAAACGGAAAAATTTGGTTTTTATCAGAAATAGAATCAAATATAAATAAAATTGAAAACATAGGAATATAAAAATAATGTAAATATATATATAATGAGCAATAAACAGGGGAAAATCTTGAAGGGTATTTATATGCAAAATGTATTAACTAGAAAGGTTGTATTACCCTTTATTGTTTTGGGTGGAAACATCAAAGAACTGTTGTCTCAAAAGGTTGCTGAATTATACGAGGGTAAATGTATTAAAGAGGGTTTTATAAAAAAAAAATCTTGTAATATTATTTCTTATAGCGCTGGTGTATTAAAAAATAAAAATGTTGTTTTTGATGTTGTTTTCGATTGTTTAGTTTGTAGACCTTCTGAGGGAATGAAATTCAAAGTGACTGTTAAAAATATTACTAAGGCTGGTATTAGAGCGGAATATAAACAAGACTCCCCAATAGTTGTATTTGTATCAAGAGATCATGCATATAAGAATAAAAATTTTAACAATATTAGTGTTGATGACAATATATATATTAAGGTTATTGGTATAAGATATGAATTAAATGATGAGTTTATTTCAATTATTGCTGATATTGATGAACGAAAAATGAAAAGACCAAAAATAAATATAAAGACCTCTATTTAATTAATTATTATAATGAATAAATCCCAAAATTTGATATATATTAGAGATACTATTCAAAAAATGAATAAAGTTCATCATATAAAGTTTTTTGAAATATTAAAAAATAATAATATTTCATTTTCTGAAAATAGAAACGGTATATTTTTTAATATGAATCTTATTGATAGTAAAATTATTAAAGAAATTAATGATTATATTATTTATGTCAAAAAACAAGAAGATAACCTCAATCAAACTGAAAAACTTAAAAATGAATTTAAAAATGAATATTTTAAAGATAATAAAGAAAAGGCAGAAACTAATATATACCAAAATGTTAGTTAATTTAGAAAAATATTTTATGACAAACAATAATATTATTGAATGGACCAATAATATTGTTGAAGAAAATAACTATAAGAGAAAAGATATTGTAAAACCTGTAAAAAAAGAAGTGATAAAAAATGAAGAGACATATTTACATATAAATAAGAAAGACGGATTATTTTGGGCATTTTATTACATGTTAAATGGTGAATTTTCATATATGACAATTCATAATGTATTTTCTACTGAAAAATTAGAAAAAATTAATTACGTGCAAACAATTAGGAAAAATAAAGCTATATTAAAAAAATATAAGTTGAAACCGTCACATATTGAAGACCAGTTATTAAACATACCTATTATTGATATTAAAACATTTTTTATTTTGTGTGTTTTAAATAATATTAGCTTTATTGTTTATAATAAACATTTTTACTGGAAAAATATATGTAGTAGTAATATATTTATTATAAATAATCAAGATAAGGATGTATTTGTATACAATGGAACAAATGTAGAAGGTGAAATGGGAGATATTATAAAAAAAAGAGTTGAAGTTATTAATGTAAATAAGATAATTGCAAGTATATCATCGTATAAAATGGCAGATTTAAATGAAATTTGTAACAAACTAAGTATTAATACGTTTCATTCATCTGGAAAGAAGAAAAAAAAGCAAGAAATTTATCAAGAACTGACACAATTAATATAAAATTGATAAATATATAAAATAATATTGTTGTATTTTATATATATCAAATGTCTAAAAGTGGCGATGAAAAAAAAAATGATAAGAATAATGAATTATTACGTAATCATTTCTTAATATATTATCAATCACATGATAGTAATGATGAATTAGAAATAAGATTCGGAACAAATTATAAAAATCCTATTACAAAAATAAAGTATAATAGCGTAATTCAAAAATTAAAGTCACTTGGTTTTACTATGAGAAATTCAACTCACTTAAATGTAATATGTGAGTTTGTTGATAATAGAACTGGTAGAACAAAGATGTCTAATGTCAGAACGCAAATATCAGGTATTCATAATATAAAAAAATATTGTAGCACAAATAAACTTGATTTAGAAAATTCTGGATATGTAGAATTTGTTCAAAAATTTCGTAAAAAGGTATCAGATGAAACACTTATTCCCATAGATTTTAAAGATTTTGAATTTAGAATTAATTATAAAACAGAAAAAAAAATTAACCATAATAGTTCTTTGACACAAAATGTAATACAAGCATGGGACGACTCTAAAAAAGTCTTTAGACTTATTGAAAGATTAAGGTTTAGACACGATGACTATCCTGTATATTTTGATTTAAGCACTGTTAAATCATCAAAGAAATTAGGTTCTCGTCTTGTTCCTGAATATAATATTGAAGCCTCAAATTTATTTAATAATTCTGAAACATACGAAATAGAAGTTGAATTTGATAATAATTACAGACATAATTCTGGCATTAATAGTGATAGTATGATGTCTACATTTAAATCATGTGTAAAAATAATTTTATCTGGATTGCAAGGAACTAATTATCCAATATCTTACAAAGAACAAAAATTAGTTTTAAATGAATATATGAAACTTATTCATAGAGAAATTCCAGATAGAAATGTATATACTAGCGACTTTATTGGTCCATCATCAATTAGTGTTGAAATGATAAATGTTATTCCTATTAATGAAGAAATAGGTGCTGCAAATATAAATATGCCATATACTGTTACTGAAAAGGCAGATGGTTCCCGTGCATTATTATATATATCAAGTATTGGTAAAATATACATGCTTAATACGAATATGGAAATAATATTTACAGGTTGTGTATGTAATAATAGTGATTATTATAATACACTAATTGATGGTGAACATGTTGAACGTGATAAGAACAATAACTTTATAAATTATTTCCTATGTTTTGATATTTATTATGTTAATGAAAAATGTGTCATGCCATTTCCATTTGTCGAAATGGATGATATGGTTTATACAAAAAAGATATCTAAGGAAATTTTTAGATACAAAGTTTTACTTAAAACAATAGAAGAATTTGATATTTCTAGTATTACAGGTAATAAAGTTCCGTTGTTTGTTAAGGCAAAAACATTTTATAAAAATACTAGTAAAAACATATTTTCACAATGTAATGAAATTTTATCAAAGGAGGAAGAAGGCGCATTCAATTATGAAACTGATGGACTTATTTTTACACCTATAAATACTGGAGTTGCCTCTAATGTTATTGGTGAAACTCCAGTAACTAGAAAAGTTACATGGAACAGGTCTTTTAAATGGAAACCACCCGAATTTAATACTATTGATTTCCTTGTTACTACAAAAAAAGATGATAATGGTAATGATTTAATTACTAATGAATTTACAGAAGGTGTTAATCTGAGTGGAACAAATCAAATAAAAAAATATAAAACATTAGTATTACGTGTTGGTTTCGATGAAAGAAAACATGGGTTTACAAACCCTTTTCAAAATATTGTTGATGATAAATTACCGGATGTAGTATCAAGAGACCAATCATTATATAGACCTGTTCAATTTCAACCAACAAATCCTACACCATCTTATCCAGCATATTTATGTAATATTTATTTAAGTGATGAAAATGAAATGCTTATTGAAGATGGTAATGAAGTATTTGAAGATGAAACAATTGTTGAATTTAAATTTGTTATGAATGCTAAAAAATTTTGGCAATGGGTTCCTATTCGAGTGAGAAATGATAAAACTACTGATTATAAAAAAGGAAGAAAAAATTATGGTAATGCATATCATGTAGCAAATAGTGTTTGGAAATCTATACATAATCCTGTTACAGAAATTATGATACGAACTGGACAAAATATTCCAGATGAAATTGTTGATAATGATGTATATTATAATATGTCAGGTAATAAAACTATTACTCGTTCTTTAAGAGATTTTCACAATCTTGTTGTCAAACGAGAGCTTATTATGGGCGTATCGAGAAGAGGTAATACACTTATTGACCAATCAGTTGGTAAAGCTGGTGATTTTTCAAAATGGAAGGGTGCAAAACTTAGTTTCGTATTTGGTATTGATTATTCGAAA
>Ga0315330_10001766_pt1 | contig 14698 bp, 16 predicted proteins | sample M140m34915metaG_FD_203453 | JGI IMG/M metagenome (GOLD analysis project Ga0315330, IMG submission 203453) | Ammonia-oxidizing marine archaeal communities from Monterey Bay, California, United States - M1 40m 34915 | ecosystem: Environmental > Aquatic > Marine > Intertidal zone | place: USA...
ACTCTTTTTTCTTTATATTCATTAGCATTTTTCCATGCTGTATAAGCTGCATTTAGCTCATCATCTGTTGGCTGAGAATCACTATTTCCAGAATCCCACTCAATAATTTTATGTGGAGTTGGGCTTTGATCTAATCTATAACGATTAGTATGTTTTCCTAGCTGTAATAAAGCTAAATTAATATCTGTGTCTGAATTGATTGCCATAATTATGACTCCTTATAAATTTCAACCAAAGTAAATAACTCAACAGCACCCATACTATAATATCCTCTGCCCATTCCTGTAGTAGACTTTGTGGTTTCACAACGATGTTGTATTTCAAAAACTTTTGATCCCGAAATAGTAAACCTTGATGACACAAAAGATCTTTTAGTACTGTAGTCACTTGCATGAGCATATTCAGATGTCCCTATCTGAACATCTGCACTATCAGTTATATTGTAAATTTTTAATTTATGATTGTTTACACCTAAAGCTGGTGCAGAGGCTACAACCAAGTAGCTACCAGCAGCAAGTGTAAATTGATTACTACTAATTGACACGATTCCGTCTGGATCACTTAATTCTGCATTTAAATCTCTTGTTCTCCATGCACCAGAAGTGAACACCCCTCCGTCAGTACCTGCTGATTTTTCATCCCCAATAATCGCATAACTAGCAAATTTACCTCCAGCAGATATTCCAGTTCCAGAAATACCAGCGTCACTTATTGATATTCTTTCAACACCACCAGTTGAAAACTTGATGGTATTAGCAGAAGGAAAACTTATTCCTGTGTCAGCATCATCACCAGTTATAGCTGGTGCAGATACAGATCCAGCTACTCCTTTGATCGCTGGTGTTGTTCCTGATAGTTCTAAGCTCATAATTAAAGAATAACAAGAGTTGCCCCGTTTGGCACGACTACTTCTTTACCTGTATTTATTGTAGGCGATACTGTAATCGCATTTTTACCAGCACTTAATTGATAATTTTCCGTAATAGTTTGGCCTGTCTCTAAGAACACCTGATCTGTGCCGCCTCCAGTAGCTCCAGCACCTCCACCAAGCTCGCCCCAACCTGTATTTTTATACCCTTCAAATCTATTTTGATCTGAGTTATATCTAAATTGTCCTATTGCTGCTGCTGGTTGACTAGATTGTCCAGGTTGTTGTGCATCCGTTCCAACTGGAATTTTTAAGAATCCAGTAGATGACATCGTAACATCACCTGTCATTACAGGAGTTGCTGCTACAACATGACCAAAGTTTGCTTCATTTACTTTTCCTAACACAACATAAGTCGCAGTATCACCCGAAACTGATGTTGCTATTTTTAATTCATTAGTAGAAGTGTTTATATGAGGTTGATGTTGAGCTATATTTGCTGCTCCAGATGGATCGCTACTTCCAGAACTTATTGTTCTTAATGCTTGAAATATTTCATTCAGTTTTGCACGGACAGCAGCACCCGTTCCATTGGCTGACTGATAATTATTACCCGTTTCACTGGTAGTAGAGCCTGGTCTAGCCATTTAAAAAAGTAACATTGAACTTATTCTAACTTGCTTTACCAAATCCGACAGCTTGATAGCTGAAATTTCTATCAACTGAAGCATTTGAAGAGTTTTTAAAATGTACAGTAAACCCCGTTCCAGAAATACTAGTTAGTTCAAAAAAGTCTCCAGATTGCATATTCTGTGCGGTAATACCAATCGAGGGTAATATGCTATTTGCTCCACCTTCAGTATTAGCAGTACCTACAAAGAAAGGATGTTGGAACGTAATAGCTTTTGCTCCTGCTCCACTTGCTTCTGTTTGACTACTTCGTTCAATTCTTTGTTCCATGAAAGCCTCATAACCTAGTTGAAACACTCGAATATCTTGTGCAGGGTCATTACTTGTTAAATTTACTTTAAATTGAAAACCTCTTCCTTTATATGTTCCATTTGCGAAAGTCTGAAAAGCACTGTAAGTGGGCGAGCCAGTATTCGGATTATCTTGGGTTACACGGACTAACATTTCAGCGTTTACATCAGTAGCAGTTAATCCTTCAAAATCTCCTCGTGCATCTAAATCTGGTATTGAATCAAATAAATCAGATGGATAAAATGCTTCTGTTAAAAAATGACGTTTTAAATCTAAAGTAAATACATTTCCTAAATCTAAGGTTGTACCTCCTGCCGTTCCACCAAATTCATAAGTACCTAATGGTGAAATACCTCCTATATCATCTATAGAATTTTCGGCATCAAAGTCAGTAATACTATCAAATTGTCCTGTACCAGTTAAATTAAGAGAATTTGTTGTCGCATCAAAAGCAACATTAGTTTTTGTTCCTTGAAATTTAGGAACATCTAAATCTTCTCTTCTTGTTTGAATTAATTTATCATCGACTGTATCTGGTAAATCTATAACTACACTTGCTTCGCCATTACTAAATCTACCACCATCATCTTGAAATTTAAGAATATATTCTCCTTCAAGTAATGGAACATCAGCGATTGTTGTATTACCAGCTAATGCCTCAACCAAATCTGTAGCATTTGAAAATGTTCCCGTTCCATCGGTTTTTGAGGAATGTCTTACATAAACACGGCCACCATGAGTAACGTCTAAATCTGTAGCTAAGTTCCAGCGTAATCTCATAGTTTTTTTACTTATAGGTTCACCTGTAAGTCCAGTAACATCAGCAGGAACAGCAGTTTTACCAACAGTACTAAAAGTCTCAGTCGCAGCCGTGGCACTCGGTTCTAAACCAGAGTTCAAACTACGGACAGATACTTCGTAAGATCCTACTTTTGTGTTAAATATTTCAAAATCAGGACTACTTGTTGTAGCAGAAACAATATTATTATCACCAAATCTATAGTTCACCATATAATTTGAAACACCCGTTACAGGTTTCCATCTAATAATTAATTTAGATACAGGCTGGTTATTAATAAGAACTATAGTTTCTTCATGATCCAATCCATCAGGAGGAGGTTTAAGTAGATTTAAAGTTGATATTTGTTGCGGTGTTATTGTTTCCCCATCTTCAATAAACGCGTATTTTTCGTTCACATAAGCTAATGCTGATATTCCATAACTAATCCCATCTCGCTCTTCAACAGACATTACTCTAAATGATTGAGCAGATACAGTATCATTCTCAAGCATCCAAATGCTATTAACATTCGGTGTCTGACTTAATGCACTCTCTAAAGTAATTACTTTGCCAGAAATAGAGGTTACATTTTTAGTTTCAACAGTGCCGTTAGGTAATATGACACTCAATTTAGGATTATTCTGATCTGATAAATCAGTATCACTAGAATTATCTACTGTTATTTGAGTTGTAGTAGCTGTATTAATTCTTCCTGCTCTTCTTATCCCTGCTCTCGCTGGATCGGAAATGCTGATAATCGCTCCAGGACGTACAACGCATCCTGATTCCATAGAAACAGAAAAGTTTACGGCTTCAGTTTCACGCTGTTCTGCAAATAATATAGCTTTTGCAAACCTTCTGGCCTGACCTCTACTTGTACACCCTAATGCTTTTACTCTTTTTACATGAAGTCCATATTTACTTCGATAAGCTGCTTCGGCTTCAACTTCTTCGTAATCTAAATCTCTAGTTTCCATATTAAAATAAGAAACTGCGACTACTGTACTTCTAGTTTTTAAACTGCTTCCTGTGTAACTAAAACCTTCTGGCCCAACATTAGCTAGTGTAAATAAATAACTTGGATCTTTTGGACTATCCTGAGTAAGAAGTAATGCTCCTTCAGACCAAATAGGCATACATCTCATTATTCCTGATAAAGTATTTATGACAGAAAATGCTTCAACGCTTGTTTGGATATTTATATTGCAAGCAAATCTAGCTTCCTGTCCACCAAATCCATCTGATACAAGAGTATTAGAAAACTTACTGGCAGTTACAAATGAAAATAAATCTAAATTACTATCAATAATATGATTACCCAATCCATATCTAGTATTAGTAAGTAAGTCAAGAAGTATCATGGCAGGACAAGTTGTCCATTGAGCAGCACCCATAACACCATTAAAAATGTAACCAGTAGGATATTCTATTCTTCCAGTTTGCAAATCTACTGTTGGAGTGCCTGATGAATTAGCTCCTGCACCTGGGATTCTTACTTTTACTCCTCTTACTCTAAATTTTCTACCAGGAATCCTACTGAAAAACTCTGAATCTAAACGTAGTCTTGTATATGCACTGTTTGGATATGTGCTTGAATCATCCTCTAATTCTGAATAAGACTGCCAGATTAAATCTCTTTGTATTCTATCTGTACTGTTTGCTGATGTTTTTACCAAGCGAACATCTACAGGATGAGCACCAGTGAGTTCAATCCTATATTCTCTGTTATAAGCATCGGCTGTTCTACCTCTTATAGTATCAGAATGAATTGTAGTAAAACCACCGCCATTATACTGAAGTTGAATATCAAAACTAACTGAAGAACCTACAACATCTCCATCATCTTCAATAACTTGCAGGATAGGAACAGTAACAGTAATTTTTACAGCATCTAAATCAGAATTATTAGTAAGTTGTCTTGTTATCGGACTACCATTTTCAACTTTCACTCCTACGTTAAAAAGAGAGGCACTTCCCGAAACCTTAGACATTTTTGCTTGGGGATCTGTACCAAAACGAATATCAAGATCTACATTTTGATGATTGAAGTCAACATTTTGTGGATCGGTTGAATCAGCATTTGAAGATAAAATTGGAGTGTCATCTAAAAAAATATCTTTTTTTGCAGCATTTTTATATGCAGTAGTACCTTTAGTTCTTCCTTCTTTAGAAGGACTTGAAAAACCTTCTATCTCACCTTCAGAAATAAGATCAAGTAAAGTAGCGAACTGTTTACTATGTAAATTATCAGGTGTAATGGTTGGTGGATCTTGGCCTCCACCTTTACCGCCACCACCACCAGATCCAGCTATATGTTTATTATCTTCAATCATGCTTGTACCGCTTCTGTATCTACATCACCACTTATAACAACTGACCCTGTAAATATTTCACCATAAACAATAGGAACAGGAGTACCAGCCCTTGCTGTATTTTGCGTTCCAGCGAAATTAAAAGATATTTGTGGATTATCCTCAAATGTAGGGTCTTCAGTTGGATAAAGGATATTACCAACGCCTTGAAGTATTAATCCAGCACCAATCGCACTTAAACCTGTACCTACAAGGGTTCCTCCTATTCCTCCCACTGTGAATCCTGCTGCTACTTGAGTAGCACTAAGAGTAGTTCCTGCTGCTGCAACACTTCCAGATCCAAATGTTCCAAAAAGTCCTGCACCTGGGAAAAAGAATGATGCACCAATTAATGCTCCTCCCAATAAGATAGTATTAAAAGTATCTCCACCAGCACCACTAATTACAGGAATTATATGAATATCTTGTTGCCCTATTGGGTCGTGAATTTCATTTTCAGTTATTTCATAATTACCTACTTTCACTAAATAATGTTTTGGGTTCATATATTTTTCAACTTCTGGAAAATTATTTATTAAAAAACTTATGGCTTGAGGTAAATTATGTACCTGTATTTCAAATTCTTTATGGCCTACAAATGTAGCCAACTCTCCATATAGTTTTAATTTACGCAACATAACGCAACCTCTTGCCTGTGCATTTTAGTAACCAAGGTGAGTATGGTTCTTTACAACTAAGTCTACTAGATAAATGATGTAAGACATCTCCATCTATGAAAATAGCTACATGATTTAAACCAGCATCCATTATTGACATAAATAGTAAATCACCATTCTCAAGTTTCTCATTTGGTTCCAACTCTCTAAAACCAGTAGCTTCAGCACATCTTTCAAACATAGGATTTTTAATAAATTCTTCTGGTGTTGTTGGTCTTTGCCAATCTCTAAGTTCAATATTTTTCTCTTCTCTGTACCAATCTCTTACTAATGACCAACAGTCAGTTATACCCCAAACCCATTCTCTACCGATAATTGGAGCTTTATATCCTTTTGGTTCGCAATATCCCCATTGTTCTGTTTTAGGATTGACAATATACCAAGGTAAATTCGATCTTTCGCAGCTAACTAAATCTGCCTGACTAGGCGTTGGAGGTGTAATCGGATGACTATGAATGATAGCTGTTATTTCTCCTGTATTATCTGCCTTTATATAATCTTCTGGATCAAGAATAAAACATTGATGATTTGTCATAGACAAGTTACGACAAGGATGATACCTTTCTTTGCCTTTAATATTTAACAGTAAACCACAAGATTCTTTAGGATCTTCAACCTTTGCATGACTAAGAGCAGCTTCTTTCCACTCATTCATGGCATAAACGTACCAATAGAAGGAAATAACTCTTTAGTGCATACTCTCAAAGGTATTCGTATGTTTGCTAAATCAAAAGCAGCAGCTAATTCAAATTGTACTATTGCTCTGTTTTCTGATGATTTTCTATCAATTTTATATATTTCCTTTGCATATTCTGCTGTTGGATCAGGGGTTCCATAGGGATTTGTATTACCTGTAAAATTTACAGCATCTAAAAATCTTGCCAATGTTCTAACTCTTGTTACTACAGCACCAGTTAAATCATTCCCAGGAGTTACAACATTTACATTTAATAAAATAGCTGTAATTAAATTTGTGACATTACTTATCGTTAATGTAGGTCTGGGTAATTGACCATTTGCATATTTAAATCCATCAGCTTCTAAAGGTACAGCGATATAAGTATTTCCGTTCCAGACTATATTTCCGTTAGAATTAGCGTTTCCATAAGCTATTGGATTACTACCATCGTGAAATCTATATGTAGTAGCTGATCCATGCAAAGCTGCATCTGTTGTCAGTTCAAACATCTCAATAACTGAACCAGGATTTATTGATTGGGTTTCAGATACAGGTTTTGCCATTATGGTTCAAATACTTGTATGAAAGTTACATTTATTCTGTTTCTATTAAAGTCAAATATTTCTTTTGTAAAAGAAGGACATACCCACTTATAAGTTACAGTTTCGTCAGGAGGGGACCAATCAAAAGATGCACCATCAACTTTTCTTGCTTCTAAAAAACTTTCTATTATGGCTGCGTCTGTATTATCTTCGTTAAAAACTAAACTCCACTGTTTTGCATTTTGATTTAAACCAAAAGTAAATCTTTGCTGGTAACCATCACCAAACTGAACTGTTCTGGTATTAGTAATATCAGTTTTATTTGCAGAAAAAACAGGGTTATAACTAGGAAAAGTAGCCATTATCTTAATAAACCTCCAGGTCTTCTTTGTTTAATTAATTCCGATTGTATCGCTGCTGAAATAACTCTGCCAAGTTCTTTTCCTTGCTGCTCATTACTTTGAACAGACGATCCAGAGGCATCTACATTTACACTAATATTTGTGCTACCCCCTCCAGCTAATTTATCGTTAGGGATTATTGTACCTGATCTTTTTGGTACGAATAATTCTGGCCCTTTCTCCCCTACAAGTGAAGGTTTGCCAACAGGGGGTCTACCTCCATTCGCAAACTTTAACATTGGTAAGCTACCAAATATACCTCCAGCACCTCCTGTTAAACCACCTAACAATGTATTTACACCAAGTTTTATAAGTGTGGAACTTAAATCATTTAATATTGACTTTGCAGCTTCTCCTAACGTTTTTGTACCTTGTATAGCAGCAGCTATATTATCGCTAACACCAGAAGCAATAGATTCTCCAATTAATTCAAAATTTGTTTTTATAGCACCAGTTGCCACTGCAAGATCCTTCTCAAGTTTAATTGCGTCATTCCTTAACTTATTGTGTTTTGTAAGTTCATTTGTGTTTGCAGTATGAATATCTCTTAGTTTCTGTAATTCACCTTCTTCAAGTTTTTGGTTTTCAGCTTTTTTAAGATCTAAATCTGATTGTTTTATTTTTTCTTGAAGAACTTTTTTCTCTGCGTCAAATACTTGATTAACTTTTGCTATAGATGTTGCAAGTTCTTTATTCATGCCTCCTTTAACTGCTTCATTTATTCGATTCTGTAAATCAAGTTCTTTTGTTTTTTCTTCAACCAAAGTTTGAGATTTAGCTACTACTTCATCATTAGCTAAATTAATTTTATTTGTAACAGCAAAACTTGCCTTATCTGCTTTAAGTTGTTTTATATCATCAGCAGTACCAGGTTTTGCCTTTTTGCCTCTACTTGTCATTCTAAAACCTGTTTCTTCTATTTCTGTTCCTCTATCTAATAACTTTTGAGCATCTTCATTACCAAGAGCAGCAGCATCTTTTACAATTCTATCTATTTCAGCTTCTTTTAATTTTTTCTGTCCAGCAACAAGATTTGCAATGAAGTTAACAAAACCACCAGCAAAAGCCTGTAATTTTAATAAAGCAATATTAAATTCTTGACCTAATAATCTAGTTGTTTCTCCAAAGTTTTTAATTTTATTTATTCCTTCTTGATCTATTCTATTACCCATCAATGTCATTGAAGCATTAAAAGCTGCTGTTTTTCCTTGGGTTCTTTCAATTCTTTGTAATTGTGCTTCCTGAACAGAACCTTGCAATCCTAATGCTGCTGTAACTGCTTGAGTGTCTCTTGTAAAAGGCCCAATAGCTCTACCTAACTCGGATGCACCATTTACCAAATTATCTACGATAGAACCTATTTGAGTACCTACAAGGGATAATGCAAAACTGAATTGCCCACCTAATAAACCACCAGCAGCACCACCCAAAGCACCACCTACAGATGCTCCACCACCTTGACCAAATAGTAAAGGAAATGCACCACCAATAAGACTTCCAGATATAGCCCTATCTCTTATAGCACGATCTTCTGCTGTTCTTCCTCTCCTTGCTCTTCTTAAATTTGCACCAAAACTTTCTGTTTTTGCTCTTCTTCTTTCTATACTTGCTAAACTTTTTGTTTTTTCAATAGAGGCTTTTCTGCTATTAGATAATGCAATTTCAGCTTTTGTTGTTTTTTGTATTTGAGTAGCTCTTTTACTAAATGCAGCAAACCCTGTTAGATCACTTGATTTGATAGTAGAACCTCTACTACCACCACCACCAAATTTAGGACTTACGGCTCTTTGTTTTTCAATCCTAGTTAAAATTTGACCTTTAGCTATTTCTTCATTTTTTAATTGAATTTTTTTTGCAATATTATCTAAACTTCTATTTTCTAAAGCTGCTAATGATTCATTTAATTTTACTAAATCTTTAGCTTGTTGTGCTTGAGTTATGTCTTTGTCAATTCTTCCAGCTTCTTGTGGGCCGAAGGGTTTTCCTCTAGGGCCAACTGTTTTTAATAAATTATTTCTTTCTAATAATTCTGCATTAACTTTTGCCTGTGCATTTGCAAGATTTTCTGCTGCTTTTATTCCTTGTACAGTTGATATATTTGCTTTGTCAAAATTTGCTTGAGCTTTAGCTAATGCTGAATTTAAATTATTTAAAGTAGGAACAAAGTGACTTCGAGTCACACTGTTATACTTCATTATTTTTTCAATACTTCTATCTATTGCTCTTCCATTTCTATCTAAATGAATATTTAGACTTCTTAAGTCTCTAAGACCTTTAACAGCTAATTGTATATCAGCCTTATATGCCACAATTAAAAAACAAAATGTAACTTTATTCTAGCTTATCTCCTTCGTTTTACTTTTTCAAATTCTTTTTCTTGTTCTTCATTAACTATTTGAAAATATGCACTCCAACCTATAAGTTCTTCAAATGTCATATTTCTGACTTCTACAAGACTCTTACCTAGTTCTTTTGCTACACCAAACTGCAACATCATAAGATTATCTTTTTTCAGTTGGGCAGCTAGTTCTTTGGGTCAGGTGTGTCCTCTTCAGAATTTATAACAGCTAACATTAAACTTTGAAGATCAGCATCTTTTACTTCATTTTTTAATACATCAATTTCTCCTGCATTAAAAAGTTTTCTACCATCTACATCTTGAGCTTTAGCAATAAGTAATTGCAACGCAAAAGCATTAGCATCATCACTTTTGGCTTGTCTTTGTGCTCTTTCTCTTTCTGCCATAGTCAATGGTGTTACATACATTTCAAAAATAGAACCATCAGATAATGTAACTTCTTTTTTTACAGGCTCAAGATTTGCAGCTTTTCTTAGTCTGTCTAACGCAGATAAATTACTTGCCATGAATAAAAACAATATAATATTTATATTATTCTAATATAAAACATAAAAAAACCCCAGATAATCTGAGGTTCGTTAAGTTATGCTAATTTAATTAAGCTGTCTTAGATAGGTCGAATGTAGGAGCAGCACTAGGTCTGAACGCTATCTCTACAACTTGTCCGTCATCTGGGTTAACGTTAAAACTTGCAGAAGTCAAAATAATATCTGCCAAGATTGATCTACTTGCGTTTTGATCTACGTTAGCACCACTCATCTGACGATCAATATACAATCTTACCTTTGCACCAGCTTGCTGACGTTGAATAACATCTTCAACCATTCTGCTAGATAGAAGTGTGTCATCATCTGTTGAATAAACACTGGCAGAACCACTACCATCAGCGAAACCTGAGATGAATGTTCTAAATGGTGCGGTTTGAGTAACAGTTTGACCAATACTTGTTACATCAATTTCTGCTCTGGTTATCTCAAAACTCCACTCTCTTACAGATCCAACAACTAATGGTGTTGTAAATGTAATGCTTGCAAATGTTCCAGCAACAAAAGTAGGAGATGCTGAAGCTGTTACTGCTGCTCCTCCTGCTGTTGAAGAAACTGTCATAACACCAGTTGAAGCATCATAAGTTTTTACAAAATAATCTGCTGCTGGAATACAGTTAGTAACTGTAGATCCTGCTGGATATGCAAGTGTTACTGTGTCATTTACTCTGAAACCCAACTGAGATCCAACAGTGATGTTTCCTCCTGATGAAGGAAAAGCTGATGCTGTAAGAGTTGTTACGCTTGTACCAGCAGGAGAATAATATAACGCTCCCGAAGTACCCGATAGAACTGTAGCCATGATTAATAATTCTAAGGTTTGAACATACGGGTACTACCCGATATGTCTATAGGATAGCCTAAATTTAAACAATAATTCAAGAAATTACTGTAGCTTGAAAATTTGTTTCGATTGTTGATACAAAGAAGGGTCTATCTGTTTCAAAATTAGGCCCAGTAATCTCTCCAGTTCTTACATGAACACCACTTGTAGGCTGTCCTGTTGTATTTAAAGTGCGAATACTTGTAAAAGCAGTGTCAATTAAAGTTTGATTTCTTGCTGGCCCTTTATCCTTTTCACTAAATACTTTAATATTCAAAACTCCTCGTATTTGATCAAAAGAAGATGTTAAACCTGTTTCAGTAGTAAGTCCAAATTGAATATTTATATAAACAAATTCACTATCAGCATCAGAAATAACATCACCAAAATTATCAAAAAATACTGGTATTGCAGGACTTAATGCACCATAAGCTGTAGCAATAGGTGTTTCCATTGCTGCTCTAACTCCTTGAAAATTCATCCAAAACCTCCAAATCTTTTTTGTGCTTTTGCAATAGCTCTATTCATTGATATTTTAATTGTTTTTTGTAATTGTCCACCTTCTTTATAAGTTCCAAACCAATCTGGAGGTGCGGTTCTACTTGAAACATATTTTGACTCTCCACCACCTATTTCGTATCGCAAGGTCTCGCCACCCCTACCAGCACCAACTTGTTCTAATTTTTCTCTACCAGTTCTTGAATATGGTGCATCTCCAATGACCTTTCCAGTTCTTTTTACTTTTCCTCTTCTAAATCTTCCTATTAATTCATCTTGAGCATATCCTTTATCAGGAGAAAAGTTTCTAATATTTACTGGAACATCTCGACCAGCCTTTGCTAGTTTTTTCATTTCACTTTGACTAAATCTAGGTGATTTAATTCTTCTAGGATTTCCTTTATTTCCATTACCTTTGTTTATATTTCCATTAGCTTCAATTTCCCAAGAATTTGAATATCTACCTGACCAAGATGGGCCAGCATCTTGTAATTCTTCAACAATTTTTTCTGCTGCATCTAATGGGCCATCAAAAGCTATTATACTTGCTGCCATATTTACATCTCTTAAAATTTTTTTAAATGGATTTTTCATTATTGAGGTTTGGCAATAACAGTATGAAGTATAGGATTATCTCCCCTTGATGTATTGATACTAATAATTCTTGCAACTTTATTTACTCCATCTGCTGCATATTGAATTCTATCTTTTACCTTGGGATAATAACTTCCTAGTTCATCATTACCAAAAATAAATTTAAGATCATTTGTTTGACTTGTTCCTTCATAAGTAGATCCAGATACATTACTTATAATTGCCTTTAATTCAATATTCGTATCAGATCCACTAACTTCTCCTGTGGTCGTATTGTATGTCTGAGATGTAGCTGTCTTAATATAAGTCACATCAATACCAAATTTATCTAATAATTGTTTTGGTAAACCTTTAAAAGTATTGTCTATAAATGACATATTATCCTCGTACTACCCTCATCTGAAAAGACCCTGCTCCACCAATCATATACGCACCAAGATAACTTTGTAACCAAGGATAAACATCTAAAATATTATTTGTCGGGCCAGTTCCCTGACTAGATGTATTAAATTTTACCTGTAAATCTCCTAATTTTGCTTCAGAAATATTTCCATCTTTACCAGTAGTACCAGTAATGGCATCAGTATCGTTTGCCAAAGCTCTAGCTAATTCATATTGTGCATATTTAATATTATTTGGAATTACAGTACAAGATAGTTCTACATCATCTACCTGATAATTATTTCTAGGAAACTTTAACGCCTGACCTTGATCACATCTATCTCCAAAATACATAAAACTATCAATCCATCTTGTTGCAGCTATTAATGCTCTATTCTTTTTATCATCCTGTTTATTATCCCATTGCGTAGAACTTGGGACGGTTTCAAAATATGCGTCTGCTTCAGCTAATGTGACATAGCTATTAGCATTAGCTCCAGATATTGTTGCGTCTATAGTAGCTGCCACGATTTCAGAAAGTAATTTAGTTTTATTGTAGCGTAAAGAAAAAACCCCACCAATAATTGATGAGGTTTATTGACCACCAAATTAATCTTACGATTAATATGTTGATGTATCAAGAGGTGAGTTAACTGTTAACTGAACCAATGGAATCAAGTCAGCATCATATGTAAGTGCCCACTTGTTAGCTGTTGCTAAGTTTGCATTGGTTGGGTTATCATCAGCAACGTTCCACTTAGTACCCATAACGTGATAGGCACTGTGATAGTCAACAGACATAACATCTTGCTTAGAAAGAATGTTTCTTTCAGCTTCGATTCTTAGTGCTTGCTGATTACCTTCAAGAATTGTTCCTGATGTTGTTAAGTAGCAGAAGAACTCAATCTGATGACCACTTGAACTGGATGGTGCAACTGTGTTAACAGCAGAGTCAACAACAACTGTACAACCAGCAAATTCGCCAACGGCTCTATCGCTGATTCCAACACCACCGCCACCCCATTGGATGCCAGTTCCAGTTGATAATGCAGAAGTAGAGAAAGTTAACATACCAACCTGATATAGGTAGTAAGCAACTGTTGGATGAACGATAAGAATATCGAGATCCTCTCCTCTTTCTCCAAGCAAGTTTCTTGCCTTTGCAATTGAAGAAGCTGTTAAGAAGTTTGCTTCAGTAGCACTAGCACCAGCTTTTGCTAGGTCTAGTTTATTTGCTGCTAATGCAGTTCCAAATAAACCAGCTAAATGTGAAAACAATCTAGCGTTGTTTAGTTTGTTGATTGCATCTGCAAGTTGGTTTCTGATGTGACCCATTGGATCTTCACCAGCAGCCAAGATAGCAACGTCATCTACAGCATAAGCAAATGCTCTGTGGCAGATTGTTGCAACCTGTGTGCCTGTACCAATCTTCTGTGGTGTTAGGTAACCAGCAGTAGAAGTACCCCAGTTTGCAGCACCAGTTAGAATTTCTTCTGTTGGAGCGATTGGGTTGAATTCTGGAACTTGAATTCTTGTTCCACCTTCTGTTGCATCAAGTAGTCCATTACGAGTAATAGCACCAGACTTGATAAAAGCACTACGCTCCTTGATAGCTTCGGAAACGTAAGTACTAAAATTATTTCTCTTAACGACATCCGCTAATAGGACACCGCCAGAGTAATTCTGAAACGGAGCAGCCATTCAGATTTACCTTTAAACTTTTTGCGATACCCTAATCACAGATAAGGGCATTAGTTTCACGGAAACTAACTATTTTTATTGAGCCTCCCTCTTCAGCACGGCTGCGAGGTCGGGGTTCTCATTCTCCATTATAATCTGTTGCGTCAAATTGCCAGTCTTCCAAGGATTAGTTACTCCACCTGACACATTTGATATAGGACTAGGCTTTGCACCCATACCAGCAGCACTACTTGGTTTGAAGTGATGTTCCCATCCACTACCAGGATTTTTGAGACTTGTGAGATAAGCATTTAAGTCTTGTTCTACGCCACCATTTATAATCACCACTTTACCTTCAGCGTTACGTTGTAACTTGCTTTGTATCAAAGAAAGAGTCTGTTCTGCATTAATCGCTCCAAGATTACTGATGGCTGCTAATGCTGTGGTCTTGGTTGAAGCCATTTCATTAGAAGTTCTCATATCTTCTAGCTGTTGAGATAAAGTATTTATCTGCTGGTCTTTATCTTGAGCAGTTTTA
>Ga0315330_10001775_pt1 | contig 14663 bp, 10 predicted proteins | sample M140m34915metaG_FD_203453 | JGI IMG/M metagenome (GOLD analysis project Ga0315330, IMG submission 203453) | Ammonia-oxidizing marine archaeal communities from Monterey Bay, California, United States - M1 40m 34915 | ecosystem: Environmental > Aquatic > Marine > Intertidal zone | place: USA...
CTCCGCAATTGCAAAGATGGCTGGATCCATCGACATGATCGGGCCCACGATTGATGACGCTCAGGCCTTGCCGAGTGTCCCCAAGGGTAGCGCAATCACGGAAAGTCCAGGTGAGAGGCTGACGTATAGATTGGCGGCTGAAAAGTCGAAGTCAGGCATTGCAGGTCCAGCTACCCTGGCGTTGCTCTGGAGTTCAGCTTGGTTGGTCTTGCTCGCTGTGGTTGTGTCGGGATTTTGGAATGGTCAGCCGCGGTGGTACTTAGCGATTCTGCTCTTGCCGTTTGCGATGATCAGCGTTTGGTCTTTTCGATTCTTCCTGAATCAGTTCCGACAGTTTGCCGGTATAGGTCCTACGATCGTTGAAATCAGCAGCCACCCTTTGGTGCCTGGTGGCCAGTGCGACCTGTTCATTAGTCAGTCCGGCAGGCTCAACTTGAAGCGTCTAACTGTACTTTTGACCTGTGAAGAGGAAACGTTCTACCGGCAGGGCACCGATGTTCGTGTGGATCGGCACGAGGCGATTCGGCAAGTTATTTGCAAAGAAAGAAATGTCGCAGTTGACCCACAGGGCCCTTGGGAGCAACAATTACAGATTGACCTACCAGATAACGTGATGCATTCCTTCGTAGGGACTCACAACGCAATTCGCTGGAAGGTCGTGGTTTCAGGAGAGTCGCAACCGTGGCCATCGTTCTGCCGAAGTTTTCCCGTCGTCGTTCATCCCCCGGACTTGTCGCTGAAGCGCAGCCCGCGGTGAACGTTACGTTGTGTAATGACGATGGGCTTTACCGTGCGGGCGGCGAACTCTCGGCCAAGTGGCGAATTAGTCGGGTGCCTCTTGATGAAGTCCAGGGTGTCGAGGTCTCGGTTTTGTGGCACACAGAAGGCAAAGGTGATGAAGACCTTCATGTCCATCATTTCCAGCGGCTCGCCGAGCATCAGCTTCGGCGTGCCGGTCTAGCTGATGAGCAGGTCTTGCACTGCGTGCTTCCTGCGACGCCTTTGAGCTACCATGGTCGGCTGATTAGTTTGCAGTGGTGTGTGCGTCTTCGTTTGTTCCTGGCCGATGGTCGGGAAATCGTCGCTGAGCAGCCTTTCCATTTGGTTTCCGAAGAAATGGCTCGCCCTCATTCAGCTTCCGCCGATCGTGTTCCGGTAGCCCTACCCAAGTCAGGTGGGGCCGCTCGGGGCAAAGTGTTGGAACACGCCCCCGCTTCGTGAGGCATCGCTTCAGCAGTGAATGCAGCTTTGCCCAAAAATCCGTTTTCAACGCGATTTACTCGACCAGAGGCAGTAGCGTTTCAATGTTCGCAGAGCGACCCTGTTGTCGATCCCAACATCGCTGTTGCGGGGCATAGCCAGGCGGTCACATCACCGTTCGTTAGCGAAGCCTCCGCAGACCCCCGCTTGTCCGGCCAGCATGAGACTGTTGATACAGTGGAGTTGTGTTATCGAATTATTCGGCAGCTCAAGTCGGTTCGGTGCGGGGTGATTGTGGGGCCACATGGCAGTGGCAAGACGACCCTGATTTACGCCTTGATGCCTTTTCTCATTTCGGTCTTTGAGAGCGATGGGCTAGCTCAGGTTAGACGAATGCAGTTCACGATGCCGCTGGTCAACACCCCGTGGTCGCGTTTCAGACATGCCCGCGGGTCTTTTCACGCGGCGGTTGACTGCTTACGTGGTCTGCAACCTGGGGGCTTGTTGGTCATTGATGGAGTTGAGCAATTGAGCAGTAGAGGCCTACGGTCGCTGCTTCGGAAAGCCCGACGCCGTGACTTGTTCTTGCTCGCGACAAGTCACACAAGGGTCGCTGGGCTCAGCATCCTTCATCAAACGGTGGTGAACGTTATGCTGATCCAGTCGCTGGCCGATCGTTTACTCGAGGATGCTTCACCCTCGGTGGTGGAAATCGTTTCCAGAGAGCTTAAGTGCCGAGATCTGCAAGCGTGCACAAATGTAAGAGACCTGTGGTTTGAGTTGTACGACATCGTGCAAGACGAGTTGCTGGTTGATCCGATGAACTTGAAGGATGTAAGCGATGGCGGTTCGATTGTCAGTAGTCATGGTTCATAGTACGCCAGCGACGTCCACCGCTGAGCGTGTTGCTCAAGGTGTTGTGGGAGAGTTGATCGGTCTAAGCGGCATCGATCTGATCCTCGTTGCACCTCTGGATAGCTTGAGTGAAACTTCCACAGATCGACTGACGCTTTCCTCTTTGGCTGGCGATATTGCCGTTCTTGACTGGAGGCTGACGAAAGTGGTGCATGAATCACTTCAGCGTATAGGAGTCGAGGGGGCAAGAACGCGGCATGCGGCTGATCCGGAAGTTCCTGCAGATGCAGGGACCTCTGAGTCGCAGTCGCGAAAGCTCTACCTGTTCAATCTCACGGAGTTCACGACTGCTGAGGCGGTTATTTCTTCCCTCACCAAGCTGAATAAGGCCAGAGCCGTGCGTACCTTTTCTCTCGCGCCAATTGCCAAACGCTCGGGGGTTAGCGATTCGGCACAGCCCGGGGGTCTGAGGGGCGGCACTAAGGCGGCGAGCGGTATGCCGTCGTTAGAGACGCCAAGCAATAATGGACGTACAGAGGCTGCCGCCAATGATGACACATTGTCACAGCAGTCTCAGGTCGGGTCATCTGTTCAAGGCCAGGCCGCTAAGCCCGCGCCGCGTGCTGCTGCGGTTTCTCGCGATTCTGATTCACAAGACCAGGATCTCGACGCCTTGATTGACCAGCTAGATCAATTGGACCCCTGAGCATTTGAGTTGATGCTTGCCCCTGCTGTACGTGTCCCTATTGCACGTCCCTGCCGAATTACCTCACTGCCACGTTGCACATCATCAGTGCATTGGACGCTCTTTCTCGGGCATACGGGAGGCCTGCTCCTTTCAACTTCATCACGCTTGATGCTCCGTGTCATCGACAGGTCGCAGCAGCAAGATGGGGCGATTGGCAAGACCCAGTTGTAACTGATGGGCTGATTATTCAGGGAATGACGCGAGAGGCGATGGATACCTGTGGTGCAGAAGGGGAACCGTTCTTGGATTCTTCTGCACCCCCACGATTAGGTGCTAGACTACACCTGTAGCTGGCGTGCGATTGTAAGCGGACTCTGAGTGCGTGGATTTTTCGCTCTGGCAGCTTCCACCGAGCGAATTGCAAAGAGTTGGCTCGGGTGATATCCTCTACGAAAGAATTTGGGCTGGAAGAACCGCCCAGCCTCCCCTGAAACTTCGGAATGAATCTGCCATGGCGGCTATTACTACACAAATCAATGGCGAGGTTCTTGTGGTCGGTTTCACCGATAGCAAGATTCTCGATAGCCAAAGGATCGAGCAGGTGGGTAAAGAATTGCAGGACGCAGTTCCCCAAGCGATCCATAAAAAGTTGCTTTTGAACTTTCGCGGTGTGACCTTCATGTCCTCTGCGATGATCACCAAGTTGGTGATGCTGAATAAGGGTTGCAAAGCGAAGGAAGTTAGTCTGAAGTTTTGCGAAGTTTCGCCGAACGTTCTCGAAGTGTTCAAAATCACCAAGTTGAACAAACTGTTCGATATTCAGGGTGCAGAAGAGAAAGGGCTCGCCAGCTTCGACAAGAAGAAATGGTTCGGTTGATTCTTGCCCGTTGAGTGGCGTGTTGTGTGCGATTCTCTCTTGCTAAAGAATCCATGGTTCGCCGAATATCTGTTGTCAGTGCAGGAAGGCCGTTCGTTTGCCTTGCTGACCGACTGTCGAGAGAAGTTGTCAGCCACGCAGTCGAATTTGTTTTGACTGGCTGATCAATCTGTGACGCATCGCGGAGTGCTGTGTTGTCCGATGACAGGAAATTAGCGGTCGAATTGGTTGAGCTTGAGCGTGCCCAATTCGGCAATGAATTGCATGATGGAGTGATTCCGCTCCTATTTGTGGCTTCTTCTAGGGTCACCAATCTTCGAGATAAACTGGCGGTTGGGCGTCACCAGGTCCCTGGGCCGGCGAATGAAAGTGACCTTGCTCCTGCCCTCGACCAGCTCTCTGCATGGCTGGACGAAGCCATGCAAGCTAGTCGCAGGCTACTCACCGAGGTCTACCCGCCAGACTTGGATCATCGTGATTGGGGGGCAGCAGTTGTTGAGACACTCCATCGGTTGTTTCCCGACTGGAGCAACCGTGTTGATTGGAAGCTTGATCCTGCTGTCAGCGAAGTTAGCCAAGCCGTTTCGTGCACCATCTATCGCATTGTGTTGGAGGCGATCCGAAATGCGTGTCAGCATGGGGATGCGACGGAAGTGCTTGTCAGCGGGCGAAAGCTGGAACAAACGCTTGAAATTACGATTTTCGACAATGGCACAGGTTTTGAAGTAAGTCGGGTTCCCAGTGACCACTTTGGGATCCGGGCCATGAATTGTCGCGCGGAGTTGATATCCGGAAGGCTGAGAATTGATTCGTCGGTCGGTGGGCCGACGACGGTGGCCTTGGTTGTTCCGTTAGCTGGCTAATCGTTCGTTGCGGCCAGGGTGAAGCCTATGTCCCTTTACGGAAGACAAACGGTCATTTCGTTTCAGTAGGAACGACTTCCATATCTTTGAGTGACTTTCCGAGTCGCTTTCGACCGCCGCTTGCCCGGCTTTTTTTGGGCTTCGGTGTTTCTTGCAGCATTGCGGAAAGATTGGGGTGCAATTTTTCCGAATCGTTTGGGGCACCAATTTGCTCAATGGCATCACTGACGCCCAGCAAGACGGACTTTCGAACGCCCTCGCGGATCCATTCAAAGAAATTAACGTTCATTTTGCTGCACGCTTCCTGATCAATCTTGATCTCAGGGGCCAGTTCAAGTTCCCATCCCAATCTCGGGTTGGGCCGAGTTAGCAGTTTCTATCTGTGTGGATAAAAACCGCCCTGCTGGTGGCTTGTAGTGGGTTTCCACATTCAAGTCCAGATTGATCAAGCGTTTTGAGTACCAACGGCGTGAAACACACTTTCGCCTTACAAAGTGGATGGCCAGGGCGGATGCCGTCCTGAATCTCAGGCATCGTTTCCACAGAAGCGATGGTTTTCACGATTTGGGCGATTTATCCCGTGGTTAGCTCGACGGGTGGGTCAGCCCATTCGATTTCACCAAGGCAGCTGATGGCAACCTCGTCCTGCCGCTTCCCGTTTCGAATTAGGACAGCATGAGGAAACCAGGACTCGCTACTGAGCGTTTCAATCTCATTGCTGCCGGCTACAAATAGGCCCGTTCCACAGGCATCGGCGTCGGCCGCTGAATCCGTGATGACCGTCAGTGATGCAAGGTCTCCGGCAGGAAAGCCCGTTCTCGGGTCGATGACATGACCGTATCGCTTGCCGCGGTGGTGAAAAAATTGTTTGCCGGAGCCACTGGTGGCGAGAGCTTGATTTCTTAGTCGCACCCCAGCGAGTCTTCGCTTGGGTTTTGTGGGATGGGCAATGCCTATGGGCCATCCCAAGCCGCTGTTGGCAATTTGGTCACCTGCTGCCAACACGCTGCTGCTGCCTCCATGCAGAAGGAAGTCGTTTAGCCCCCCTCGACGCAGTTCGTCTGCGACTTGATCCAAGGCGTCGCCCTTGCCGATTCCGCCCAAGTTGATTGACATTTCGGGTAGGGCAAATTGAACCGTTTGATGTTCTTGATTCAGCTGAAGGTGGTGGTACCCCACTTTCGCTAACGCGACTTTAACCTCATCGGCGGACGGCTTGCGGCCACTTCGATCGGTGAATCCCCACGCCTTCACGAGGGGACCTGCGGTGATGTCAAAAGCGCCTCCAGTACGTTGGCTCCATTGCAGCGCCCGCTCGATGAGCTGGAAGGTGGGTTTCGAGGTGGGCACCGGCCTCCGGCCAGCAACGCGATTGATCTGAGAAACCTCGCTCCCATCGTCGTAAATGGTCAGGGTTTGCTCAATTTGATCAAGCTTTTCCAGAGTGGTGACAGCCAATTCGACTGCATCCAAACTTTGGGGGGGCAGCAGAATCGCAAATTCTGTCGCCATTGCCTTCCGGGTCACCTCGGTGAGTATGGCTGATTCGCCCACTGCTTCTGGTCGCGTGGGAACCGGGGGAGGAGTTGCGTTGCCGAGATTGCCAGCTTCGGTAACTGGGCCACGCTGACGAGCGGGGACGGGCGCATCATGGCTCCCGTTGCCGCCGCCTTCTGGATTCTGTGATGTTTTGCTCAATGACTCAGCTCCGTTGGCTGCAGTGTACACCGTCTGAAAATTTGATGGCGTGAACGTATTCAGCCATCGATGTGTCCATTTTTTCTGCGGGGCAATACCTGATTGTCGGGGCGAATTCAGATGCTTGTGGTCAGATATGCGAAAAAACCCGTGAAAATCGTTTAATGTGGAAGTTTCTGAGAGGCGATAAACAGAGGGTTGCGTGAACTGCGAGTTTGCAGCACAATCACGCCCGTTGAGTGTGTGAAGAGATCGCTTTCCGAGTGATGTTTTGCACGGTCAAACTTACCGATGCAAGGAGCGGTGGCTGAGTGGTCGAAAGCGCCGGTTTGCTAAATCGGTGAGCCGGGCAACCGGCTCCGCAGGTTCAAATCCTGTCCGCTCCGTTTGAATTCCGCGCTGTCGTTGTTCCGACACGACGGTCGCGGTTCAAAGGGAGGTGGTTGTACATCTTCCCGAGGGTGTAGCTCAGTTGGTAGAGCAACGGACTTTTAATCCGTAGGTCCAGGGTTCGAGCCCCTGCACCCTCACTTCTTTTTTTCAAACACGCGGCGTCGCGGGCGTTTAGCCCGCCGCCGGAGTTTGCCGGTCCTTGCGGATGTGGAGCATGATTCCACCAACCGGACCACTCTCGTGCACTCGCACCACGCATTTTATTGATTGCTGCGTCGGTCTCCCGTCCTGCTCTACTGGGTTTCTACCCTCGTCTTGGGCTTCTTGTCCTTGCTGCACGGGGTCCGGCCCTACTCGGGCGGTGTCTGTGGTGGTTTTGGGGAGGAGTGCTTGTACGTTGACACAGTCTCTCCAGTGCCGAGCAGCAGGCTATCAGTGCCTCAGGGCGGGCCGAGTCGGCGTTAGGCATTCAATGTGCCATCTGGTCAGTCCGCACGAAGCATTTTCTAGAGGATGAAAATCAGCCTTCGCTCTGTCCATCATCGGGCTGTTCGGCAGCCTTTTGGCGATCCACTGCAAATTGCTCGGCTGCTTCTTCGATGTTTGGATGCAGCTCGAAGAGGCGATCAAAGTGCACCATTTGGAATACCTCGAGGGTCGGTCCATGAACATTTGCGAGCCGCAGGGCACCATTGAGCTTTCTCAGTCGGCTCTTGGACTGAACCAAGGCGGCTAAGCCTTCGCTGGAGACGGCTTCGAGCTTCGCGAAATCCATGATGATTTCATGTTTATTTGCCTCGATCAGTTTCTGTACTGATCCAAGCAGCGCAACGGAAGCTTGCGAATCAAGTCGGCCGGCGAGTTGTAAGACAGCCGGGACATCGACGTTGGACGTGGAGGAGGATGTGATTGTGATCATTACTCACCGCTGGAGACCCGACCGGATCAAGCAAACCAAAAAGGTGTTCATACCAACACTGAGGTTCATCCGTGCCGTGGATTTTTGCAAGCCTTTTTTCGCCATATCAGCCACCGCTGAGGGCAGGTTGGTTCGTTTGTATGGGCAACACGCGATTCGCAGCGGCTCAAGCGGTCGTCATCGACTGTCTTCTTTTTTAGCAGCCTCCTTTTCAGCGGCCTTGATGACCTCGCGTGTTTCAAGATCGTAAATCTGGCCTTCTATGAGACGCGACTCGCTATCTGAGGCGGGGTCGAGAAAAAATACTGCATTTTTTCCGAGCACAAGTGCTCTCGATTTTCTAACCAAGATCCCAGTGCTTTCATCGAGTCCGATGCCCAGCAATTGGGGAAAGCGTTTTACTACCGCGCGTAAGTCTTTCAGGCGTCCGCGTTGAGTTAGATGTTGATCGATGGCAACTCCCTTCAGGAAACCCAAGCCATGTTCATAGCCTTCTGCCATGACGACCTGATTGCCTAAGGGGTCTCCCCGCACCATGTACTCTGCTTGAATCGATGCACCCGCCGAGCTTCCTGCGATGATTCCTCCGCGTTCCAGCACTGCATTGAAAAGTTCAATAGCTTTCGTGTTTTCGTAAGCATCGATGAACCGCCATTGGCGTCCACCACCGAACCAAATACCAGTTGCTTTCTCAAGTGCTTCTTTGAAAACAGCGGTATGCACTTCATCGCGCCAGCGTTGCGGTAGGACCGTGATGCTTTTAACTTTTTGCCCTCTGAGAAACGACGGGATTCCACTTTTTCTCGCTTCTGCGTCATCGATGGCGGTGGGGAGCACTACGAGGCGAGCCTCCTTGCCGCCGGCGGACTCGACAAAGCTGTCAATCATGTTCTGGGTGACGCCACCTCCGCCAATGATCAGTAAGGTTCCCTTGGCTACGACAGGGGGTGACATTTTGGGGGGCGGGAATTGTGGGCCAGCTCGGGCGATAGCAGCCCGTCTCAGGCTGGTAAGGTCCATGATGGCATCTGCGGGAACTACGGTCGTCATTGCTTCGCGGTTTGGCGAGGGACCAAGCGTTACGGTGACCGTAGAATCTCCAATGACTTGCATGCGTCTTCCACGTACTTCCAATGCAGTGCCTTCGTCGATCCCAAGCCCAAATCGACCGGGGTGTTCTTTCACTGCTTTAAGTGATCGTGGTTGACGGTTTCTGGCCAGAAAGTGTTGGTCGATGATGCTGTAAGGCAGGAATCCAAATCCTGTTCCCATTTGGGGGTCACTTCTGCCGTTGGCAATCATGTTACGTGACATGATCGCAGCGCCGGCAGAGCTGCCGCCAATCACTCCACCACGCGTCAGCAGTGCATGCAGTTCAGTTTCTACAAGCGTGCCGACATAAGCATCTGACAAACGTGTTTGACTGCCACCCGATATCCAGACCGCTGATGCCGATTTCAAAGGGGCAACGAACGCCGGATCATTTGCTCTTTTGCGGTCCCGCGTGTGTAGGATCGTGATCGTAGATAGGGGGGCGTCTTGCCATGCCGCAGCATGGTCTTGGTCGGCGTCATCAGCAGTCAAGCTGGCGGTTGGGATAATGACCAAGTTGGCCTCGGACTTACCCGCTAATGCAAGGAAGCGATCCTTGATAATCGGGGCGGGTTTCCCACCGCCCGAAATGATCAACGACCCTTGGATGCCACGAGAATCTAGCACGCGAGGCACGTCTGGTGGGATCGGCGGAGGGTTCTGGCCCATCAAATTGGGGCAGAAATGGGAGGTGGGGCCGGCAACCCAGATTGCTAGGCACATCGAGAAAAGCAAGCTAAGGTTTGCCGCTCGCTTTGTCGGTTTCCAAATTCGGTTGGTGTGGCAGCAGGAATAGAGGATCAAAGTCGATTCCAAGTGGCAAGAGTCAAAAAAGGGTGAATGTTAGCTGACACATCCTACTCTCTTGAGTAACGCGGGAGGTTATTGATCGTCCTGTGATTGGGGGTTTATGGGGAGCGATTATGAGATCGAATCGAGAAAATTTGATCGTTTTGCAAGATTCTTGTACGGCTGCAAAGACTGACCGTCACTAACCAAATGGCGGGATGGTGTTGTGCCAGCCGTTTTTGAAATTTCCAAGTTGCCTGGATCTGTCTGATGAGACTGACACTGCGAACTCTGCTGGCCTATCTCGACAACACATTGGATCCCCAAGATGCGGAATTGCTGAAGAGTAAGCTGGCAGAAAGTGGCTTTGCAACGCAAATGGTACAGCGGATTCGCGGTTTGCTGACGCAAGCTGATCTGCCAGCGCCCTCACCGCTGGCACGCGGGCCAGTTGAGGAAGCGAATGTCATCTGTGAATACTTGGACAGTACGCTGCCGGTAGAGCAAGTGGCTGAGGTTGAGCGTGCTTGTCTTGATTCCGATCCGCACCTTGCTGAGGCCGCTGCCTGCCATCAAATTCTCACCATGGTGTTGGAAAATCCTGCGAGTGTACCGGTAGTGCTGCGTGATCGAATTTATCAATTACCTGGTGAACAGAGAGGTATTGAGAACAAGACTGGTAGTTTTTCTGCACTCGCCATTCCCGAACCCGTCAACAGCTTTGATGCCCCTTCGAGCCAAGTCTTATCGTCGGAGGTCCCACCCCCACCTCCGCAGGAGCCTGTGAGACCGGTCGGCGTGGGGGACTCGGGTGTGATGGCCGCCCCTGCAAGACTCCGACAACGAGAGTTGGCGGACGATCAGGCAGCGAAGCAGGGGCCCGCGATCGCTGGGTCTCGGCCAGTCAATCCTCAATCCCATAGCACCGTCTATGGTGGACAGATTCGCTCCTCACGAATCGCACCGTGGTTGGTCACGCTAGGCCTGACGGCAGTCCTGTTATACGCATTGACCCAGATCTTCCAGCCATTGATGGACTCAGATAAGACGGCAGGCATTGAAAATGCAAATGAACAAGCCAGCCCGTTGGCAAGTGAGGACGCAGATGCTGCTGGAAATGGTGATCCAAGCACTGGTCAACTGAATGCTGAGCCGAATCGTGGCAGCGATGTTGCGAAGAATGATGCTGGCGTTGAAGAGCCCAGTAATGAAGAGCCCAGTAATGAAGAGCCCAGTAATGAAGAGCCCAGTCGTTCTGCCGCGGGTGGAAGTGATGTCGCTAACGAATCGGCAGAGATACCTGCTGCTGAGGGAGAGCAAGCCACCTCGCCCGGTGACGAAGCAAATGACAGCGGTGATGCCAATGTTGGCAAGCCGGAGATGAATGGGGGTAAAGCTGTCGACGATAGCACATCACCTACCACGCCGAGTGAAGAAGACTCAGCCAGTGACCCTTCTCCTACGACTGCAACACCACCAGTACCGCAACCACCAGTACCGCAACCACCAGTACCGCAGCCACCAGTACCGCAACCACCTGAGCCGAAACCAGCAGGAGTCGTCACTCCGTCTTCAGAAGAGATGGAGCAGGAGTCGCCTGACAAAAACGGCAACCCATCGCCTCTGGTAGCAAAGGTAATGAGCGACGGTACGTTGCTCGCTGTTGAAACTGAGGGGCAGTGGCAGCGTTTGGGAAAAGACGCAGAAGTCGGGGTGCAGCAGCCATTGGTTGTTAGCCCGGGGTTTCGTGCAAAGCTCGCAATCCCTGATGCAGAGATCACCCTTGTCGGACCGTGTTCGGTCATGTTGCTACCAGATGATGCAGGAAGTCTCGGGTTGCGTCTCGCTTCGGGGCGTATGCTGGTCTCAGCGGGAAGCCCTGAGTCTTCAGTTCAAATTCAACTTGGTGAGGAAAAGTGCAGGCTTCAGTTAGCAAGTCCTGACACCATCGCCGCTATTCAGTTGACCCACACACGCGAGGCGGGCCTTGATCCGTTGTTGGCAGAAAATCACGTAGCGGTTCGTCATTTGATTGCTGTTAATGGCAGCGTGACCGCTGAGATAGGAGGACTTTCCATTACGATTGAATCTGATAATCGGTGGGCTCAGGTCGGTGGGGGTGAGCCCAGCTTAGAACCACTCGATGCCGTTCCTGATTGGGCAATCGAGTTGGTCCCCAATGCTGATGTTCTTGCGACGACAGCACGACAGACCTTGTTAGCGATGCTTGATGACGCACCATCACTGGAAATCGGATTGCGAGAACTCTTGGCCTTCCGCCGTTCGGAAGTGGCTGACTTGGCTGCCAGAACATTACTCGTGCTGGGGAAATCGGATGTCTATTTTGGAGGAGCTGGTATCTTCAATGATTCAAAGCAGAGAGCGTATTGGCCGCAGCATTACGACGCCTTGCTTTCTCGAGTTAATAGTGGACCAGGGGCCGCGTCGGAGGTTCAGCAAGCGATCAAGAAAATGGATGCGGCAGCTGAAGTGCAGTTATTTCGGATGCTAACGGGGTACACCAATGAGCAACTGGAGGCTGGCAGTGATTTGCAGCTGTTGGAAAATCTTGATTCAGCAGACATGTCAGTTCGAGTGTTGGCGTTTGAAAACCTCCGCCGGATCACCGGCGTGACCTTCAACTATCGCGCTGAACACGACAGTAAGGCGAGAAGAGAGCAATACATGAAGAAGTGGCGAGTGCGGCAACGCAAAGGTGAAATTCGCTGGGAAGAGTAGTCTGTCAATCAGTCGTGTGAATGCTGGACGCAAGTGTTAGGGCATTAATCTACCTTCCCTTCCCCAGTTACCTACCGTTCACATAAGCTTGTCTCACGCAAACGAGCGTCGGGTCACACACGTATTTTTTGAAGGTTTGGCAGATGGCTGATTCAATTGTAATCTTTGGTGCTTCCGGAGATTTGACCAGTCGTAAATTGATTCCTGCGCTTTACCAGCTCTTTGTCAAAGGACGATTGCCAGAGGGGTCGAGAATCATCGGCGTTTCCAGAAGCGCCTTTGAGCACCAGCAGTGGCGAGATTCGTTGCGTGAAACGACGGCACAGTACGCTGATGATGCATTTGATGCTGCGAAATGGGCTGTGTTCAGTGAAAATATTTTTTACCAACGTGGCGATATCACGAGTCCAGATGACTTTGTTTCTCTCGGTAACTTTCTCGATTCCATCGAGCTAGACGAAGCGGGTGCACCGTGTGCTGAGTGCGGGCGAGTGTACTATCTGTCTACCATGCCGCAGTTGTACGAAACTGCCATTCGGAATTTGGGGAATGCGGGACTGTCCAATGATGCAAATGGTTTTCGACGCGTCATTATTGAAAAGCCGTTCGGTACTGATCTGAAAACTGCTCAAGCGTTGAACCATTCAATTCACAGCTCTTTTCGCGAAGATCAGATCTATCGAATCGATCATTATCTCGGTAAGGAAACGGTGCAGAATATTTTTGCGTTGCGTTTTGCCAACAGTATTTTCGAGCCAGTCTGGAATCGCAATTATGTTGACCATGTCCAAATTACGGTCGCAGAGGAGGTAGTGATCGGTCGACGAGGAGGGTATTACGATACGTCGGGAATTCTTCGAGACATGTTCCAAAATCACCTGTTGCAGCTAATGATGATCACTGCGATGGAACCACCTGCTAGTTATGACGCCGCTTTAGTGCGCGATGAGAAGGTGAAGGTTTTGCATGGGGTTCGCAAAATGACCGGCGGCGACTTTGCCTCCGATACAGTACGTGGGCAATATGTAGGCTACTTGGACGAAGAAGGGGTGCCCGCGGGTAGTTCGACTGAAACCTTCGCAGTTCTCAAGTTGTATTGTGATAATTGGCGATGGCAGGGCGTGCCCTTCTATCTGCGAAGCGGTAAAGGAATGTCATGCCGGACGACGCAAATTGTCATTCAGTTCAAACAAGTGCCCTACATTTTATTTGAAGATATGCCCAAAGCACCGATTGGAAATCGACTTGTCATTCAAGTGCAGCCGGCAGAGGGCATTCAGATGCATTTTGAAACCAAGGTTCCAGATTCGGAAATGAGAACGCGTACCAGCACACTCGATTTCAGTTTTCAGGGAACAAGTGGTGGAAAGTCGCTGCCTGATGCGTACCAGCGTCTGCTGCTTGACGCGCTCAATGGAGATGCCAGCTTGTTTGCTCGTAGTGATGAGGTGGAATTGGCCTGGGGGATCATTGATCCCATCATTGCCGCTTGGAAAAGTCCTGCCGCGCCTGCGTTGCATCACTATCAAACAGGCCTGTGGGGGCCGAATGAGGCGTCTGAGTGGATGCAGCAACAAGAACGTGAATGGTTCGATGTCTGTCCTGTGCTGCGTTAGCAAACAGTGCATGTCAGTAGTCAGTGGGGTGGGGGTGAAACGTTGCCTTCATGCAACGCGGTGACGGGCTTGTTGTGACTCGCGTTCGCACATTCCAAATGACATGTTATTGCTTGTGTGTTTGCGCGGTGATCGCGTTCGGTAATTGGGAGACAGCGTTTTGTCCTGGGCGAGGATTCTTGCGAAGAGGTTCTCTAGGAGGGGGGGCAGGCAGAACATGCTGCGGTCAGCGAAACCTGGAGTGTCAACTCGGGGTTAAACCGGAACGGGCAGACTGAGGCTGTTCAATGAATCGATTGCTTCCTATGCGGCAATGCTGTGAATGGTAACCAAACGCCGTTTTCCTGCACTCACGGCCTCGTGGACGGGCTACGTTCCGAAGTGGCGAGAGTGGTTTCATGTCTGTGTCGAATTTATGCACTAGATTGCTCATCAACTTAGGCTGTGCGATGCATCAATTTACTTCTGCTCGAGAAACTCTTTGTGTGTTCTCCGTGTTTTTTTCTGGCTTAGTGCTGGTTGGAGAGGGTACCGTTGCACAGTCACCACTGCAGACCTCGTCACCACTGCAGATTCAGACGCCAAAGGATGGATGGTCTGCGGGACGCAATCCTGAAATTCTGCTGCGTTCACTACCTGTGCTGATTGCATTGGATTCCAACTCGGATGGTGTCATCTCGAAGTGGGAGATTGAGAATGCGAGTAGTTCGCTGCAGTCAATTGATAAAAATAGGGATGGTCAACTCACAAGTGATGAGCTGCGTCCTGATTTCGCTGCGATGACACGCCTAGCTGCTCAGGTTGGTGCTCGTGGTGAATTGAAGAATTCGCCAGATGGTAGATCGGTTGTGCACGACGTTGACGATTCGCCAGTTGAAGATTCAGGCAAGCGTGAAGCTGAGATGCTCGCGAAACTCATGAAGATGGATGCGGA
>Ga0315330_10001776_pt1 | contig 14660 bp, 18 predicted proteins | sample M140m34915metaG_FD_203453 | JGI IMG/M metagenome (GOLD analysis project Ga0315330, IMG submission 203453) | Ammonia-oxidizing marine archaeal communities from Monterey Bay, California, United States - M1 40m 34915 | ecosystem: Environmental > Aquatic > Marine > Intertidal zone | place: USA...
CGTTGGAACGAGACATTGACATCAGAAGCCCACTTAGGAGTAAAGAAAGGATATCATTTTGAGTTTATATTCGACATCGGTAAATCACACGAGACTATATATAGCGGCGTCGTTACAAACGTGGGGCAACTGGGAGGCTATGATGGTGTCGTTTCGGTCAGGTTCCATTACGATGATGAGGTGAGACACTATCAAAATAGAAGATTCTTCTGGCTGGAAAATCAATGTAAAGAATTTAAAAAGAGAAAGGGCATTGATGGTAGAATTATGGGAAAACTGAAAACAGTTCGCAACGCAATCATTCCAGATACTGAACAAGTCAATACTGAAGACTGGCGGTATCACTACCCAGATGGCAATCCCGTGGAGTAAAAAGAAAACACAAAAAAAAACAAAAAAACAAAAAAACAAAAAATAAACAAAGACAAGTTGTATATATAAGCTCTTTTTTATTGAAAATTGAATCTAATTAAAACTATTATAATGATTGCATTCTTACACACATACACTATGTCCAGACCAATGGAGAAACTTCGACGAGCTCTTAACGGATGTGCCGGACCAATTAGTCTAAATGGAATCCCTATTTATCATAACTGGAGTAAAGGTGAAGACTATTCTATATTGGGACAACCATTAAACAAAGCTGACTGGATTCGAGAAAATATAAAAAACCCAGATCACTATGATGCAGTTTGGACGATGTTAGCAGATTGGGTGTTATTTGAAAATGGGTGGTTCATAGCCGACTATACTAACAAGAACTTATATTATTACAAAACTCAAATAACTTATAATAGACCAGATGCACTAGAATATATTAAAAAATAAATCTTTAACTATCCGTTATTGCGAAATTGAAATTTTTTGATTCTGACATGTATTTATAAAAACACACATTCTTGATAATAAACAAACAAACAAAAATTATAAAATACCTATCAAAACACTATGTCAGCACGCATTTATACTACGCGTCGTCTTAAATCAGCATCTGGAGCTGATATTAAGAGCACCAGTGGTAAATACATTCGTGTAAAAATCCATAAGGAAACCAGACAGGTTTCTAAGGTAAAACCGTCAGTATGGACAGATGCGGCGAATACAGCATATGCTCAACGCTATCCAAACGATATCGATGTTAAAAAACCTAGGAAAAATAAGGTTAAAACCGCATCGCCAGCACCAGAGGTTACTCTTATTCCAATTGAGGAGGAGGAGAAAGAAGACTGTCCCATTTGCCAGAGCGAGCTACCTAAGGCTACCACAACACTGGAATGTGGTCACAGCTATTGCACTAAGTGTATCCTTACTTGGTTTCAACGCAATAACAATTGTCCTATGTGTAGAGCAACTGTTCCAGAAGCGGCTGGACAAAAAGGACCGCGCAGAACAATAAATTTGGGAATAGCTAGAGCTGTTATTGAATCTACCAATAGTGGCATAGAGAATAGGTATGCTGTAGTCCCAACTAGACACATATTAGCATCACGCACTAGAAGATGGGGTAATGCTGGTTCAAACTATGCTGTGGCAGTCTTAGCCAATCTTAGTGATTTGATGGAATCTGCACCAAGCGATATGTATGATAGAATGTGTCCTATTTATAATCCTAACAACTAAAAAATCAAAAAAATCAAAAAACAAAAAAAAAAGAATACTGGAGACAGATTTTTCTTTTAGCATTATATATTATATGTCTTGTTGTAGAGTTTTTAGAATAAATAATGATATAAAAAAAAGAATAGTTGTTGCGTTTGGTAGATATCAGCCTCCTCATTGTGGACATAAAACCATTTTTGATGATATGATCTCTATGATAAATGACCCTAATAATATAGCAGATGAAGGTTATATTTATGTTATGGGTTTTCCTCCGCAACCTAATGAACGTAATCCTTTAGGTCCAAATGAAAAACTAATATATTTAAACAAAATGTTACCATCTCCACAAATTAAATTCATTATAGGTAATAGTGTAGGAGAAAGATTGTCTCCAGAAACAAAAATTTTGTTAAAAGATAGACTGATTATAATGCCATTGCCAACAAAAAGTGAATTAGCAGAAAGAAAAGAGTTAGGAGATAAGTATCCTTACCTTACGGTAGCGAATTTATATAAACTTCATTTTTGGTTTAGAGATAGAGGAGAAGAAAACGATTATATGATTATTGCTGGTGAAGATAGAGTTAGTCAAATCAAAAAAGCTAACAAAACTAGGAAAACAAAATTTCCTATAAGTGAAGCAGGTCAAAAAAGATCAGCAGCAGCACAGACAGGAGATGTATGCACTGTTGATGATTCACCTTCTGGTAGTAGAATAAGACACTTGGCATTAAGTATAGATTCATTTTATCTTAATGATCCAAAAGTCAAACAAATATTAAGTTTTACAGAATTAGGTAATATGACAGATGAAGATGTATTCGATATGGTAAATGATATAAGAAAAGTAAATAATAAACCAGAAATTTATTATGTTACAGGAGATGAAATAATGTTAGGAGGTCGTAGAAAAACTCGTAAAAAAAGACGCAAAACAAAAAGAAAAACAAAAAGAAAAAAAAGAGGCGGAACATGGGTAGGAGAAGTCTGTCCTATTTGTCAAGAAAAAATGAAAAGAAGTGGAGCAACACCTATTGTACAAACAACAGGGTGCGTCGGCGACGACGGTATAAATAGACCACATACCTTCCATCTAAATTGTATAAATGAATGGCTTAACAGGGGTAATATTACCTGTCCAATGTGTAGACACGTAATTAATAGCCCCGACGACTTAAGAATAGTATATCCTACAACTTGTTCAGATAAATGTAAACAAAAATTGGGTAAATTATGGGAGGATGTGAAAGAAAAAATAAAAAATATACGAGAAAGAAGACAACAAGCAAGACAGCGAGCACAAGTTCATCCCACAATACCAGAAGCTGCCCCTGTGGATTTTGATGCTATAAACAGAGCGACTCATGCCAGACAAGAAGAGATTATTATGGGTATGATAAATCGGCCACCACAACAATTTGATGCGGCACGCGATGCACGTGATATTGTGAGGGACAATAGGGGGAATTTGTTCCGGCGACGAAGTGGAGGAAAAAAAAGTCGTCGCAAAAAGACACGCAAGAAAAGAGGAAATGGTGGTGTTTTTTCTAGAAAAAGAACAAGAAAAAATATATCTGCTAGAAAGCCAGAAGAAAAATATATTGATCTAGCTTTAAAAAAATTAATAACTGATCCAGAATGGAAAAATGCAGATGTAGTAGCAAAAGTTCAAATGATGAGAAATTTAGCTATCCAATTAGAAGATGAAGCAATGCAAAAGAAAAAAGGAGGAAGACGAAGAAGAAAAAGAAGGAGGAGGACCCGTAAACGAAAGGCAGGATGTTGGCCATTTTGTAAAAGAAAACCAAGAGTTGAGGAACCATTATTAAAAGAGACTGAAGAAGAAATATTAGCTGCTACAATACGACGCTTAAGAGCAAAAGGAGAAATGTCAACGGAGGACATCCAAAATTGGGAAAAAAAGAGAGCGCGTATAAAAGAAGAGGCAGCGACACGCCCGTCGAGTGGAGGAAAAAGAAGAAAAACAAGAAGAAAGAAAAAATCAAGAAGACTTAGGAAATAAGTCGTTTTCTTTAATTAATATCTTGTCAATATCTTTCCTTCTCCTTTTGCATGGACAATGTTGTTTATTTTTATGACTTACAAAACAGGGAGTTGGAGAGATTTTTGTTTTATTAATACCATTTATTGGACAAGCAGATTTTTTTGTGTAAAATAATCGCTTTAATAGAAAAGATTGATGACCTTTTATCATAATATACAAGAATATGTTACGATAAGTTTAAATGTTTTTAAAATTGAAAATAATTAATGCAATTTAAAACTTAATTATTATCATGTTGTCTTATCACCGAACCTGTGGAATGCTATCTGTATTTGGATTTCAAGTTACTGATATCCTTATCCGTCTATTAATTATTGTCCAGACTATAGGACGAGATGTTCTGAATATTTTATGGAGTTTAAAATTATTGTTTTCATATAATTATACCTTAAAATGTTTTGTCGTAGGAGTTTGTCAAGGTTTAATATTAGGTAAAATTTTGGATTTATATTTCAATGATTCTATATTTAAAACACCTATAGGAATTATCTTATTTTATTGTTCAATGAGAATGTTAAAATATTATAAAAAATATGTTTTGCTAGATGAAGACCCATTATGCCATTTGGTAGGAGAAGAGAGTCAAAGATTAAAGCGTGCGTTATCTTACATTGGATTTGGGGATAGATGGGAACATTTGGAAGAGCCTAAAAGAGTAGAATTTATTAGTGATTGGCACGATTATCAACGGCAATTATATATTAATGCTGAGCGTGAATTATTTTCAGCTGGATATAATAGTGGAAGTGAAGAAGATGATGATGGTTTGGTTGAATGTGATCACTGTGGAGAAAAGGATATTGATCCAAATGAATTGGACGATAGTGAAAAAAACTTAGCTGAAATTGGAGGAGGATATGCACATGAAGGTTGTATGAGTGAAGAACAATTGAAAGAGTATGAGACAGCATTATGTGATGATGAAAATGAAGAAATAGACGAAGAGTTAGATAGTATTAATAAAGATGATGATGTAAATAATCAAGATAAAGAAAGTGAGGAAGAAGAATCTATTAAAAGAGGATGGTTTAATTGGAGAACAGAAGAACAACACCGAAAAACTAGTTAAAAATATTATGAATTTAAAAAATTTTTTATTTAAATACAAATAAGTATTAATTCGTATAATGTCAGTTGATTATTTGGTAGAAATATTTGGTGGCACTGGTGCAGTGATTCTTGGCGTTGGAACTTGTATTTGGGGATGTTTGAAAAGTTATGAATTGAAATATGATTATGACGAAGAAGACAAAGAAGAACCTATTTATGTATTAGATGAAGAGTGGGAAACTAGAGGAGAAAGTTTTTCATTAGAAGAAGATTTTGGCCATAATTGGAATAGATTAAAATTTGCTACGAAAGAAAATGACAATTGGAATGTTAATATAAATAAAAATGAAGGTAGTGTTTATATATATACAAAAAAAGACAGACTTCCTCCAAAATGCAATGATGGGAAACATTTTTTAAGGATTAATATAAAGAATGTTACAAAAAATATGAAGGTTAAATTTGAACAGAAATTCTTTGATATTAGTTATAATGGAGTGCATCATGATAATGAATGTAAACCAATTAAAAAAGATGGAGTTCATATATTTGAACCGGATTGTATTATTGATTTACAAAATAATCACGAAAATGTTGTAAAAAAAGAACAATTAGGTGTCTATATAACAGGTAAAAATAAAGAAATAAAAAATATAATAATAGATGAAGCCTATTATGGGGAGAAGTGGAATTTTTGTAATATATGTTGTTGTAAAAAAAAAATATTATATCGAAAAAAACAAAAAGAAGATTAGTCATTGGTTCCTAATAATGTATTGCCCCAACCGAAGAGATAACGAAATAAATATGTAATAACAAAGGTTACAATTAGAATAATTACAGCATGAACTCCGCCCTTTATATATGGATGTGTATCATCGTGAAAATAATCCTGTTTTTCTAAATATTTATCAATTTGATCATTGAAAACTAAAATAATAGCAAAGGTTACAGAGGTAAATAAAGCATTAAAGAAAAATGATGTTGGTCGATGTTTATAATTAAATTTAAATAAAGTCATATATAAATTTAATATAGAAATTAATTGCGACCAGGTTCAGGTGCAGTAGATGTTACGCTAGTTATTGTTACTAAAAGGTCCTCCCCGCCGGTCGCTTTAAGGCCAGCTACCAAAGTTTCATTGCAAGCAAATGTCTGTCCTGCTTTATATCCACTACCACCACTGTGAATAGCGCAAAAAGATCCACTTATATCTTGATATGCAAGGTTTGTAACAACACCATTATGTTGGTCATTGTAATTATTTGCGCTAAATACTAAACCGTTTCCAGTAGTATTACAACTGAGGTCGAAAGGGGTGTCGAATTTTCCAGTTTTAAAGTCGGTTCTTGCTGTTGTTGCAATTGATGAGTCTGATGCATCAGATACAACAATAACTTGCCCTTTGTTTGCCGCCGCGTATGTTATCAATTGACCAGTACTGCCTGAACTAAGTTTTAAACCGGTTACAATTCCTGTAGTTTTTGTACCAACACCAGCAACGGCAATTTTAGCATTTGTTGAGTTTCTTTCAATGCTTTTCCATAGAGCAGAGTCTGTTCCAAGTGCTCTCCAAGATTGTTGATCACTAGCTTCTGCTTGTCTTTTTCTCCAAGATTTATGAGGCATTATATAATATAATTATAATATTTTTATTTTTCAAATCATTCCTAAATTTTAAAATTGAAAAATTAATATACTAAAAAATTATTAGTATTTGAATTGAATGAGTGACTTGTGGGCTAGACCAAGAGAAGTTTTGAATGCATATAATGTATTCACATATCCAAATTTCCTTAATATACCCATATACGATGATAATAACAAGTATATTGGACATTGGTCAGGAACATCAGCTAGATGTACTGCTACTAGTCCAGGATCTATAGAAATAGAATGTAAAAATGGATCATTATTTTGGTATTCAGGTGATGTGATAAAATTGGGGGATGGCTATAAATTAAAAAATAATAGAAATTCCTAAATAAGTATTTGAACGCTTTTGTTATACCCCGTATTTGAAGTCTAATTAAAAATGCCCCCAATAATGATAGTAAAATGTCAAGTAAAGTCCAAGTATAATAGTAGTATAATCGTAGTATAATAGTAGTATAATAGTAGTATAATAGTAGTATAATAGTAGTAAAGTCCCTAGTAAATTCGAAGTAAAATAGTAACCGGTATTTTAGTTTGTCACCGATTTCTGAGGTCCCCTATAACTTGTATCTTGGTGATAGGGTATAATGTTTTTATAAAGAGAGCGAGCCAAAGGCGAGCGATAGTTAGATTGCACTGTTGAATATTTTTCTCTCCATTTTACTTTTCTAAAAAACAATTTGGAGAGAATTTGTTAAATAAAATATATGAATCAACTTATTGAATATAATAATTCTTTAAAAGAAGGAGAAAAAAGGTTAGAAAAGAATGAATTTTTCCAAGATCTTTGTGGGTTGATGGAGAATGAACAATTTAAACGATTTTTTGACAAACATATGGGTAGTTGGTTAGATATAAAATGTTCAGTAACATATATGCATTTATATAAAGAATTCAAAGAAAGATATGAAAAGATAAATGATAGTGAATTAGATAATAGAATAGTAGTATATTTATTATCAAAAATTATGAGAGATAAAACCTTAAGACCCTGGTCTATAACAACAGTTGATAAAATGTTAACAAGTCATAAAGTAAATTTTTTTGAAGAATTTGAATCAATTATGGTAGCAAATAAAGACTTAAATCTATTAACTTAAAAAAAAGCACTAATTAATATTTAATTGTTCCATTCTTTTTTCATAATCTTCCTTGATCCGTTCATTAACTCTATAACGACTCCACATATCGTATGGCATTATAATATATTATTATCTTTAATGTTTAATATATTATACTTATTAGTTATTGTCACCGGTAACATAGTTTGTCACCGGTTTCTGAGGTCCCTTATATAGGGTGTAATGGCGGTTGCAGGGTATAACCTTGCTTGCTTGGGTTCAAGAATAGAATTATCGCTAGATTGCACTGTGTAATTTTATGAAGTTGTCAAACTATATACAAACACAACCATAATAAATACCGTTATTGATATAGTTAAACAACACATCACTTTACGCTGAGCCATATCCCAATGGACGCTATTGTCAATATCCACAACTACACCTTCAATGCTTGGCTGATCATCAATGGGAATATCAATAACAACCGCCTCAGGGTATTCCATATTTTATTATTAACTACTATTAATAATAAAAATTTAATTCAATTTTTTTATAATTCTTTACTTGTTAATGTATATAAGTACCATCAGGTATATCTAATCCAAAATTATTATGAATCCATAATGGTATCTCCTCTACTTTATCTTTTTTTTCTATTTTGTTTTCGTTTTCCTTATTAAAAGGTCTATCAGGATGATTAGCATCTAGGTCACACGGTTCAACTTCCCGTTTGAATTCTCTACTTTGTATAACAATTGGAGTAAAAGTCCTTCTAAACCCAGCATTTTTCAAAATAATTGTAAACATATATATAATTTATTAGAAATTATCTCTCCAAATAGAATTATTTTTTACCTATATCAAAATATGGAATAGAACCATTAGCACGAATTCTTTGTGCATTAAAAACTCCTCCATCATTATCAATTATATGATTATTTTGAAGTTTAAATTTTTTAATGATTACCCAATGTGTATAAAGTTCAGCTACAAAATGTTTTTTAAACTTTACAGTTCTATAATTACAACTTACATTTGATAAAAATTCATCTATATATTTAAATCTTTCCCCGTAAATTACCATTTCATCATAATTACCAAACGCTATTCTATCATTTATTCCTTCTCCGTCATGACAATCCCATTTTGGGGTTAAGATACACTTTTTACCAATATATTTTTTTATAAAATCAATATTAATCTTATGTAGATATTTTAAATCGGGTCGCAGATATAAATAATAATCATATTTTGGTTTATCTTTCCATAATTGTGTAACTTTATAACACGAATATAGTTGATAAGTCGTAAATTTATAACTTTGTTTATTATTTTCAAAATTATCTGGTATATTTTTAAACTCATTATCAAATCTTTCGACATTTGCCGGAACATCTTTTTGTTTTTCAATAATAAACTCTTTTGGGTTTAAAACTTTCCAACTATTTATTTCTAATTTACAATTTATTTCATTATTTCTTGTTGCATTTAAACTATCTATTTGATTATTATGTAAATAAACATCATATTCAATATTATTTTCCTTTAAAATATCAAAAATATTATTTTTTATACTATCATAAGTATATTTTAAAGATCTATCAACCAATCCATAAAAACATATACAGAATTTCATATATTAAATAATATTTTTTATTTAAAATATAATATTTTTAAAGTATTTTTATAAAGATCTCTCCAATTTATTTATTAAATGCATCCATAACAGATACTTTTTCCTCTTTTTTTGGTTCGTCTTCCTTCCTATAACAAGCAATCCATACACAGGTATCTTTATTTTTTACATCTTTATATCCACAATGAATTCTATATGGACTATTTTTATTAATGGCACAACATCTATTCTCAAGAATATATTTTAATGACATAATACTAGTTTGACCTCTAATATTGTTATGATAAAATCCATTATCATCGGGCATAGGCTTGCACTCATCTTTTCTTCCAATCTTGTATGGATTGCGTCGTGGCCAAATCTCTTTTATTTTCTTAACAGCATCCATCCAACCCAATTGTCCTGGGAATTCATGATAAACTATAGCTTCATTTGCTTTATTCTTTTTGAATTGTTTCTCAATATACTCTGTTACATTCTCATCCTTCAAATCCAATAGATTTTGAACAAAATCTTTTGCGTTATCAAAAGCTCCTTTTGGTCCAATTAGTTTGATAGGATCACAAAATTTAGAATCACCGCAACATCTACCTAACAGTTGCACGAACTCAGCTAAATTTCTAGCGTGAATCCAACAAAAGATCATATGTGTAAAATTAAATCCGTTGGTATTAAATGTTAATCCTCTAGTAATGGTATACCATCCAGTAATACCTAAAGAAGAAGATGGGTTTTTGACTTGCCATTTTCTAAGAGTATCCCTAACTTCTGTATTTTTGGGGTCTAAATCATATTCAATATTTAACTCATCTAATGATTTAAATTTATCTGAAGGATCATAAATACCTTTTTCTTTACCATTATGAATGAAAACATAATAACCGTTTTCTTGAAAATACTCTTTTACTTCATTATGACTAACACGAGTGTTTTCTGCGGGGGCAAATATAATGTTTTGTATTCCATTTCCAATTGGTGGAATATGTTCACTTTGCATAACCATTCTAATATTTTCAAGAGCATTTGCCGAACCTGAACTTGTAAAATCAATATGTGGGTGTGTTAAAATAGACTGATATTGTTCTCTAGCACGCGTTCTAAATGCATCATCAATTTCTGTTCCAAACTCAATATCAAAATTAGCTAACTCATTAATACCAATTTTATGAAGGGCCCCCCAAAATGGAGCAGTAGGTGTAGCAGTAATAAAATGAACTTCGTTTAAATATGTATCCATAGTATGACCAGTCTCTTCATCTCGTTTAGTCCTAATTTTTTTTAAGGAGTCGGTAATTAAACGAATATTTTTATCTGCTTCATCAAAGAATAAATTAAACTTAAACTTTTTTCCATTTTCATAACTTATTCGTTTTTGTGTCATAAGGAGAGCTAATAAGTCTTCTTTTACCCTTTTTGAATGAGCACACATAATTAAAATATCTGGTAGATTATTATTATTTGCAAAAGTGAGCGCAAAGGTGAAGTCTCTGATACTATTACCACTTCCCGTATTTGTTTTTTTAGTTTTACTTGAAATAGTACAAATATTCAATACCCTGCCAAATTTTTTATTTGCCCTAACATTCCATTGTTTTGTCTCTGCTAAACTACAACTAGTAATGATAATTGAAATAACTTTTTCATTTTGATTGCTATTTATTGAAGCACTATGTAATTTTGCGGCATTACTAATACCAACTCTACCTAAGGTTTTTCCTGTTTTTCCAATAGTAAATTGTGTGCATTCGACATTTAAGTAATATTTTGTAATAGTTTTTTCCCTAAAACGATTTTCATACACAATTTTAGCGTGAGGATGTCCAGAAAGCATAAAATTTTTTTTAGCTTTTTGGCGTTTCATCTTCTTGTGTAATTTATTTTTTTTCTTCCGAGCTTTTTCTGTTGCTTTTTCTGTTATATAATTGATAGCTTCTTCATAACTACAATCCTCATAATCCATTACGAATTGTATCTGTTCTTTACTAATAGTCAAATTAGTGACAGTATCGTTCTCTTGAATTTCCAACTTTAACATGATATAATGCAATAATAGGTTATTTCTTTAAGTATGTTAAGAAATATGTTAAGATCAATTTTAAAATCATAGTATGATCTGTAAAAAAGTGTAGATCATATTAATAAAAATGCACATTAGTTTCTTTCAAAAATTCATGAAGCCACCAAAAATGTAAATCATTCTCACATTGCCTAATGATTTTACATCACATTTGGGACAAGTATAAAATCATCATTATATATATTATTACAATTATAAGATATTTTATTTTCAAAATTATTATTTTTTAATACATATTGTATAATATTTTGGTCTCTACGAAGACCATATTTCATCATATTTTCATATATTTTTCTAAATAAATCTATATTTTCCTTATTATTATTTTTATTACAATGAATAATTAGTGCAGATGCCATTAATAATGAATTAAATTTTATATCTTTAATTAGATTTAAAAATCTTGTTCCATTTTTTATATTTTCACCAGAACGATTAGGTATATCTTCATCTCCCTTTTTTCTTGAGTTTTCTAGTGTTACTTTTAATTCTTGTTGTGGTGTTGTTCTTATCGGATGCTTAACTAATATAAGATCTTTTTTATCATTTGTATAATTAATTAATTTTTCTTTTGAAACATTGCAACATTTTATAAAATTTGAATCAGAAAATACAATAATATCATAATTATGTAATATTTCCGGTATAACAAATTTATAAAATTTAGATGTGCGTCTTGTAGAACATATAAAATCCGTAGCACTTTCTAACTTTGATACATATATAACTTTCCAATTCTTTGATTTTAAATTTTTATTATCAGTAAAAAAATAGTAATCTATACCTTTATCATATTTTTTTAATTTTATATCAATACCTTGATTAATTTCACCACGATAACCTCCAAAATTTATTGAATAAATAGCAATTTTTTTATTCATCTATATTTATATAGAAATATATGTATTTAAATATAAAAAAATTATGTTTTTTAAATGACAATTGGAATAGTAGGATTAGGTTTCGTAGGAAGTGCAATGTATAAGAGTTTTGAAAAGAAAGGTGTGTCGTTAATAGGATATGATAAATATAAAAACGGTGGTATTTCTAGTCTAGAAAGTATTTTAAAATGTGATATAGCATTTTTATGCTTACCTACTCTTTTTAATGAAGATACAAAAGAGTATGATAAAAGTGCTATACATGAAGTATGTAGTGACTTAGTAAATAATAATTATGAAGGTCTAGTTGTATTAAAATCAACGGTTGAACCAGAGACAATAAATAAACTAAGTATAAAATACAAATTGAAATTGTGTCATAATCCTGAATTTTTATCGGCACGAACCGCTTATGAGGACTTCCATTCACAAAAGCATATAGTATTGGGAAAGGGAAATAATTGTTCTGAGGAAGATATGAATAGTTTAAAGGAATTTTATAAAACTAACTATCCAGAAGCAGAAATAAGCTTGTGTGATAGTCTAGAAAGTGAAAGTATGAAAATAATGTGTAATAGTTTTTATGCTAGTAAAATAATGATATTTAATGAGTATGCTAGTTTATGTGAAAAAAATGGCTCAAGTTTTCATAATATTAAAGAGCTAATGTTAAAAAATAAATGGATAAATCCTATGCATACAATAGTTCCTGGAACAGATGGAAAATTAGGATACGGGGGCGCTTGTTTTCCCAAGGATACAATAGCACTAAGAGAATATATGAATCAAAAAGACTCTATAAATAGTGTATTATCTAGTGTAATAGAAGAGAATACAATAGTTAGAAATGAAAAAAAAATATCAAATAATTTATTTGCGATATTTTAAATATCAAGGGTTTAAAAAGAAAGCAATTTATTATAAAATAATGAATAATCATCAAGTGATTGCAGAGTATATATGGCTTGGAGGTAATGGCGAACTCAGGTCCAAAACAAAAGTTCTTCACGATTTTAGATTACAATCGTTAGAAGCTAAATATTTTCCTATGTGGAATTATGATGGAAGTTCTACTGAACAAGCAGAAGGGTTAAATTCAGAGTTAAAACTAAAGCCAGTAGCAGTTTATTATAATCCATTTAGTAATCACCACGCATTAGCAAACAGTTTTCTTGTATTATGCGAAACATTAGATAAAAATGACAAACCATTACCAACCAATACTAGGTCATCAGCATCAGACTTATTTGAAACACATAAAGCAAAAACAGAAAAACCCTGGTTCGGTATTGAACAAGAATATTTTATAAAGGGAAATAAATCAACATTTAAAGGAATAACACAAGGTCAATACTATTGTAGTGTAGGAAGTCAAAATGCATATTACAGAGAAGTAGCAGAAGAACATATGGATTTATGTTTAAGGGCAGGACTAAAGGTAAGCGGTATTAATGCAGAAGTAGCACCTTGTCAATGGGAATATCAAATAGGTCCTTGTGAAGGGATAGACGCAGGAGATCAAATATGGATATCTAGATGGATAATGGAGAGATTAAGTGAAAAACATAATGTAATTATTAGTTGGGAGCCCAAACCAATAGTAGGTATAAATGGTAGCGGATGTCATACAAACTATAGTACCGAAAGTATGAGAAAAGATGGAGGATTAAATTTCATTTATTCAGCAATAGAAAAATTAAGATTAAAACATACAGAACATATGGCAGTATATGGAAAGGATAATGATAAAAGAATGTCTGGAGAATATGAAACGGCTAATTTTAATTATTTCTCTTTTAATAAAGATAGGTCTGTAGACCGTGGTGCATCAATAAGAGTAGGATATGATACAATTAAAGATGGGAAAGGTTATTTTGAAGATAGGCGTCCAGCATCTAATATGGATCCTTATCTTGTTACATCAAAAATTTTCGAGACAACTTGTATGTAAATAAAAATTTATTAATATATTATTAATTAAGCACAGTTAATAATATAAACATCAAAATCCTCCTCCAGACTGAAACTGAGAACCCCAAACCTCAGTCGGCGATAGTGATTGTCCCTGTTTTCCCCATCATCTGGAGAGAACATATAATTTTTATAATTTTTTTTATTAACACAATAGTAACAAAAGATGGTATCATAATAGTCTGCGTGTGTGCCCTTTCCGTGGACATCCATAATTTGTTCGTGAGTCATAGGAAGGGCGCCCTTTTTATCCTTAAGAAGGTCAACAACCTTTTTTGCGTCAGGAAAGAGGAAATTACCATAGCGCCCACAACATTCGCGCTTCATCTGGTTAAAATCACTGGTCATATCCGGACCAGAGAGAGTGACAACATTTCCTTCTTTGGTAGCGGTGATATTGTTGGAAGCCATAATGAGTCAAGAGAGGTGATAGGAATGCTACCTATTAGACGACAAAATAATTAAGTCAATTTTCTGATATGGACACATCATAGAATAAAAATTTAATAATACTTGCTTGTCTACTGAATAGGAGCACCCTCCTTGAATTTATCAAACTTCTCCATAATTTTGGAGTCAAGGTCATCAATATGCTCTCGTTCAGCATTCACAACAGCTAGACTTCTTTGTAGAAACTCAAGTAGCATAGCATCAT
>Ga0315330_10001779_pt1 | contig 14648 bp, 13 predicted proteins | sample M140m34915metaG_FD_203453 | JGI IMG/M metagenome (GOLD analysis project Ga0315330, IMG submission 203453) | Ammonia-oxidizing marine archaeal communities from Monterey Bay, California, United States - M1 40m 34915 | ecosystem: Environmental > Aquatic > Marine > Intertidal zone | place: USA...
GGATCCACTCTTTATTTTCGTAACATTTATCTGAAGTTATGCAAATAAATGATTTAACAAATTTTTTATTTTTAATTATATTTAGAATATTAGCAGTTCCCATAATGTTTGTGGAAAATGTTTTTATTGGATCTATGTAGGAATCTTTTACAAGGGCTTGGGCAGCTAGATGGAAAACTATATTTGGTTTTACTTTTGAAATATATTTATCTAGCTTTTTATAATCTCTTATATCTCCAAATAAATTATTCATATTTTTATCAAGCTTATTCAAATAGAAATTTGAGTAAGAATTTTTAGGTTTTAACGAATATCCATAAACTTTTGCTCCTAAAATTTTTAAAACTAAGCATAGCCAAGACCCTTTGAATCCAGTATGTCCAGTAATTAAAACTTTTTTATCCTTATAAACATCTAAATACTTATTTCTTATAGTTTTCATAGATTTTTGTTATATTTTCTTATAGGTGAAAAAAATCAAACTGACAATATGTATACCCACATTTAACAGATTTCGCAATCTGGATAACCTTCTGAATTCGATCGTTAAAAATGAAATTAGCAATAAACTTATTGAAGTAATTGTTTCGGATAATGCATCAAAAGACAAAACAGAAACTATTGTGAGGAAATATCAGAATAAACTACAAATCAAATATATAAAAAATACTTACAATTTGGGAATGGCAAAAAATATAATTAATTGTACCAAGAGTGCCAGTGGAGAATTTATATGGATATTAGGAGATGACGATTTGTTATTTAATAATAGTATAAGAGAAATTATTAATGTGATTAACAAAAATTCAAATTGTGATTTTTTTTTATTTAATTCTCTTAACATACCTAAAAATAAAAGTCTAAAATATCTTAAAAGTAATAGTTTAATTAATTTAGAAAACTTTTCTAAGTTTTCTAAAATAAAATTCAATAAAAAGGATTATCTTAAAAATAATATCAACTATAATGATACTAGCGATTTTTTAGGCGCTATATTTACAACAATATTTAGAAATAAGATTTGGCAAGAAGGAATAAAAGTATTTAATAATAATAAATTAATTGAAAAAAAAAAATTTTTCTCTTTAGAGTCAACTTTTCCACATACAATAATATTTGCTTTAAAATTTCTAGATAAAAGAAGTTTCTTTAGTACTTTAGTAGTGTCTATGAATATAAACAATTTAAGAGATTGGTTGGAGTATTATCCTGTTATAAGAAGCATAAGGATTAATCAAATTATTGATCTCTATAGAAAACAAGGTTTAAATTTTAGTAATTTTTTTAAATCAAAAAATTCAAATTTAAAATATATAATTCCTGATCTTGCTAGAATTTACTTGTTTAAATCTACAAGAAAAGGTTACATTTCAATATATAGAGATATAATTAAAAATTTAATGTTTCCAAATTTTTATTTATCTCCTATACACTACATTTTAAAAAAAATTTATTATGACAAAAAACAAAATAATTAGTTACGGCAAAAGCATCCATGGAAGAGAGGAAATTAATGCCGTGGTAAGTGTATTAAAAAATTCGACTCAAATGGGTAAGAATGTTTTAGAATTTGAACAAAAAATTTCAAAACTATTTTCAAAGAAATATGGTATAATGTTTAATTCTGGTTCATCTGCTTTACTGGTAGCATTTGAGATTTTAAATTTACCAAAAAATTCTGAAGTAATTACACCTGTATTAACATTTGGCACAACAATAAGCTCAATGCTTAAAGCATCATTGAAGCCTGTTTTTGTTGATGTCAAAAAAGAAACATTAAATATTGATGAAGAATTAATTGAAAAGAAAATTACCAAAAAAACCTCGGCAATATGTGTACCAAATTTAATAGGTAATCTTCCAAATTGGCAAAAAATTTATAAAATTGCAAAAAGATATAATTTAAAACTAATTGAAGATTCAGCAGATACACTGGGAGCAAAAATAAATGGGAAGTCCTCAGGTAATTATTCAGATATTTCTATAACAAGTTTTTATGGATCACATATAATTAATGGAGCTGGCAATGGCGGTATGCTTTGTGTTAACAGTAAAAAATTTTATCAAGAAGCTACATTATTAAGATCCTGGGGCAGAAGCTCTTCAATATTTAAAGAAAATTCAGAGTCTGTAAAAAATAGATTTAATGTCAAAGTTGATGGAATTGAATATGATAAGAAGTTTATATTTGAAAAACTTGGATATAATTTAGAACCGTCAGAAATTAGTGCAGCTTTTGGATTAGTGCAATTAAAGAAGTTGAGCCAAAATATAAAAAAAAGAATAGATAATTTTAATACACATTTAGACTTTTTTAAAAAGCATGAAAAATTTTTTATATGTCCTGAAATTTTAAAAGGTGTAAAAACAGCATGGTTAGCTTTTCCTTTTTTGTTGAAGCCTAATAAGTTTTTTTCAAGAAGAGATCTTCAAATATATTTAGAAAATAAAGGTGTTCAAACTAGAGTAATATTTACAGGTAATATTTTAAGACAACCCTGTATGAAAAATTTTAGAAAAATATTAAAAAAAGAAAATTTTTATAACGCTGATTATGTTATGAAATATGGAATGATGATAGGATGCCATCACGGACTTGGTTCGAAAGAGATAAAAAAAATCAATTCACACTTAAAAGATTTTATTGGCAAATTTGAGTAGAAAAAAAATTGCTATTACGGGCGCCACTGGATTTCTTGGTAAAAAAATTGTTAAATCACTTGAAAAAGATTATGATTTAATCATTTTCTCAACTCAAAAATTTAAAAATAAAAAAAATGTTATTTATAGAAAATATAGTCTTGATGAGAATTTTAATCATGTTTTCAGATCTAAAGAATTAGAGGGTATAATTCATTTGGCAACAAATTATGGGAGAAATAACAAAAATAAAGCCAAAGTGTACTTGGCAAATTATAAAATACCATCAAAAATTTTTGATGCTTTCGAAAAATCTAATTTAAAATATTTTGTAAATACAGATACATTTTATACTATAAAAAATAATCCTAAATTAAATAATTATATTTCCTCAAAAAAAAAATTTTTTTTAAAAATAAATAAAAATAAAAATAAAAAAAAAATATTTAATCTGAGACTTTTTCATTTAGTTGGGAGAGATGACAATGAGAATAAGTTTATACCAACCGTAATTAGGAAATTAAAAAAAAATCAGTTAATTGAATTAAATAACCCATACAATTATATTGATTTTATTCATGTTCACGATGTTGTTAGAGCATATAAAAAAATTTTAAAAAATATAAATTTATTTCAAAAAAAAATTAATAATATTGATATATCTTCAGGAAAAATATACTCAATATTGTGGTTTGTGCAAAATTTAAAAAAATTTATGAACAGTAATTCAAGGATAATTTATTCAAAAAAATTACCAAAAAAAAAATTTTCTTCTAAGGGAAATATAATTAAAAAATTTTGGAAACCTAATTACTCTTTCAAAAAAATTATTAAAGATCTGAGTAATTAATTTTTTACCCAACTTAAATGCCACTTTGTAAAGTCTTTCAACCCCTATTGAAAATTTGTATAAATTTTATAATTTGTGAGTTTTGCGATCTTTTTAGAGTTGGGATAAGTCTTATACACCTCGATGTTTTTTAAAGAAAAAGTAAATCATGCTGAATAGATTCCATTTCAGCTTTCAATTCGTCATAAAATTTCATCTTACACCTCCGCATAGCTATTTGAATCTAATTTATGCTACTCAAGATTAACCCAGCTGTTGGTACTAAAATCAAACATCAGTGAATTTACAGCTTGGGAAACAACAATTTTCAAATGTTTACCAAAATTAATCTTTGGATTGCCTAATACACTTTCTGTAATTTCCAAATCTTTGAACTCGTAACGGATGTGCTGGTTCCTTAGAATGTGAACTCCCTCAATATTGGAAATCAATTTATCGACTTGAGCACCCTCAAAAGAAAATTTCGCACAACTAGGAAGCTCAACTTGAAGTATTCTGTTGCCGCTATCATCCGAAAAAACGTCTGTCTTTATTAACTGAGTCTCTGACAGTAAGCATGACTTAATATCTAGTGAATTACCTCTATAAAAATTACCAAACGCTCCACTGTAGTTTGCCACATACTGTTGTTGCGAATACCCACTTACAAAATCATTAAAGACATATGTATCCCCTTCATAAACATTGCCAGAAATAAAATCTGTAAGCGCTCTTGACTGCTCGTACTTATACTTTTGCATTTTGGAAATATCACCAACCCCAACTGGAAAACTTACAATCGAACTGATGAAAAGCAGCAAGACTAACAAACTTCTACTTAAAGAATTTTTTGTTGCACTCACTGCGACAATCCAAATTGTAAAAGTTAAATAAGAAAATCGAGTACTCCCACCGATTAACCAGTAAAAACCAATAGATCCGATTAGAGCGATAAAAAGTATGAATAAGTCATTTTTCTCTCCTAGCAGATTTCGTGGATTCCAAATCTTTGAGGACGAATCTAAAAAAACTCTTAATGATAAAAACCAAGCTGCAATATTAGCCAAAAGGTAAATCACTTCTATTGAAGCTTCTCGTTGAATTATCAATGATTTCAGATGATCAATCGTAAAGTTTCCTAATGGAAGTGAAGTTAGAGAGCTAAGCCGAAAAAAAAGTGTTGTAAATGAAAAATTATTAAAACTATAAGTTCCACCAGAACCATCAAAAGCATAAGTTCGAATTAAAATCCATACTACGAGGCTAAGCGAGCCAAAAAAAAGAGCTTTGATATCTCTTCGTTGAACGCCAAAAAATAACCACACTATCATCATAGGTAGTGCTGTCTCTTTAGTAAATACAGCAGTTATTAAGCACATAAAACCTAAAAATTTGTAGTCTTTGAATAAGGCATATAAGCTTAATAAGCCAAGTAACGCTGCAAGAGGGTCAAGTGCACAAGATGGAGATGCCACAGCAGGTGTTAGCCAAAAAGCGGGCGCTAAGAATGCCGTAACAGCAAAGACCAATGAAAACTTGCTATTATTACCAAATGAAAGGGAAAATAAATAAATGAGCGTACATACAAGTGCATGTACCAAGTAGTTTACAAAAATTAATTGATATGACAATGGGTCAGGTGTGAATGAGAAAGCAAAATATAATAGGTTGGCTATTGGTCTTAAAAAGTTTGTATAAGGAACAAAGTATTCATCATATACTCGAAAATAATCAGAGTAACCACTTAGTATCCAATTAATGGGGCTTTCCTGGGCACTTACAATGAGAGCAAATTCATCACCTAACGGGAAAATACTAATTATTATTTCGTGTAAAAAAAAAATGATGACTACAAGCATTATGGTTAGTAATAAAGTAGCAATGGCTACTTGCGATTTGGTCACATACTTAGAGTTCATATTCATTTTTATAAAGATACCCTTGTGAAGAAGCGAGCTGGTATTAGAGAAATTACTAACATAATAAGCCTCCAGAATGCCGGGACATATACCTCATCGTTTCTATTGCTGATAGCCGCTACTATTTTTGACGCAACCGCACCAGGCTTAGCCCACAAAAATCCTTTTTTAAACTCACTAGTCATAGGTGTATCCACAAATCCCGGCTTGATGGTTACAACTGAAACGTTTGATTTATGCAAACGCTGCCGCAAACCAGATGTGAAAGCCGTCACCATCGCTTTAGCTGATCCATAAACATAATTGCTAGCCCTTCCTCGGTCGCCAGCAACAGATGAGATGACGCATATCGAACCACTTTTTTTAGCCTCAAATCTATTTGCAATAAGCGTTAGTAAGCTAATGGTAGAGAGTGCATTTGATTGTATTTCTTGAAGTGTTTCTTTAACACTTAGCTCACATGACTTTTGATTTGACAGCGTTCCGTGGGCTATTAAAACAATATCTACGCTACCCAACGCATCATCAGCAATGTTCAGCAACTCTTCATGCCTATCCACACAATTGAGATCCAAGCAGTGTGTCGTTACCGCAGAAGCGCCACGTACCTTGAGGTCTGACGCTATTACTTGAATTTGTTGCTCATTTCTGGCAACCAAATGCATTGCATCACCTTTAGCAGCCCAAATTCTCGCGCAGTGCTCAGCAATTGCTGACGTTGCCCCAATAATTAAAATTCTTTTCATGCTAATCCTAAGCGTTTTGACTGCGTGGAGCTAAACTTACCAATCGCACCATATTGTTCACGAACTGCCTCAAATTTTTCCCAATTAGGGTATGTAGATTTAAAGGTGCTTTCGTACATCACGGCATCTTTCGTTAGGTAAAGCCTTCCTCCCATATCTACGGTCATATCTTCAAGTCTTTTTACCATCTTTATTGCTGTTTCTGAAGCCTTAAAGTCTAGTGCTAATGTGTAACCTTCTGTTGGAAATGAGAGAAGGTTCTCATTGCTAACTCCAAACTGTTTAAGCGCTGCTAGAAACGAACCTTCTCCGCTGCTCGAGATCTCATTTAAGAGCTTACGCATATTTGCGACGCCATCATTCTTAGGTAGGACACACTGAAATTGTATAAACCCCTTTTTACCGTACAATCTATTCCACTCACCTATCGCATCTAGCGGATAAAAGTAGGGCATAAGTGCAACTGTCTGACTTACGTTTTGCTTTGATTTTTGCCAATAAGCGGCGTTGAATGCCTTCATTGTAAACCTATTAAGTAACGCAGACGGAGTAGAAAATGGCATGGAGACTTTCTGTCGTGTATCAATCTCTAACCCACCTTGCTCTGCATGCTCACCAAGCATTATCACACTACGCCCAAGGCTTTTACCTTTGTTGAGGCAATCTATCCATGCAACGCTATAAGTAGCATCGCTATTACTCTCAAAGGATTCACATGCCACTTCTACACAGTCTGCCCTAATTGTTTTTTGTAAAATAAAAGAAGATTTGATGGGTAGCAGCTGAATAGTTGCACTCATGATAATTCCAGTAAGCCCCATACCACCGCACGTTGCATGAAACAAATCTGCGTGATGTTCTGGCGATGTTATAACTACTTCTCCAGTGCCTAACAACATACTTAAGGACTTAACGTGCTGCCCAAACGTGCCAGCTATATGATGGTTTTTTCCATGCACATCGCTCGCAATTGCACCGCCTAATGTGACATAGCTAGTTCCAGGAGTTACTGGTAAAAACCATCCGCTAGGAACAATGACTTCCAATATATCTCGTAGAGTTATGCCCGCTTCAGCTGTTAGCTTTCCAGTCGCCCTGTCAAACTCGATAAAGTGATTGATGTACGTTGTCTGCAAAACATTTAACGCGTTAGCGCTGTCTCCATAACTGCGTCCCATACCACGTGCTAAAACATTGTTTTGTTGCTTAGCAGTTGATTCCAACGATGCACACGATGTTGGCGCATGCAAGTATGCATCTTGTTGATTATACCTTCCCCATCCGTAAATTTTCGTTAAGTTAGTCATGAAACTGCTGTTTTTGTCATTTGAAGTTAAACCCACTTGCAGCATATACAAAAACAAAAGCAGTGATAGCTGCTACAGATAGACTTGCTTTATCTTTTACTGCAAAAACGATGGGGTCATAATGCATCTCGCCTCGAGATGATTTCAACCAAACCCAGCTTACCCAAAACAATAGAATTGGAATTAATAGCCAAATTGCTAAGGGCTGAGCGTACATCGACATTACATTTTCACTTCTCAAATATAGCGCGATAACTAATGTGGAAATGTAGCCAGAAGATACACCCAATGCTTGCAGTAGCGGCGCATCGGTAACTAAGTAACCTCTACCATGAGCAATATTTTTACCTTCTCGCGATTGGACTAATAGGTCTGCATAGCGCTTTACGAGCGCTAATGATAAAAAGATAAAAACTGAAAAAGCTAGAAGCCAAAAAGAAAGTGATAGGGATACGGCAGCTGCACCAGCAATAACACGTATCACATATAGTATGGCTAATGTTAGGCAGTCAACTAGTACCAAACGCTTCAGACTAAATGAATAAGTTACAGTCAAAAAAAGATAAACTAACAACACAAATAAAAAATCTACGCTAACTATCGCTCCCAATAAGAAGCTAGCTGCGATCAGTAATGGTGCCACAATTATACCACGTGAAACTGATAACTTTGCAGAAGCAAATGGACGAAATCTTTTTTGTGGATGGCTTCGATCACTTTCCAAATCCAAAAGATCATTGATTATGTAGACTGACGAAGCACATATGCTGAATGAAAAGAATGCTATTACTAGTAAACCAAGAGACTGCGTATTTACAATTTGATGTGCTGCAAGCAATGGCACAAATAAAAGTAAATTCTTTAGCCATTGATGGATACGTATTGCCTTAAGCCACACTGCAATGCGAGCTCGCTCTGAACGAAATACTTGTGTCACAGAAGTGAGCGTCGATGCCTTTTTTAAAACATTTTCACTTGGATTAACTAATATTGCATTAGAAGCTTCAGCCCACACTTCTAAGTCATCATTGCTATTACCAGCGTAATCATAGCCTTTGTCTCCATAACGTTCTTGCAATGCATCTCGCTTACGAGCACTTTTAAGGTTAATCTTAGAATCACTTGCAATAAACGCATCGAAAAGATCAAAATTACTTACAACTGCTTTTGCAATTTTTTCGTTTGCAGCTGTGCATAAAACGATCTTTTTTCCACTTTTCTTCTCCTCTTTCAACCAATCAATGAGAGGCTGATTGTACGGTAGTGTTCTTATATCCAACTCGGAATTCTCTGCAACTTTCTGCTTTAGATGCGCGATACCTTTGGATAACCAAAATAGTAAAAGCAATAGAAGGTATGGCTTGTTGCGTACTAATGTCAGTACAGACTCATGCAAGGTGTCAGTTAGAGTTAAGGTGCCGTCTAAATCAACAGCTATGACTTGGGCTTTGTCCATTTATTTAAGCGCCTTAGGTAGAAGGTTAGAATGGTTTTTGAACAACAAGACATTACTGCTATTTAGCTTTTCTTCCCTCAGCTTCCCATGATCTGATTTAAAAACAATTAATGATTGATCGTAAATATCATTTTTTTTCAAAACATCCATTGTCTCTTTCATAGAGTGTATTATGTAATGGGCTTGATTGATTAAAGTTTTTTCTGAATTTGGAAATGGATATATGCTGAATTCAGAATTTTCATCATGATGGACAGGAAAATGGATAAATGCAAAATGTCCGAAAAAAGATCCAAAATTTTTTTTATCTTTTTCTATTTTTTTTAAGATTTTTTGAAATGATAAATAGGAGTGTTTTGAGTCAAATTTATTAATACCTAAATTCATAAATATCATTATTTTATAAATATATTTATAAATATTACCATAATTTTTCTCCAAAATACAAAAGCCTGTTTGTACAAACTTGATGACATGAAGTGAATTCTAGAAAAGTATGAATATTCTTTATCTTTTCCTAAGTATTGATGTGAATTACTTTTAAACTTAGAGATATTTTTATTTTTAAAATCACTATAAATTCCAAATAAATAACTGAAATCAAAATAGTTAAACTGCTCTAATTCAGACCATTCTTTAGCAAGGCGACGTAAATCTATATTTTTATCTGCAATTTGTTTCCAATTTTGTGATCTAAATATCTCACTAAACACAGAAACATATGTAGCTGGTGAATGTGATATTGTAGATTTATAAAGTGTAAAATCTTTGAAAACTTTTTTAAAACTTTGGTTTTTTTCAGAAATTTTTTTCATAATATGTCCTGGAATGCCATCAAAACTAGATACAATATAATTTTTCTGACTAAGATTAATTTTATCTAATTTTGTATTTATAATTTTTAGTATTTAAATAAAATATCATCATCGTAAAAATTAGTATCACAAATGTCAAAATAAAAGAGTAAAAATTGAAATTGATATCACGCAAAAAATAATAATAAATGATAAAATAATATTAAGAAAAGAATAAATAATTTTAATTTATATAAAAAGCATTTTAAAAAATTATAAAAGATCTTACTTATTAATTTTTTTCCAATGTAAAAACCAATTTGTAAACTCTTCTAAACCTTTTTCAAAATTTGTATAAATTCTAAAGTTAGTAATTTTTACAATTTTTTTCGAGTCAGAATAAGTTTTAAATACCTCTACATTATTTTTTTTCACACGCTTTACCTTAGTTTTTTTATTTAAAAGTTTAAATAAAGTTTTTAGCATAATGCTTGTTTTTATTGGCTCTTGATTGCCGATGTTAAGTACTTCATGTTGAGTTAATTTTTTATTTAAAATTAATCGTTTTATAATCTCTACAATATCATATATATTTGTCATATCCCTTAAATTTTCACCATTGTTAAACAAATATATATTTTTTTTATTTAAAATTCTTTCGCAAAAATTGAAGTAAGCCATATCTGGTCTTCCATATGGGCCATAAACTGAAAAAAATCTTAACCCTGATATCTTCATACCAAATTGTTTTGAATAATATGCTGCCAACAATTCATTTGTTTTTTTAGTTACACCATAAAGGGAATTTGGCTTTGTAGGGTTTTTTTCTGAGAGTCTATATTTGCTCTCTTTATAAACTGAACTCGACGAGGCGTAGATCAGGTGTTTTATTTTAAAAATCCTCGAACACTCAAGAATATTAAAAAATCCTTTAATATTCGTATCAATGTAGCTTTTTGGATTTATCAAAGAGTACCTTACTCCAGCTTGTGCTGCAAGATTAATAACTATGTCAGGTTTGTGTTTTTTAAATATCTCTGTTATTGCCAAATAATTTTCAATATCTTTTTTATAAAAAATATAATTAGAATTTTTTTTTAATATTGAATTTCTTTTTTTTTTTAATGTAACGTCATAATAATCATTTATATTATCAATACCAATAACTACATTTTTATCTAAAAGTTTTTGACACAAATGGAAACCAATAAACCCTGCTGACCCTGTGATTAAAATTTTCATAATTTACCTTAGAATTAAAATTAATTATTATTTTTTATCCTGACTCAAATTTTTGGATAATACAGAAATTTTGTGGCTATTCCAAAAAAAACTCTCTGTTTTTATATATGCTATACCATCACATTCTTTGGTAAAACTTATTATTGTTTCAGGTTTAAGTGGAGTGCTGTTGTAGCCTAAAAGAACCTTTGCATTTGTATTTAAAAATTTATTTACCTTTTTTAAAAAAGGTTTTAAATAAATATCAACATCTCTGTAATATGGTAAATTCCAAAATATAATATCGAATTTTTTTTCGTTTATATTTTCAAAAAGATCAGAAACTTTTAGATCAATATTAACGTTATTTTTTTCACAATTAAGTTTAGAACTTGTAATAGCATCATCTTCAATATCTATAGCTGTAATATGATGATTATATTTTTTTTTTAGATAAATAGAGAGTAAAGCATAATAACCAGTACCTACTTCTAATATCTCTAAATTTTTATCTTTATTTTTTAAGAGTTTATCTAGGGAGTTTTTTAAAAGAATTGTGGTTAAATCAAATTTATGAGGATATGTTCTTTTGTGTAATTTATCATCAATTTTAAACCCAAATAAAAATTCAATTGATTTATTGTTTGAAAAAAAAAATTCATGTAATTTTACTAAAAAATTTTTTTTTTTAGAATTTTTACCTTTATCGTAAAATTTATAAATTAGGTTTACTATAAATTTCATTTAAATTGTCTTTGAATTATTTGTCCTATAAATTAAATTGAACTTAAAATATGGCATTTGTATATTCTTTAACATTCCTTTGATCTAATTTATCATCTTTTTAAAAATTTAAAAAATCCTTTAAAAGTAAAAAAAACTGATATAAACATCATTATCGTAATTAAATTTAAAAAAATTATTAATTTATAATTTTTATAAGAACTAAATCTTAAATCATATTTAAAATTCTTAAGATCTAAATTATCATAATTTGATAAATAAAAAAAAACACTATAATTTTGTTGCAAACAACGATTAACAATATCATTGTCTTTTATTGTATCTAATTTTTCTTCTTCATTTAAACCATCATATCTATATTCAATTTCTAAATTATCGTATGGTAAATATCTTGTAGATAATTCATCTAAATATACATCTAGCCTTTCAATCAATTTATGAAAGGTTTCAAGATAATTTTTTTTATATTCAATAGACTCATTGAATATACATTTCTCTATAAATTTTTTTTTTAATTCTATCTCATTTTTTTTTAATTTTATAAGGCTAATATTTAAATTTTTATAAAAGTGATCATTAAAAAATTGCACATATTCAGTCTCTAAAAATTTTTTATATACAAACGTTTTATTTTCATAATTAATATTGTTTTCTCCCAACAAATAGGAGCTATTTCCTAAAGTAAAAAAATTTATCTCTTTTTTTTTAGAATTAAAAAAATTAGAATTTGTTATATTTAAAATTTCATCAAATGTACTTTGATTTAATTTAATTTTTTCAAAAGTATTTCTGTATATCAACTGCTCATATCTATCTTCTATGCCATTAAAAATTATCTTGGTTGTAATTTGAGTTTTGGAAAAATTTTTATTTATAAAGATAAAAGAATTTACAACTAATAAAATGAAAAACAAAATCAGTAATGAAATCAAATTTTTTTTAATAAATATAAGCATAAATTTAGAATATTTTTTTTCTTTTATTTTAAATATAGCTTTTTCAAGCATTTAAATAAAACAATAAATAGAATATTAAATTTTTTATTAACATACTTATTGAATACAAATCATAAAAATTTAAGCTTTATTTCCAAAGTTATTAATCAAATATGAAAATAATATTAAGTCTAAGATAAATAATATATGCAAAAAACCCGTTTCAAAAAAATAGTAAACAAATAAACAAGGTGTAATTAAAATTATATTTTTTGAAATAAAAACAAATTTAGGATTATTTTGTTTATAGCTAATTGCTATTCTAAGAACAAGAACCAGACCAAAAAATAAAAAAAACGCTAGATGAAAACCATATTTTAACCAAAAACTCAAATAAGTATTATGTACATCGCAAGCTAATATTTGATCTTCATAAGAATAGTGAGCTAGTACATCTTGGCAAATAGATGTGCTCAATTTATAATTTTCATGTCCAAAAAAATTTAGATAATCTAATGAAGCAATTATATATTGAAGTCTATAAGCAGTTATTCCACCTCGAACTTTAAGTATATCTGATTGCAAAAACTTATTTGATATAGCCGACCATACTTCATTAAATGATACATAACTAAAATAAAAAAAAATTATTATTATCAGCAAATAAATTATAATTGTCTTTAATTTTTTGTTTATTAAATTGTGAAACAAATTAAGAAAAATATTAAAATTCAAAAGAATAAAAACAAAAATAGCTATACATACTAACAACAAAGAAAGTCTGCTATTACTTAAAAGCAATAAGACGAAACTAATAAACAAATTAAATAAGTTTATGAATTTAAAACTATTTTCAAGCTTTAAAAATTTTTCAAATGCAATCAAACTTATAACAAAAGAGATAACACAAAACCTGCCTAATTGGTTTGCATTATCAAAAATACCTCTAAATCTATAAAATGTATCAATTCTCAAATATTTTGAATCTCCAAATAATAAGCACAATAGAATTATAAAAAAATTTATAATTATAAAATACTTAAATAATTTGATTAAGCTTTTGTCTTCAATCCTAAAATTTTTTGAAAAGTTTAAACAAGAAATAATTAAAATTACAAAAACAGACGTATAAATAGCTGGATAAATATTTTTTTGTAAGTACGCAGAATTTAGAGAAAATAACAAAATAATAAATAAAGAAACATATATTAATTTATATATTCTATTAAAATTAAAAAATATATTTTTTAAACCAATTGTAGTCAAAAGAAATAAAGGAAATATCTCTAAAAACTTTATTCTTCCCATGCTTAATATTTCAATATGAATGCCTTGATTAATGACAAAAAATAAGTAAATGCAGATTAAAATATCAAATCTATCAATTAAAATTTTTTTAAAAGAATTAAATTTTTTCATACAGTTGCACTATTAGAAAATTTTCTAATAAATTTATATGTGATGTAAATTGAATGGTAAAAAGAATAATCATTTTTCATAATTTTTATCATTTAATTTTATTTATTTGATTAAAATAAATGTTTGCGATATTTTTTTCATCAAACATTAATGAAATATTTTTTGAATTATTATAAAATTTCCTTTTTTGAGAATTTGTTAAACTAAGATATTTCAGCATTTTTTTTGCTAAATTTTTTTCGTTGATATTTTTGATTAAATAACCATTATAATTATCTCTGATAATTGTATTACAGCCTGGTCTGTCAGTGCTGATTAAAAACTTTGAACTTGCTGCTGCTTCAATTAATACTCTAGGTATTCCTTCATTGAGTTTAGTTGGCAAAACTATACAATTTGCTTTTTTTAAAATTTTTCTAATATCACTTTGAAAACCCAGATATTCAATTATTTTACTTTTTTTAAAATAATTTAATTCTTTTGAAGATAAATAATCTCCATCTTTATCTTTCAAATCTCCAGCAACATAAAATTTTACTTGTTTACCAAATTTTTTTTTAATAATCTCAGCTGCTTTTAAATAATACAAAATTCCTTTGATATGCATTAGCCTAGATGCAAACAAGAAATTACAATTT
>Ga0315330_10001781_pt1 | contig 14643 bp, 8 predicted proteins | sample M140m34915metaG_FD_203453 | JGI IMG/M metagenome (GOLD analysis project Ga0315330, IMG submission 203453) | Ammonia-oxidizing marine archaeal communities from Monterey Bay, California, United States - M1 40m 34915 | ecosystem: Environmental > Aquatic > Marine > Intertidal zone | place: USA...
TTCGGCGATGTCGCCGGTAGATCGCCCCGCGGGGGGAAGCTCGATCGTATCCGCGGCGGGCGCATCCCACGTCTTACGTTGCCCGCGCGTCGTCCCCGCGTTGAAGGAGGACGACACGTTCGACACGTTCTCGCTGATGGCGCGCATGGGGGGACGCTGCTGCTGCTGTGGCCGGGGCGGGGACGCGCCGTAGCTGCGGCCCGCGGCGGGGTCCGTGGCGGCGTGCAACGCGGCGTGCTCCAGGTGCTTGCAGCGTCGCTTGAGCTCGGCGACTTCCTCCCGCGCCGCCTGCAGCGACTGCGCGAGGTCCGCCGCCTCCTGCGCGCCCTTGTGGTTGTTCAGCCTTAAGATCTGCGTCTCGCGGCGAGCTACGTCACCTTCTTTCATGAGCCTATCGGTCATCCTCGCCGCCTCCTTCTCGCGCTCAGCCGCGGCGTTCACCTTTTCCTTTAACCGTGCGGTCTCGTCCTCGGCTCTGGTGAGCTTGGACGTCAGCGCGATCTTTTCGCGCTTGGTGGCGTCCATCTGTTGCGTGAGATCCTGGACCGATCGCTCCAAAGCCGCCAGGCGGTGGGACTTCTCCGTCATCTCCGCCGTCATGCGGGTGAGCGTCGCCTTCGCCGCGCCGAGCTCGCGCTTAGTGTCGGTGGCCTCAGCCTTGGCCTCGGCACCCGCGTCCTTGAGCGTCTGGCCGGCTTGCCCGAGCTCACGCACCTCGGAATCGCGCGCCTGCAACTTGGCGGTTACCTCGCGGAGCTTCTCCTGAACCTCGCGCGTCTTGGACTCCGCGTGAGTGATACCCCTCTCCGCGGTCTGCTCCCGTCGCTCGCACGCCGTCAGGTCAGCGTTGAGCTTACGGATCTTCTCGCGAAGAGCGCCGATGTCGGTGACGGCGTCGAAGTTCTCTTGGCCCGGGGATCCCGCGTGCGGCTGAGTCACCAACTTGGCCGGCGACGGCGTCGAGGGCTTGGCCGTTTTTTGGGGCGTCGGTGTCCTCGCCTCCATCGCGGCTTGCCCGTTGGACGGCGCGACGAACTCGACGGAGGAGCGGAGTGATGCGTAGTGGTCCGCGGCGGCCTGGGTGGCCCTGCGGCGGCGCTCGAGCTCAACCTCCTCCGCGTTTTGCGCGGCTACCGCGTTTGCGAGAGCGGCTGCTGCGGCGGCTGCTTCGTGAGGGTATGATACGTCCGGGGGGTTCTCGGGCGCGCGGTCGCCGGGCGGGCCGGCCCACGCCGTGGGCAAGGGGAACGGGGGCGGCGCGATGACCTCCTTGGGGGGAGAGTAGCTCCCTTTCCACGCGTCCGGCCAGACGGACGACGCGGCGGGTCCGGTCAGCCGGGATGAGGCGGACGGGTAGGAGGCGCGGAGAGCCTCCTCGTCGAGCTGCCACGCGACGCCGCCGCCCTTCGCGGACCGATCGAGTCCTAGGGCGTCAGCCTCGGCTGCGGCGGCGGCGACGACGCTCGCGGGGTCGCGCGGCGGCGGCGGGGCCATCGACGGGTGATGGGGTAAGCGCTCCATGGAGGCTGACACGCTCGCGCTCCTGCTGCGCTCCTGCTGCAGCTCCTTCTCGTAGTACGCCTTCATGTCCTCGAAGCCCTTGGCGGCTTGCTCGGCGATCTCCCGCCTGGATGCTCGTACCCGCTCCAACGCCTGCTCGAACTGGGCATCCTTGGAGGGTTTGACCGCGGAGACGGGGAGGCCGGCGATTGACGACATCACGTCGGGTTGGTTGAGCTCGTTCTTGTTGAGGAAGTGCGTCTCGGTTTCGCCAACCTCGGGCTTGGGAATGGGCGCGGATGGTTCGGCGGTCATGTCCCCGTCGGACGCGTCGGAGTCGTCGAGCCCGGGCATGGCGGGGATCGGGGTGTTTGGCGGGATGAGCTCGGACGTGGCTCGAACCTCGCCGAATCCCTCGATGGATCGTCGCGCAACCTCCGACGCGGCGGCGGCGGCGGCGGCCGCGACGGCGGCGGCAGCCTGCTGCGGGCTGAACGGGCCGTCTTCGAAGACGTCCCCATCGTCCGCCTGCATCGACCGGAGGATCGGTGAGTGCGTCGGGGTGGCATCGCGCGACTTGGGTCGGAGCGGGCTCGAGACGCTGGGCATCGGGACGTCCGAGGCGAACTCCACGCTCCGACGCACGGGTGAGCGGGGGGGCGACGGGAGCTCGACCTCGGTCTCCGGCTCCGTCTCCGTGTCGAGGTACTCCCGGTCGGTGGTGGCGGGCTCGGATTCGCCCGTCTCGAGCACCGTGTCGAACTCGGTGCTCTCGGACTGCGCGGGTCGTGGGGCGGGCGGGAGGAAAGTCAGCGTTTTTGTGAAAAGTCGGGCGAATGATGGGGTCCTCGGGCGGCGTATCGGGAGTCGAGTGCGCACCGTTGGGTACCCTCCGAGGCCGAGGCCGTCGCGAGGAATCTCCCGCGAGTTGCGCAAGGAGTTGGACACCCGCGCGGGGCCCGGACTCTCGGGCTCAACGCTGAAATCGCTCATGGTGGCGCCCCGATTTGTGCGGTGACAGACCAAAAATAAATTCAAAATGCTCAAAGCGATTCTGAAAATTGACACACACGCGGGTGTCACCCCGTCTCCATCTAACTAAAAGGTGCGTCGAAAGCTACTCTTACTAAGGTCCTCCGGACTGCATGGTCATCACGGTGCTCACGTACGACACCGCGGTGTGCGCGTCACCGAACGGCCTACCTTCCAGCCCGTACGCCCCCAACGCCTCCACCGTGTTGACGTGCACCAGCTGGCACGGGTTACCGTCGGAAGCGTCGGACCCGTCCGTTCGCGATAGACAATCGGCGATGCCCTCCGCGCACTCCGCCAGCAAGGCATCCGCCGTGCGCACGTCACCGACCGGTGCGTACTCGATCTCGCACACCAGCCCCGCGTACGTTCCCTGCGCGTTCTCTACTCGCCCGATCCGAACTGCGAGGTCGCCGCACCACCACCCCACGCCGTCCACCTTGTTCCTGTGCGCGATGGTGTGCGTCTTGCATCGCGCGAGGTACTCCTTGACTGGGACGGTGCCTTCCATCGTCTCCCGTTCCTTGCGCAGCACGACGACCTGGCGCTCGGCTGACGAGTTGTCCTTGTTGGCGTTGGATTCGGGGTGGTCCACGAGGACGCATGTGAAGACCTCGTCGGCGACGCCCTGGGCGGTGAGTGAGACGAACATCCCTTCCTCGGCGTTGACGTTCTTGCGCCGGGCGACCACCTCGGCGGTCCACCTGTGGACGCGGGAGTCGGTGGGGTTCAGTTCCGAGCGCACCGCCTCTGAGAGGGCGAGGTAGCTCTTCATCGTACGCGCTGACGCGGGCTGCCGCCAGTACATCACCCTCTTCGCCCCCATCGCTGCCGCTACCGTCGGGTGCCCTAATCTGTGCCGATGAAGGGCGCAAAACTTTCCCGAGTTCTCTCATCGACCGCGAGGGTGAAAACCGCGGCAAACATGACAGCGTGGATCGATGCTGGTTGACTGAGGGTTCGTGACCCACATTTTTGGATGTGGTGACGTCAGAGTTGTTTTTTTTTGGTTTTCTTCGGTTTCATCGGGGTGAAGAGCGCGGGGGTGGGGTCGTGACAGGGCACAACGCGCGCGCGTAACCCACGAGCGACGCCGAAGAGTTCCCAGCGGGCCAGATCGTCGGCGTACTTCTTTGGTGAAGAGAACGAGCGGGTCTCGCGAGTCCCCCAAGGACGCCTCGCGTGCATATTTTTTTTGACACCGCGCAGACGCGGTTCTCAGGTTGCCCTTTCCCGTGTTCGGCAACCGGCGGGCGGTAGTTCGGTCGACGCATCGCATGCAGGCGCACGCGATGACGCTCGGGGTTCATGCCATCGGCGTTAGGACGATCGTGAACGTCAAGGCGCGGTCGTACGGTCACGGAGGTCGCCCCGCCCCCGCGTTCGCCCCCCGCGCATGCACCCACTCGGAGCCACGACTCGGCGCCGAGGCGACCCGGGCGCGTGCGATCAGGGCGCGCGTGTTCGCGCGTCGCGCTCGCGAGATCCGCCCGGTCCTCGGCCTCGGCGATCACACCGGTTTGGTTCACCCCCCGCGGGCGGCCAGGGGTCCCACCGCGGCGCACGCGGCGTCGGGCGGCGACGACGACAAGGACGCGGACGCGTCCTCGTCCGGAACCCCGGCCGGGGCTAGCGATGGGGACGGGGAGAGCGACGCGGCGTCCACAGCTGTGTCGGCGAGTTCATCCGCGGGCGCCGAGGACGATGCGGAGGGCGAGTTGAAGGACGAGTCCACCGAGACGTCCGCTATCGATGTGAGCTCAGAGGCGGGCGGTCCCCCGGCGAGCAAGCTCCGCGAGGCGGATACCGACGAGAACAAAACGGATCTGGACAAACAAGTCGTCGGGCGCCCGACGGACTTCGCGACGTGGTTCCGGCGTCTCTTCCAGCCCATGCGTCTGTTCACGATGGGCATGAACACCTTCCTCTTCTTCTTCGCCGCCAATTTGTTCCACAACCACCAGGACAAGGCGCCCGGCACGCACATGGTGCCCGTCACCTACAGTAGGTTCCTCGAGGACGTCAAGAACGACGAGGTCAAGTACCTCAAGGTGGACGGCTCCTACCTCACGTGGAAGCCCAAGACCCCTTACGTCATCAAGCGCCCCGGGGTGGGCCCGATGCACATGACGGAGGAGAAGATCGAGGTGGCGTACAGCGCCGCGAGGCCCGAAGACGCTCGGGTTCCGTACGAGCATCTCTCCAAGAACAAGGTTGAGTTCGGCGCCCTGGACAAGCGGTACCAGTCGCAGCGCAACATCAACACGTTCATCGCCGTCTTCGTCGTCGGCATGGCGCTCGTCCAGTTCAACAGGATGGGCCAGAACCGCGGGGGGATGGGCCAGGGAGGTGGCGGCATGATGCGGGGCATGGGCGGGGGTCCCAACACCAGCGCGGGGCGGATGACGGGCGGTAAGCAGCGCGGCGCTTTGCCCCCGCCGAGCACGACGTTCAACGACGTCGCCGGCGTCGACGAGGCGAAGGAGGAGCTTCAGGAGATTGTTGATATCCTTAAGCGGCCCGAGCACTACACCAGGCTCGGCGCGCGGCCCCCGTGCGGCGTCCTCCTCGTCGGCGCCCCCGGCACCGGCAAGACCTTGCTCGCCAGGGCCGTCGCGGGCGAGGCGGGCGTCCCGTTCATCTCCGTGTCGGCGTCGGAGTTCGTCGAGCTGTACGTGGGCATGGGCGCGGCGCGGGTACGGGACGTCTTCGCCAGGGCTAGGGAACAGGCGCCCGCCATCGTCTTCATCGACGAGATCGACGCCGTCGCCAAGGGGCGGAGCGAGGGACGGATGCGGGGCATGGGCAACGACGAGCGCGAACAGACCCTCAACCAGCTCCTCACCGAACTCGACGGCTTCGACGACGAGCACCTCGTCATCTGCCTCGCCGCGACGAACCGCGCGGATACGTTGGACAGCGCGCTGAAACGCCCGGGCCGGTTCGATCGCACGGTGAGCGTGGAGCGACCGGATAAGCAAGGGCGCAAAGAGATCCTCGGGGTTCACATCGGCAACAGGAACCTGCCGCTGCGCGAAGGGCTGGACATCGACGGGATCGCCGCGATGACGGCGGGGTTCACCGGCGCCGAGCTCGCCAACCTCGTGAACGAAGCGGCGCTCCTCGCGGGCCGAACCGGAGCCACGACGGTGGGCAAGGAAGACTTCGAGTCCGCCGTCCTTCGCACCGTGGCGGGCATCGAGAAGAAACGATCCATCCTGTCACCCGCGGAGAAAATCATCGTGTCCGCGCACGAGGTTGGCCACGCCGTCGTGGGCACCGCGGTAGGTAACCTGATCCCCGGAACGGCGAGGCCCGAGCAGCTGTCCATCGTCGCGCGAAGCGGTGGCGCGCTCGGGTTCACCTACACCCCCCCGGGGGAGGAGGACCGCAAGCTCATGTTCGCGGATGAACTCCGCGGGAGGCTGGTCACGCTCATGGGCGGGCGCGCCGCGGAGATTGTCGCGTGCAGCCGCGTATCCACCGGCGCGTTTGACGACATCCAACGCGCCACCGACCTCGCGTACAAGTCCGTCGCCGAGTACGGCTTGTCACCGACCGTCGGGCCCCTGAACGTGCCCACGCTGAGCGGCGGCGGGCGGGAGGACATCTTCGGCGGCGGCGCGGACGCGTCGCAGGTTGAGAGGCAGGTTGAGGGCGAGGTGAAGGATGCGCTCGTGTCGGCGCTCTACGTGGCGAAGGAAGTTCTGGTGGCGAACCGGAAGGTTCTGGATGACATCACGGACGAGCTGAGCGAGAAGGAGAAGGTGATGGGAGCCGAGCTGCACGGGTGGCTCGATGACGTGAAAACCTCGCCGATACTGGAGAGGTTCCTCCGGGGAGAGAACGTGCTGCCGCCGACGGATTCGCCCCTGTGGCACATGCTGCCGCTGCCGCAGGCCAAGGAGACGAAGAATCCCGCCGCGGGTGCGAGGTAGGCGTCGGAACCGGTCGACGAACGAATCGAGAGTCCACACGACGGGGACATCGAGGACGGAGTGAGGAGGGAGGGGGAACGCACGCTTGTTTGGCGACGTCCGGGGGACAACCGGGCGGTGTACGAGTACCATTGTTTTAGTTTTTTCCGATTTCAAGAAAACTTTTTGGATAGGCTTCCTTCTCCTTTTCTTTGGCGCGGTGCCCACGTCGAATCGAATGAAGAATCCCGAACCGCCCCAATTCGCGTTTCCCACCGCGCAGACGGTTCTGGAAAGTTCCACCAGCGTGGCAAAAGTGGACCAAATTGCAATTTTGGAAATCCTGATCCGGCGGTACGATATCCTGACAAGGCTGATTCGACAATTTTGGGTTAACAAAACCTCGAATTTGACGTGGCCGCCACTTGGCAAATAGTCTAACGAGGGTTTATTTACTCAAAAAATAAACGACGCTTCGAAGAAGACAATCGAAAAAGGCGCGCGCGAGAGCCACTCTTCGACGCGCGACGCCGCGAGCTGCATCCTTCGCTCCATCGTCCTTCGTCACACAACGATGTCCGTCATGGCTTCATCCGCGATACACCACGCGGGCGTCGCATCTCGCGCGCCCGCCCGCGGATCTGGCCCCAAGTCCAAGCCCATGCGTCTTATTCGGACACCCGCGCGTCATTCAAACGTCGTCCGGTCCACCAGGACCTCGCACGTCGCGCACGCGCAGTGGTTCGACGCCGGATTCACCCAGGGCGGTCGTGGCGCCGTCGCGATGCCCTACTACAGCGCCGCGACCGCGGGAGGCCCCACCGCCGGCGACGACCAGTCCGCCATTGACGTGGACGTCACCACCTCCGAGGAGGAGGACGGCCCCGCCTCTCCTTGGCCGCAGTCCGCCGCGAGCAAGAACTCGGACAAGTGGGGCAACTTCGTCTACTTCGGCTACGTGTTCATCAGCGCGGTCATCATGAACAACATCCTCTACACCTTCTTCCCCAACGGCCTCGCATCTGCCGTGGTGATGCCAACACCGCTCAAAATCACCGAGGTCATGATTCAGTTCTCGTGCGCCATCCTCGCGGCGTGCGACTTCGGGCCCCAGGCCGCCAAGCAGGTCCGCGGCGGCCTCCGCGCGCTCGACCAGGTGGGCGGTAACCGCGCCACCGCCCGGGACTTCCTCGGCCTCGTCCTCCTGAAGATCATCTTCGACGTCGTCGGCCTGGGCGCTTTCGCCGTGCCCGCCGCGCTCGTCCCCGACTTCCTACCGCGTTCGCTCGGCATCGCCGCCACCATGTTCGTGCACAGCGCGTTCGTGATTCACTGCGACGTCACCTTCGACGCGGAAGGGGCCATGCGCCCGATCCCTGGTAAGATGAGGGAGCTGATCTCGAGTTTTGACCGGACGCTGGCGTTTCTGGCGTGCGCGGTGGCGCTGATGACGGACGTGTGGGTGGCGGGTATCAGCGCGGGTCTGTTCACCGCGGGCGCGCTCTTCTTCAGCGCCGAGCACCTGTTCGGGTTCAGAGCCGGCATGAAGAAGAAGAAGTGAACACGAGCATGAAGAGGAAGTGAACACCCACGGAGAGACAGAGATAGGGTGACAAAAGAGAGAGGGGGGGCGACGAATTCGAGGCGAAAAAGAGGAAGCACATAACACACCAACCCGTATGCTTGCATGATAGCGAACATGAACCTGCAATATATACGAAATACACTACAACGAACCGTCGAGGTACAAACGCCGGAGCTCCTTCTTGTTCACCTTGCCCATCGCGTTCCGTGGGATCTCGTCGATCAGGTGGAACGTCCGCGGAGCCTTGTATTCCGCCATGTTCATCCGCGCCCACCGCGCCAGCTCCGAGGCGTCCACAGCTGTGCCTTCGACGTCCACAGCTGTGCCCTCGACGTCCTCCTCCTTCAGCGCGGTCACCGCCACGCTGACCTCCCCGTACGCGTCGTCTGGCACGCCGAACACGGCGCACTCCGCGATGCGCGGGTGCGTCAGCAGCACAGCCTCCGTCTCGAGCGCGCTCACCTTGAACCCCCCGGTTTTTATTATGTCCACGGAGGTCCGCCCCAGTATCCGCCAGTACCCGCCTTCCTCCCTCACGGCCGTGTCCCCGGTGCGGAAGAATCCGTCTGGGGTGAACGAACTCGACGTGACGCTAGGTGCGTTCCAGTACTCTTTGAACACGGTGGGTCCCCTGACCAGCAACTCGCCGGGGCCCTCCTCTTCGCCCGGGTTCACATCCAACCTCACCTCGACGCCGGGCAGGGGTTTACCCACCGTCCCCGCGCGCCTCTCCCCGTGAAGTGGGTTACTGAGCGCCATGCCAATCTCTGTCATGCCGTACCGCTCCAGGAAGATGACGTCCGACCCGGTCGTTTCCATCCAGGCCCGCGCGACGGGCTCCGGGCACGCGGCGGACCCGCTCACGGTCAAGCGCAGCGACCTCGCCGCCGCCGCCGACGCCGCCGCCTCACCGCGGTTCCGCCTCTTCGCACCCTCGTGCGCCCTGAGCATCATGACGTACATCGTGGGCACGCCCATGAAGATCGTCACCGGGGGAAGGTCGACGTCACGCAGCCGCGACCACGCGGCGCGGGGCGCGAAGGACGCGTCCCCGGCGAACTCGACTGTGGCGCCCGCCGCCGCCGCGCACATCCACCCGTTGACGATGCCGTGTATGTGGTGCAACGGCAGGACGTGGTACATGCGGTCGTATCGCGACCATTCCCACGCGTTCATCAACGCGGTGCACTGCGCGGCGAGGGAGCCGTGCGTGTGCAGGACGCCCTTGGGCGCGCCGGTGGTGCCGCTGGTGTAGATGATCAAAGCGCCGTCTGACGATGCGTTGCGTTCGCGCCCCATTGGGTTCGCCGTCTTCTTCCGTCTCATGATGCCGTCCATCGATGTACGTTCGTCCACCCTCGGCACGGTCACCATCCGTTGTATCCCGACGCTTTCCACGAACTCGAACGCGTCCATCGCGTCGCGTCCGTCGGCGTGTTCCTCGTCGGTTAAATGCTCGGGCACGTGCGCGAAGAGCGCCGCGCCCGAGTCTCTCAGCACGTGCGCCATCTCCGCCTTTGTGTGGCCCCGCGCGATCGGCACGGCGATCGCGCCGCACATCCACGTCGCCTGCATCGCGGCGGCATACTCCGGCCCGGGAACCGCGGATATCGCCACCCGTTCGCCCTTGAGGACGTCTTCGGGAGGGGGCTCGTGCGTCATCACCCCGTCGTCCCCGTCGCCTTCGTCGGCGATTCGCGCGAAGGTGGCGCGCATGGAGTCCGCGAGCGCGTCGGCGTGCGCCAGGAGCGTCCCGTAAGTGACCCGCGTACCTCTCGGTGACACCACCGCGACGTCATCGGCGCGATCGGTGGCGATGTCCACGAGCCTCGTACCGATGGAGTCGAACGAGTAGTGTGGGCGGTGATGACGATGGCGGCAGTCGGCACCGGTTTGCGGGTGTGAGGAGGCGACCCACCGCGCGAGGTTGGGACACGTGCATCGAGCGGCACCGCCCCGGGTCCGCGACGCGAGGCGCCGACATGAAGTCGCGATCAGACCCGGCAGCATCTCGGAGTGGACTCCCGGGTCGAACGGCGTCCTTCCCCTCCACCTAACAGGGCGCCCTCATCAATGTGAACGAACCGTCGTCGCCAGGCATTTTTCGGCGCTGCACGGCTTTTTCCGTGTGCAGCCTCGCGCTCGAAAAACTCGAAACAGACCACCGTTTTTCGGTTCGCAAAATCGCCCTGCGACCAATCAGATTTTCGTAAAATTTGAATCGATCAAAGCACCTTCGGACCGATCAACGAACAAAATATCTCCTTTTTCGGCCATAGGTAACACCGATCGGCGCCGTTTCGGTTGTGACTAAAAGATCTCTGCAAGACACCGACGGCGGCTCAGAGCCTCTAAAAAGGCGCCGCGAACCGATGGTCATCATCATCTATTCGTAGACCGCGACCACCACCGCGCGTCGAGCATCTAAAAAGATGTCTCTTCCCCTCAGCTTCTACAAGAGCTCCATGGCCGGGTCCTTCGCCGCAGGCGGCGTCGAGACCCCCATGTCCCGCGCCGTGCCCGCGACTTTCACCCAGCAGGTCACCGCCAACTTCATGGCTCCCGCTAAGAAGGAGTTCTCCATGTCTGCGTTCCTGAAGGATCTCGCGATTGTGAGTAATGCGCCCGCGCCGACCTAGAACAACCCGGTCTCGATGGACGTCTCGCGTGATGGATATCCCACCAAACAAATCGCCCGTTTCCGGTGCCGGGAGCGCCGGGAACGCCGGCGAAACGCGCGCATCGCGCGAGGGCTTTCGCGCGGATTTTTCCCATCCGGGGCACGGCAGACAGCTGGACCGGACGCACGTGCGATATTTTTGGGGCCGCCGACGGGACTTCCGACCGATCGATCGGGAGCACCGACCGCGCGCGAGAACCCCACACGACCCCGACCACTCGACTGATCACCGCATCCCCTTCCCTCCATGAAAACAGGGTGGCGTCTCCGGCTCCATCGCCAAGACCGCGACCGCCCCCATCGAGCGCGTCAAGCTCCTCATCCAGACCCAGGACGCCAACCCCAAGATCATGTCCGGCGAGGTTCCCCGCTACACCGGCATCGTGAACTGCTTCACCCGCGTCTCCTCGGAGCAGGGCTTCGGCTCCTTCTGGCGCGGTAACACGGCCAACATCGTCCGTTACTTCCCCACCCAGGCGTTCAACTTCGCCTTCAAGGACACCATCAAGGACTTGTTCCCTTCGTACAACCCCAAGACGGAGTTCTGGCCGTTCTTCGGCGTGAACATGGCGTCCGGCGGCCTCGCGGGCGCCGGCTCCCTGCTCATCGTCTACCCCCTCGACTTCGCCCGTACCCGCCTCGCCGCGGACGTCGGCTCTGGCAAGAACCGCGAGTTCACCGGCCTCGTCGACTGCCTCACCAAGGTTGCCAAGAGGTCCGGCCCCATGTCCCTCTACCAGGGCTTCGGCGTCTCCGTGCAGGGCATCATCGTGTACCGCGGCGCGTACTTCGGCCTCTACGATACCGGCAAGGGTGCGCTCCTCACCAAGGACTCCTCCATCGTCGCCAAGTTTGTCGTCGCGCAGGTCGCCACCAACGCGGCGGGCGTCCTCTCCTACCCCTTCGACACCGTTCGCCGTCGCCTCATGATGACCTCGGGCGGCAAGAAGCTCTACAACGGCACCGTCGACGCGTTCGTCAAGATTTACTCCAACGAGGGCGCCGGCGCCTTCTTCAAGGGTGCCTTCTCCAACGTCCTCCGTGGCGTCGGCGGCGCGCTCGTGCTCATCATGTACGACGAGATCAAGGCGGCGCTCAACCCGTAATTCACGAATGGGCACACGAATGGACACGGCGAAACCGGCGGAGGGCGGAGACTGAGCGGAACGTACATTATGTTTCACTCGGATGTTCCGTCGCGGTTTCTTTAGGATGTATTTGATTGATGACGCGGGACGTGGAGCGCATCGGAGGCGCCCCCGCGGAATGTTTTTGTGCAACGTAATGTTATCACCGGCGAGAGTGAAGCGCGGCGCCGAGGTTTGAAAGCTCCATTTTGTTTTCACCTCGGCGCCCGGGTGACTCGCGGGCACGAACCGTACTTAGGATTCTTCAGCCGGCGCGCGCGGGTGGTGGGGGCGGTGTATCCGACCCACTCCGTGACGTCGCCGGCGGTGCAACATGTAGTATCTCAATATCAACTTTTGTTTCAAACGACCTTCGCGCCTACGTTTCATCCTCTAAAGTCCCTCGAAAGGACCACTTGAACTGAAAGGACCATTTGAGCGACCCGGTTGTCATTTCTTTCAGAGCCCGCCCTAATTAGGCGCCGCGGAGGCACGCGACGAGCGGCGATGGCAGACGAGGGTGCGAGAGCGCGGTCCTCCAGCAGGTCCCCTGGGCGCGGTGAACCCGGTGAGGAAGGTCCTTCGGGACGAGACCCGATGGGGGCACCGGAACCGCGAGAGTACGCCTCGGGCGCTGAGGGTGAGTACGGCGACGACGACATCGATAGGGACGACGACGTGGACGAGGCGGACTTCGACGACGAGTACGACGATGTGGACCCGGACGACGTGGACAAGGAGATGGACGAGGATGATGGAGGCGGGGGTAGCGTGCTGGGGCTCCTGTCGTACCTCTGGATGTTCATCGCGCTGGCGCTCTTCGCGTACCTCATCACGACGGTTCAAAATCAAGCCGGGGTGCTCAAGGTGCTCAAGCGACGGGTCGCGACGATGGAGTCCCGGCTGGGGCTTCAGCCCATTCAACTGGATCTGTGACGCGTCGTTCGTGTAGTCGTATCGTATCGTATTAGTCGTCTAGCTAGCGTCGTCACCGTTCACGCGACGTCGGTTCCGCAAACGTTGAAATCCATTAACGTTGAATCAATCAATGTCTCCTCAGTCTCTTCCCGCCGCCCGTCTCGCCTTCGCCGTCCACGAAGTGCCGGCGAAACCACCCGTACACCTCCTCTCGGCCCGGTGCGCTGTTGCTCAGGTACCGCACCGGGCTGCTGTGCGCGCCGAAGTGTACCTTCCACTCCCACCCTTCGTCTCGCGCCGGGGTCATGCCCGGCTTCATACCCGGCTGGAAGCGAGTCACGTAGTCCACCTGCGCGCACGCGTACCCAGAGTCGCCGCCGTTCTTGCGCTTCAGTCTCACGCGGACAAACATGCCCTTGACAGTCTCCGATGCGTCGTCGTCGCTCTCCAGGTTCCGGAGGATGGACTCGAGCTCGGAGCGGGAGGCGAACTCGTCGGTGATCCGCGTTTGTATCTCGTCGAAGCTCGGGGAAGGCCCTTCTCCGGGGACCGCGTCGTCGTCGATCGATTTTTCCCCGCCGGCTTCGTCCACAAAGCCGAACCGATCGTCCACGGATGCGACGCGGGGTCGCTTCTTGGCGAGGTCGCTCGGAGGCACCGGGGTCTTGGTGGGTGCGCCGGCCTTGCCCTTCTTCTTGTTCGGCCCGTCCTTCTTGCACCACATCTTGAGGTGAAGCTGGAGACCCTTCGCGTTGTACGGTCCTTTGCCGCAGGCGTCGCACGTCGCCGTCTTGTGGTGTTGGTCGGTGACACGGTCGGGGGGATCCGGCACGGGCACCAGCGCCGGCGTTCGCTCCACGACCGCGGCCGGCGCCGGGTCGGCAGGAACCCTGGGCAGGTCCGGCGTCCGCTCCCGTCCCCGCCTCTTCGCCGCCGTCGCCCGAACTGGACCCGTATCGGGCGCCGGTTCGTCCGCGTCATCCGCGCCGGCGTCGTCCGCGCGCTCCCATGTCTCCCGCGCGAGATCCACGCGCTCCACGTCCCCGTCGTCGTACTTGACCACGTGCTTCCGCGTCCGCACGTCCCACGCGTCCACCACGCCGGCGTAGTACCGACCCTCCGCGGGCCAAAAGATGCGAACCCTCGCGCCGACTTTGCCTTCCGGGTCCTCGCCTCCAGCCCTGGCGGCGTCGTTGAGCTCGCTCGAGCCGCCCGGGAGGACGTCCGTGAAGTCGAGCGCGTCGTGCCCGCCGAGCGCCGGCACCACCGCGCCGTTGCGAATCTCTCCATCCTCCGGGTCCGAGTTGTGACCCCTGGGCTCAACTCGGACCTTTGCTGCTGGCTGGGAGATTCGCCTTGGTCGGCCCGCTCGTTCGTCGTCGGCGACGAGGTCGGCGACGAGGTTGAACACGGCTCTGGCACCCGCCGCCGCGGCCGCCTCGTTGTTGGCCCACACCACGACATCCACCCCCGCGGGCGTCCACCGCATCTTCGACCCGGTGTCCGCCTGCAGCTTCCGAATCGTGGCGCCGCCCTTGCCGATGACGCCTCCCATGTGTTCGCGGGTGTCGACGTGGCACTCCCACCACTTGGGGCCGAACTTCTCCCACCGGCCAAAGTCCTTCGCGCTCGGGGGACCGACGTTGTTGTTGTTGTTGTTGTTGTTGTTCATCGGCGCGGGCTCATCGATCCGGAGATCATCCCCGCGCTGTCCGACGTCGTTCCGCGGGTCGGGCGTCCACCCCGGCGCGGCGACGCACGGAACCCATCGCGGCTTGTCCAGGTTCCTCGGCCAGTCGTGCAGGTGCGTCGCGGACAGCGCCCTCGAGCGGAAGGTGATGGGGTTGCCCCGGTCCGCCTTGCGCGCGAGCGTATCGATGACGA
>Ga0315330_10001790_pt1 | contig 14629 bp, 15 predicted proteins | sample M140m34915metaG_FD_203453 | JGI IMG/M metagenome (GOLD analysis project Ga0315330, IMG submission 203453) | Ammonia-oxidizing marine archaeal communities from Monterey Bay, California, United States - M1 40m 34915 | ecosystem: Environmental > Aquatic > Marine > Intertidal zone | place: USA...
TTTGACGATTTACTTTTTTAAAATAAATACGTTTGATTATATTTGAGGAAAAATATTAGGTACACTACCTTTTATCATGCGATAAATATCCATGGATTAAATTATACATTCTCATAAATATACATATAAATATTCTAGTGAAAATAGAGGCTTGGAACAGATTAGCATACAAACAATATTAAGATGAATATGGTTGTTTTGTTTTTAATTTCAGAAAAATAAAATAATAACGTATGGTATAACTATGGCGACGACCGGTTTTACGTTCATCAACACATCTGCTGGTATGGCAGTCAACTTTACTGCTCATAATGATGACCTCTATAAGAACATTCGTGTTCAAGTTACCGATGTCCACGATTCTACTCACGGTGCCACTGCAGTGGCTCCATCTTCCGAGCAAAACCCAACTGGCGCATCCCACGGTTCTTTCTCGAAGGGAGCGTATATTGGTGCAGCCTTTACTTCTATCCCTGTTGTCTCGGGAACAAGCTTTACTCTTAGAGCGGGCGTGACATACAAAGCCAAAGTGTTTCTTGCTGGTCATCCTATTCCAGCCACTGCCGGTGGGACTGACTTCCACCTTGACGAAACATACGTCCCGCCGCCTGTTGCCAGCGACTATGCAGTCACATTAAACCACTACAATAAAGGTTTCAAACTTGCTATCTCCCTTGCAGATGCTACTAATCCTGCTGGTATTACCTCTTATTCCGTTGTTGTTACCGATACAGATAACATGACATGGTTTAATACGTTTACAGGAAGTGAATTGGTTGAGACATTGATCAAATGTGACGGTGATGCGCCACCTGAAACTTCAGATACTACTGATAGTGAAGGTCTCACAAATGGCGATTCATACGAAGTCCAAGTGGTGGGAATTAATGTCACTTCTGGTGTTATTGACGCACCCTCTTTCCATGTTGTCCCTAGAACAGTTCCTAATGTGCCCGCTTCTTTTGGAGTTGATGTAGGAAAGGATGTGACTGGTTCTAATTATGCAGTCGATGCTAATGGTGTCTATGTTAATGCTACCTCTGATGGTGACTGTATCGAGGTGAGCTTGACTGCCGCTGATGCGATTGATGCTGACTCTCCAGATCTTGCCTATGTTGTACAGGTTGGAACGAAATGCAAGTATTACACTAGTGCGCCTACTGATCTTGTGATCACTACTGGTGATGCTGGGTGGTATGCTGACATAGCCTCTGTGACAGTTCCATTGGCAGCGCATGTCACCGCTCTTGCTGCTGATTCTTCCGCAACCCTTGCCGCCTCTGCTGGGTCCGAGACTTTGACCCTTGCTAACGGAACTGAAGTGGCTGTTTCTGCATACGTTTACAACAAATGGGGTATGGGAACCCGTTCGGCCGTCCTCGACAGAACTCCTTCCACTCGCCCGGCTGCTCCCACCGGTTCTGCCCTTGTAGGTGCTCTTGTGCCAACCGGTGGACCTGGTTCCGGTAAGATTGCCGTCTCTATCACTGCTGAGAATAATGGTGGTGCTGTCCTTGGTGGTCAGATTGCCAACGACTTTAAATATACATTCACTCTTGATGATGGTATTAACACTACCACTCAAGAAAGCGAGCTTGCCATGGCTGATGCAACTGGTGGCGTTTATGAACTTATTGGTCTCGACGACGGAACTGAATACACCGTATCGGTGGTTGCCGAAAACATAAATGCCCAATCTGCATCATTGGCTCTTGGCTCGTTTACCCCAAGAGATGCACCTGGTGCCCCTGACCTCACTGGCTTTACTGCTGCTCCTCATAAGGACGCGAAGTCAGACCTTGGTTCTGGAAATGCAAGCGGTACTGGCGCTAGTAATTTTATTGCCGCGAATGGTGCAAACAATATTACCTATCAATACCAGATGAATGTTAATAGCGACTTTTCTGGCGCTCATGCTGCTGATGTAAGTGGTGTTGACCTGATGTCGCCTGCATTTGATACTCTCAATGATGCTGGTGTTGCACTCACTGATGGAACTGAGTACTACCTGCGTGTCTCTGGTATTAATGAGGAGAGAGAAAGAGGTCCTTACGTAACCTATAAGGTTTCTGGAGCTGACCAATTAATTGTTCCTTCTGTCCCTCCTGCTGTTGATGCCAGGGCGATGGACCCCAGTATCGCCGTCATCCAATCTCACGGCTCTCTTAAGGTGCAACTCGGCACAGGTGATGGACTTGTGATCGATAATGGTGGATACCCAATCAATGATTACGAGATTGAAGCAAGAAATGATTCTGGCAACTTTGTTGAAACAAAGACAGTGTCTGCCACTAATGGCGTGGCATCCGGTACATTTGACTTTTCAGCTCTTCCGACTAACGGACAAGGTACCACTCAAGCAGGTGATGATGTCCAAGGTACCGAGGCTTATCATAATTTTAGCATCAGGGTCCGTGCAAGTAGCACAGTGTATGGATATGATGACGCAAACGGTGCGGCCTATACAGGTCCTGATGCAACCAGTGGCACTTTTAGTGTCACCAATGATGTTCGTCCCATAACAATAAATGCTGCTGCTACAGATACAACTGGAACTGGAGATAATATCAGAGGAGACCTCGCGTATTCATTGAGTATTCCACATGGTTTCCAATATGCTCCTTTGAATAATACCCTGCTTTATCGTCTAGAAGGTGATGAATGGACCCAAGCTACTGCTGGTGCCGTGATTGCTAAGAGTGGTTTTGATACTATTGTTGCAGACGCCAGTGCTGTTACTCCAACCTCTGTGCGCCAAATCCTTCCAGGCAGCACTCCCGACACTACACTGGACCTTGGAACCGTTGCCACTGGTCTTCTTCTCGGTTCGGAATACAAGTTGGTAATTACTGCAACCTCCAAGGACACCTATGCTAGTGCTAGTGCTCCTATTCCTATGCCAGCCGTTGAATCTCCTACATCTACTTTGATTGCTAAACCATTCCTTGATGTTACTAGCGGTGTTATAACCATTTCTTCTAATGGTTCTGAGCTTGATGATTCATTCATCCTTAGCACCCAGGGTAACGAATGGGCAATTCAAAATATTAAGACGTCTTTGGTACTTTCTGAGCCTAATGCTTATGGAAACAATAATCCTCCATTCACTCAATATAGGGACGTTAATGATTCTGTTGTTGGTAGTTTGAAGTCTACTGTTACGCCTAGCAATTTCAATGGTGGTGGCAATTACCTTGCCCTAACTGAAAACGATAGTGGTGCCACAATCAAGCTCAATGGTTCTATTGCCAATAACACATTAGGTGCATAAGTTGTATGATAATTGAAAAATTAAAATGACAATTCATTACATTAACGTGATTTACGTATATAAATTATAATATTCATTCATGCCTATCATATAGGCAGTAATGAATGTATGACTGTTAAATAAACTGCATCATGGATACTTTTTATTTGAAGAGGTGGGAAATTCCTATTACACGATCTGAATCTGGGGTGATTACTGGTTTTTGTTTGTTAAAAATATGTTCAAACCCACGTACACTATCTGCAACTGGAGATACTGTATCAACAGACATAGGTTTGTTAAAAATATGTTCAAACCCACGTACACTATCTGCAACTGGAGATACTGTATCAACAGACATAGGTTTGTTAAAAATATGTTCAAACCCACGTACACTATCTACAACTGGAGATACTGTATCAACAGACATAGGTTTTGCTTCTACATATCTTGCAACAACTCTTGGTTTTCTTGTTCCAGGTTTTCTTCTATTCATTTTATCAACAACCAGACCGCTTTGTTTGGGGGTTTTTAATGGAAGTATAGGTTCAGGTGCATATGCAAGTTTTTTTGCATTGAAAGGAAATATAGACGTGTAAGGAGTATTACTTCTCTGAAATGAAAACATAGTATTATATAATACAACTATAAAATATTTATGACATTATTCATCAACTATCTCATACGTTCATTATTTTTCATTGATCACTGTCGCTGTACATATAAGGCTTTTTGTATGTGATATGAACCGTGTCGATGATATGTTTAGTGAGTATATTTTAGTGCTTATTTTTTGATCTTTGGCTATGGCACGCGGGTCGCGAGCGGGTGCTGATACATTGGACGTGACCATATGTAATGGTCGTGGAGGGCCTACGTTTTTTTCGCGCCATCGTTCACATTGTGACATGATGCATAAGTGGAATCGTCGGAGAACTTGACTAAATAAAGCAGGAGTACATATTCGCCACTCGGTATCGAACATAAACAACATAGTTGGACATTCTGTAAAACTAGCAATGGGTAAAATTATGTCTTGACAACGGGTGTGTCGATTACGGAGTTTTGTACATCCATTCGATACAAAGTCTGCAATAATATCAATATTTTTTTTTGACATTATATTTTCTGCATCATATGACATTTGTGTCAAGAAATCTATAAACGAGTCCAGGTTCATGGCTGGGAGTGAATTATCACTTTCATTTAAACGTGTTACTATACTTTCACCTTTTCTAGAAGAACTGCGACCTTTTGTATCTCGTTTTATATTCGCATTTATTTTATCTATTGCGGTTTCAAGTTGTGATACTTTATCTGTGAGACACTGAACAGTTTTGAGTAGTTCAATTACCATAGGGTCAACTATCTTATGTTTTTCTACTGGATCCGTCATTCTATAATGGTTATATTAAACTGAATGGATATGACTATTTCAATTTTGTAATTACCTACATTCTATATTTTTGTTGAATAGTTATTTCCGCATAGTATTCGATAAATGCAGTTACGTAATTAAAAACATCTATTGTTGTATCTATACGCGTGCGATACGCTCCTGGTGTGGACGGAAGAGGAATTGCGACCATATATGATTTTCTATTAGACTGATGATTCATATTCTGAATAACAATTCTGTCGTAGTCTGTTCCGTTTTTACGAAATGCCATACCGTTTTGTGATGTCATATCCTTGTCATCAATTAACCAGTTTTCTTCCAAAAGAACATTATGTAAATCATTAAGATGGTTGGGGTTGTTTTTATGGTCAATATCAATTTCCTGTTCCTGGGTTGTCATTCTATTGTAGGTGCCTATTGTATACTATATACTGGGCGCTCTAAACCGATGGGAGTAAATAAATAATAAAACCTACAACTTATTTTATAAACTTATAGACTCATATACATATACATATATTAAGGGGTATAAAGGTAAGTAAAAATATAATATCATATATATACTACATAATAGTATGTCGACTGAATTGAATACTCCTAGTACCGAGACGCCAAAGAAGTTGTTATTGGTTGATGTTCCGTTAGATTCTCATAATGCTGCTCTCAATGTGATCATCTCTTTTGTAACTATTGCTCAATCGCGTGGTGCGTTCACTGTGCAAGAGTCGGCAAAGCTATGGGAATGTATTAAATTTTTTACAGGTGCGGAACCAGTTTCTTTACCTGTATCTTCTGATGAGAAGTGCGCCGAGAAGTGCGACGAGAAGTGCGCCGAGAAGTGTGACGAGGAGTGCGCCGAGCCTGCTGCCGAGGTGAGCGCCACTAATATTACTCTAGATGTCACTGAAGATAGCTCGACTACTCCAGCATAATCTAATAATAAAATACAAATAATTAATGATACATGCTCCTGTAGCTCAGTTGGTTAGAGCATCGGTCTTATGAGCCGAAGGTCCACGGTTCGAGACCGTGCTGGAGCATACATAATCTTTACATATTTGATCAAATGATTACATATGTAAAACAACCTGAAAAGAATTGAAACCAAACTCGTGTTACAACCTAGTACTATCACACATAAACAATGTCTACAAACATTAATGAACAAAGTAAAGAACATGGTACTTCTACTGATCCATGTAATCCACCTGTTATACACAATGCTTCTAGACCAAAATTATCTCTACTTAACCCCGATGACATTCCTTCGGTACACCGAACCCAACATAATGGAAACGACAGGAAACCAGACTCTGCTGATGTCACATGTCCTCGAGAACAAAACACGCACATTCACTATATATCACCTCCAACCGACACCGAACTTGAAGTCAGCACAAGTTCCAATGCATCAACAAGCACCAACAGTGAACCCACCCAGTATTCTTCTTCTCAACTCCACTACTACCGCAACAGAGAGAAGATACTAGCCTATGCAAAGTTGAGATATAAGAATAACCGCGAGAGTTTACTGGCTTATTCAAAAAAATATCAAAGTGAACGAAAAGACGTTGTCAAAGAGCGCAATATTACTTACTATGAAGCCAATCGTGAACGTCTTTTGAAAGATCGTGCATCAAAAATAACATGCGAATGCGGAAAGGTTATTGCGAAGGGTTCATTATCGAACCATTTGCGCACTGCATACCATTTGCGCCGCGTTCCGAATACAGACAATCGAGAGGATATAGCACCACTCCCAGAATTAACTGCCTAATCACATATTAAAATACTTATTCACAAAAAAAATAAAAATATAATAACGCCTATAGGTGTTTTTATTTAATCTTATTTATTCTTATTGGGGCGAATATGTCTGATATATTTACTTCCTCCATAGAAGCTTTCTATAATCCGTCGTATTTCACCAGGAAACTCATACATGAGGCTACGAAGATTATTCTTATTCCGAATGTCTATGATTGGTGGTCGATAACGTTGGTAAAATTTGTTCATTGAGCTTACACTACGTTCGTGTCCATTACACCCATACTGGAATACGATATTTGTGCGACAAGGTTCAAGCAATGTGACAAGACCTGTTTCAGGGTTTGTGCGAGTTTTTCCAATGATGTATTCCAGTCTTATAAACTTGCCCACGAAATGGTCAGGATTATCGGTTCTGATAGTGTTGAGGAGGTTCCAATGTATATCCACCCAATATTCTGTTCCAGGAATAAGCGAACCTATGCGAATACTTGTCATCTTTATTGTAATAGTTATTCTGTTGTTTATATTAATCAGTTTGTATTTTATTTCTATAGATCTATCTATACAGAAATTGAATCGATAAGTTTGGGCGTTTCTATAGCAACATCTATTTTCGATACATATCGTAAACAACAACTAGAATGGTGAAAAACACGACAGGAGGAAGCGGACATAAAAGTCAAGCACGCAAAAATGTTGCACCTCGTGGAGGTTCAAGTTCCATAAGAGTTGCGAAAGAAGAAGGAGAATGCTTTGCGCAAGTAGAACGAATGTTAGGAGGCCCAAACTGTCATGTGAAATGCATGGATGGTGTCGTAAGACTATGTGTTATACGAGGTAAGTTTCGTGGAAAAGGCAAACGTGACAACGCTCTTTCGATGGGGTCTATCGTTCTGGTAGGTATTCGTGATTACGAAAGTCGCAAGGGAACAGCCAAACTAGAAACATGTGATTTATTAGAGGTCTACAGAGAATCAGACAAAACAACATTATTCTCTACTGTGAAAGTTGATTGGTCAACAATCCTTCCATCAACGAGTTCAGGTGGGGATAAAATGGGAGGAGGTTTGCCTTCAGCGGATGATTTTACATTTATGACTGACCAACAGATTGAAATGGAACGCCTGATGAGAGAACAAGAAGAAAATATTCTTGCTCGCACCAATACTAACACAGTCAAATCTACCACCATCAATATACAACACCAAATCGATGAAACAAATGCACTCTTTGGTGATAATGACGATGACGTGGATGTCGACGATATTTAAACATATTATGTAAAAACTAAATAAAATATATATTAATGTATTTTTGATGTTAGTATCATGATATGAAACCATTTAAAGTGTTATACCTAAAATATGTAGTAGTACTTTATACATAATACATACTAGTATCACCACTTTGGTTTTATCGCATTATGAGTTTTTTTCGCAAACTGAACGCCTCTAGCAGCAATAGTGTTCAGTATGCTCAAAGTAATCATTTTAGCACGATTAAAAGGCAGAAGAAAATCGACCTATCCGATCCTAATCTGTTTCCTAATCTGAGCGAGACACATGATAGTGTTCAAGAGGATGTATCAGTAAAATCATCTTCATCATCTAATCCCACAGAAGACAGTGAATATTCTGCTCCTGTACGCCCTTGGTACCTTCCCGAGAATGAACTCGAAGATACTGAAAAAGATATTGATAAACCAGGTTGGATTACCATGACATTAGCTGATGCACGAAAACCAAATCATAAACCAGTTCCTGAACCTGAACCTGAATATGAAACCGATGACGACTGTACCATGCTTATGCCTATATCAAAAAAACCATTAAAACACAGGTGGTCTGATCCTGAACCTAATGTAGATTTGACACCAGCACAAATACTTGAGCAGTTTCGATTAACTATTGCACGTCATGATAGAGATGTAGCCGCACAATATGATGATGATACAGACGATGACATAGATGAAGATGAATATACTTGGAGACGAGACACAGACCTATACTTCAGTGAAGGTGATGAATATATGGATGAAGAAGACGACGAAGATTATTATGAATATGAATAAATAAGAATGTAAAACGTTATTATCCACACATTATTGTATTTTTTCATGGTAGAGTGCAGAACCTTACCACGAAATAGGCATTATGAATACCATCGATGATACAGATGATATTGATTTATCAATTTTAGACTTAGATACCCTATGGATAGACACCACAGAGACATGTCTTGATGAATATGCATCATTTTATAAAAAAGATACAACAACTATCACCGTTGCTCGCGTGTATATTAATCCAGACAACATTGTAGTCAGAGTGTCAAGCAATGAAGAAATCCTTTACGTACCTAACACCTTGTCTTTTCAACAAATGTGTGCATTCGCAGGCGATGACAATGTATGGAAAAAATACCTATACACAGTCACAGTAGACGACGACTCTATTGCGGACATGGACAATGACGACACCTCTTTTATAGAGTTGACCGATATGGTTCAAGATATTAAAATAGAACCGACTATTGCACATTTTCATGATATCAATACCATCTTTTTACTGATAAAGGAACATCCGAAACAACAGTCAGTTCCCGTTGAAAGCAATAATATGCAGTCGGTTCTAGAAATAGAGTTGAGACCCGCAAAGGGTCTTACACGAAAAAAACGAAAACACTATAAATCATCCGTTGGAGGAACAAAAACACGACGTGTGTACGATACTCATTTCAAAATTGAACAATAATTACAGAAGGAGAGAGATAATATCTATCATATTCACATTCATTATCAGGTTCAATGTGTGAAATACAACCACATGTTCTCTCTTCCCGATTTAGCACAGAGACATGGGCTGAAAATGAAACATATCGCACACGCCGTAACTTGGCGGGATGCATATATGGATGTCCGCTGCGCATATCACATAAGATACACATAAATGCGTTTGTATACGTTGTGGAAATGAACAACTCTACCAATCATATTGAGGGGGTAGGTGTCATTCGTAACTACGCTAATATTGACCACCCACCATGGGTCTATGCAAACAATAATTACAACCGATACATATACCAAGGCGACTATCGTATGGATAGAGAGGCAATTGCTCGATACGACCCAGATTTAGTTGAAACCATTGAAACAATCTGCTTCAAAGGAAAAACACATCTCAAACGAGGTTCAGGTCTTACTCTTGTTCCTAAAAAACTTCTTACACCTAAACATGAACCTACTGCGCATACGACAACAACACAATCATCAAATATAGCCCGTGAAATTCAGAATGTATTTAGACTCCACTTTCGAGGAATAGATGATATAACCGAACCATCAAACATTTAGTAAGATATTCGTAAGGTACTGTAGATACTACACTAGTATAATGGACGGCTTCGACTACAATGTAAATAACTATTCTATTTCTGAAATGAAAAAAATCATCGGTATTCCTATTGAACAGCAACTTACATATCCTGCAATACATACTGCAGTGAATAAACTATTACCAACTGCTGCAAATAATAAAAGCCTATTTAGGTTTTTTGTACAAATTAAAGATCGTCTTACCCAAGCCATAATCAATGGAAGCGGCGAAGACGACGAAGACGACGATGACGACGATGACGACGATGACGACGATGACGACGATGACGGCGAAGACGACGATGACGACAATGTGGCCACAGGATCTATTATAAGAATACAACAACCTCAACCACCTACTATATTTTCACAAATCACAGATGGAGTTCCTTTCGGAAACATGAACCCTCTAGATAGAACCACTGTAAGCAAGGTTATGTGTATTGATTCATTATTTCGCGAATTACCCGAGACCACCCCAGAGAGTTCGTTTCTAGTAAACCTTCCAGGAAATCTAGAACGTGTCATCTCTTTGTCGGTTACTTCGGTCAACCTGCCTAATCATTGGTATAATGTATCGGATGACACAACACTCAACACATTTAGCATAATCACGCACAATGGACCTACAGGCACAACAACACATACAGTCAATGTCCCTGCGGGAAACTATACCGCTACGAAGATGGAACTGGTGCTAAATAACATATTCAGCAACACATCCGATCTCAGCCTTCTGCGAGTAGATATAAATCCTGACACTCTAAAAACTACCTTCAGGGCAAAAATATCCAACGACCCAGGGGCAACCAATTATGCATTTGAACCGACATCATCACCTCCATATCCAAACTTTTCCTATGAAGTACACTTTCAAACTGTTACTACAGCACCAGGAGTTCTTGATTGTGAAACAGGAGACATAAATGGAACTGTTCTTACACTTGACAAATATAACATTGGATATATACTAGGATTCAGAAACCCAGACTATGTGGTTGAAAAGCTACCCGAGGAGCTAGATATATTTTCGGTTCAGGACACCACCCTTACATATAACTGCATACTACGAAGTGAAGGCATTTTCAATCCAACCGTAATAGATTACGTTTTTTTGGAACTAGATGACTTCAATAATAACTTTGTCACAAATACGGTTGTGTCTAAAACACAAAGCGGATACATTGGTAATAATATATTAGCGCAAATACCTATCTATTCTACAGAACAAATATCACAAGTCACAAGAGGTGACACTACAACGTTTAAGACGCGGAATTACTTTGGACCTGTCAGCATTAAAAAGCTTGCTGTTAGACTCTTAGACAAACGGGGAAACGTTGTCAATCTTCATGGAAATAATTTCTCATTTACACTGGAGGTAACTTTGCAATATTCGTAGTCATTGGATGGTTTTTGATAAATGTAAAACCATAAAATATAGACAATATAAACTTTCCAAACATTTCAGCAGTGGGACAGACTGAAGAACCTTCTGATTCATTATACCATTCCTCACACTTCTCATTATTTTGATGTATTGCAGTAATAGCATTTTTCTTTTTACAGTTTCTTTTTCTTTGAGGTTGAGGTTCTTGACAACATAGAGACATTGTTTCGATATCTACAAACTGTCCCCACAAGTTGGCATCTTCATCATAGTTCTCATCTTCAGTAATACAATATTTTGGTTTATAAACATATTTTGAATATTTCATTACGATATTATTGGAATCAAGAGGATTATTAACTACTCTTCTAGTTTTATAATTAGTCATCGACTTGTATATTCTATTATAATTCAATTTTATTTACAAGTTTTTATATATTGTGTACATCAGCAATATGAATGAACCATCAAATAATCATTCATCGCGTCATTCACGCCATTCTACACGCCATTCTAATAACAATATGCAAGACAGAGGAGACAATGTAAGTTTCCAACCCGATTTAAGGATTGATGTAGGACAAGTAATAGATCCCATAAATACACAACACGACAACATATTCTCTAGGGGGGATGAAGAATATCGCGACCCACTGGCAGACGCGAATACGCCTGTTTCAGAACCATATAAAAACAACGTGCTCCCGCGTCATTTTTTAAATGAGAGTGCCAGCGACATGAGCGACACTAACAGTGACGAATCATCTGTAGAAAGAATACATCGACGAAACCAACGTCGCAGACACACACAACTAAGCAGCGAATCTGATATTCCAACACAACCCAAATTTCGTAAACTAGGATTCAGGGATGTAGAACGAAAGATAGAAAAATACTACAATAGACCTAATCATAGATACTCATCTGCACTTGACATATTGGCTAGTTATCTCAAAGGACACAAAATCATATACATGGAGGCTAAAGCACATACCACAACCAAACTAAACCGACTTATGCTACCTGCTATTGTTCTATCGGCCATTGCAACCGTTCTCGCAGGTGCAGTCAACTATCATGAATGGGGAACATTATCGCTTGCGATACTTAATGCATTCATAGGCGTACTATTGGGAATTGTCAACTATCTAAAACTTGACGCTGCAACTGAAGCACATACCATGTCATGTCACCAATACGATAAACTTCAGACAAAAATGGAGTTTGCATCGGGATCTGTTCTGTTATTCAGAGACTTTGAATATAGTGCCACTGCAGAATTAGAAAATGCAGAAATAACCACGCCAACTGACACACCTGACACACCTCATATAAAACTTATGGACGAAATGGAGAAAAAAATCATGGATCTAGACAAAAAAATCATGGAGATAAAAGAAATGAACAGGTTTGTTATACCCGATGCTATACGCCTCAGATATCCAGTCATCTATCACACGAATATATTCTCCATCATCAAAAAAATAGAAGACAGGCAAAAATCTATGATTACCGTTCTCAAAAATGTAAAAAACGAAATCAGATACATCAACTATCATGCAGAGATAGAACAAATAAATATGGGATATACACCTTCGTCCAAAAGTACACAAGAACGAACAGAAACTCTAAAACGACTTTTTGCGAAAAAAAAAGACAATATGCGCGAAATAATTTCACTCAAATCAGCCTTTTCAGTCATTGACCAAATGTTTTACCAAGAAATACGTAACGCAGAAATTAAAAAACGACGACTATTACCATGCTGGTTTTGCAATGACACATCAGAAATCATCGACCCACATAAAATAAACAAATTTGTAGAAGGTCTCATGAACCCTATGCAGTTTAAGGAAATAGAAACAGATAAATATGCACACTGGGACAAAATATAAAATAGATTAGCACTTTTTATTTATACACAGTATATATATACAAGTTACAGCATGTCGCTACAAACACTAAAGAAAAAGTCAGAAGCAACATCATATACATCATATGCTAATACAAAACCATTTACTATCAATGGAGGTCCAAGAAACCTATCATATATTGGAAAATCCATGAAAAACTCCGTTGTCAAAACACCCTTTCGTGGTTCTCTTCCTGTGGGATACACTGGATCAGGATCGTCTATTGTATATGCTAACCCATCCATCAAAGCAGAATTAGGTGCTACACATACTCCACAGATGTCGGTTCGTAACACCAAATCCATGATTGCAACCAAGTACAAATGGATAAATGGACAATATCCAAACTTATGGGTTCAACCTACCACAAATCTTACGTCAGATGAATATACACAACAACTCAAAAACATACCTTTATTTATTGAAAAAGATATAAGAGACAGCATCGGAACACTAGAAGTTATACACGATACAACAGACTGCTGCACTTTAACCACATATCGACCCACGTCTGTACGTAACATTATTCAGAGGCTTACCAGAAATAACGCACAGGGAACGAATACGTCACCCACTGCAGAGGTCAATGGATTTAGCGAATACATGGCTCGCTTGCGCGCCAACACAATGGCTAAAACACAAGAGGATAAACCATTCCCATTTTACGTAAACAACCAATGTAATCAGACAATATATACATCACCACCACAATGGTACAAATCTGCAGGCATTCTCACAAATATAGCCACCATTCGGTGTGAGATTGAAAATGCAATCAGTATTCTTAATGATGCAATAACAGAAGCCGAAAACACTGCCACAGTATGGTCAAACATACAACAGCTTGCACCAGCAAATACTACTGCTATTGATGAAGCAGAAGCCGCTGCAGAGGCCGCGCAAATAGCAGCACGCGACGCAGCACAGGTTCTTCTTAATCTAGTCACGCAATACTGTCAACCAGCTGAGGTCATACTGAACGCGCAGAATGGATTGAACACAGAACAGGAAATACTTGATGAACTCACCACTCCATAAACACGGCATAATTGTAATCTTTCTATCTTTATATACAATAGAATGATTTCCAACCAATCATCGACATGCAATCGATTTAAAATGCAATTCACACAGAATACACAGAATACACAGAAAACCCAAACATCTTCTTATATAACCTCTCCTCCTTCATCTCTCCCTCAAACTCATACAACCATGAGTATTAGATTATCCGCTACGATGAACGATGTTCTATACACACCTGTACTTGGACGTAAATGCTCCAGTTGTGGAGATAGAAAGAAATAATGCATACATATAATTGATGGACTAATAACTTCTTTTAGGCAAGTACAATAAGAACATACTCTATATGCCAACTATTCACTTGAAATCGAAACACAACCCTACACACAGGAATATACTACCTAGAAAACAGCATGCACACACTATTAAGATTAGACATATCAACACAAAACCAAAACAAGAACCACACAAATGCATTCAGGCAACTATCCTGATGATTGCAAACAAA
>Ga0315330_10001791_pt1 | contig 14619 bp, 6 predicted proteins | sample M140m34915metaG_FD_203453 | JGI IMG/M metagenome (GOLD analysis project Ga0315330, IMG submission 203453) | Ammonia-oxidizing marine archaeal communities from Monterey Bay, California, United States - M1 40m 34915 | ecosystem: Environmental > Aquatic > Marine > Intertidal zone | place: USA...
CGAGCGACCACAACGACCGCGCCGCGGATTTATTCCTCAAGGCGATCGACGTCGCCACTCGCGCAGAAGACGGCGCGGCGGAGTTGAGTGCTCGCCGTGGCTACGCGATGGCGCTCGCCGCGCAGCGCAAGTTCGCCGACGCCGCGAGCGCGCTCGAGGCGTATCTCCCGCGTTCCTCGGCTTTGAACCAGCGCGAAGGCGACTCCGCCGTGTACGGTTTACTCGGGGACGTCTACACCGATCTCGGGGCGTTCGACAAGGCCGGCGCCGCCTACGACGCATGCATCAACGTCATGGACGACTAGCCCTTCCGCCCGCTTCCGCGTAGCCTTTCTTAGCCGACGCCTCGCCAGAGTTGCGAGCCGAAAAAAATCTTAAGTCTATCCACACAAGATATTTTTCTCCAGCCTTTGACCCGCGCGCGCGCGCCCCGCACAGCGACGCGCGCGCGTCTCGAGCGCGCATCGCGAAGCGACACTCGCGCGCACCGCAGCAGCGCGCGCGAGCGTCATGTCCGCCGCGCGCGCGCTCGCGTCGAGCGCGAACGCGAAGAATATTCAAACGTCCCGGAGGTCGTTATCATGCGCGCGCGAACGATCGCGCGCGGTGATGCGCGCGCGACGCGAACGCGCGGTCGAGAGCGGTGAAGTGTTGAATGTGAACGTCGTTGGGTCGGTGACGGGACGACGCGCGACGCGTGAGCGGCGTGGGGTGCGCGCGAGCGCGATGATGGGCGACGGGGACAGAGGCGAGCGCGGCGAGCGGGACGACGGCGAGGAGGACGAGGAGGTTGGAGGTCGGCGACGGCGACGAAGGGCGAGTCGAGGGCTTAATAAAGATGCGTCGGCGCGCGATGAGAAAAAAGAAGGGAAGAAGAAGACGCAGACGATGGCGGCGGAGTCCAAGGGCGAAGCCGAGACGGAGGCGCCTAGCGACGCCGAAGGGGGGTCGACGGCGGATTTCATCGAAAATGTAGTCGTGGATGCTCGCGAAGAGAGCTTTGCGTTGAAGAAGAAACGCATGGAATTGATTATCGAAGAGAAAGAGTGGGATTTAGAGTCACCGACGTCGAGCGAGGATGAGAAAATGATCAAGCTTGTGGAGTACGTTAATGCGGTGGAGGCGTTCAAGGAGTTGTGCTCGAGCGAGGTGCCGAACACCGTGGGCGATTTGCTCGGGCAGTACGTGACTGTGTATCACTTGGATTGTGATTCTCCAGGGTACGACGAGGCGCTCGCGTTTCTCGGAATCGATCCGGACGAGGACGAAGATGAGGACGAGCGCGACATGGAGGCCTGGCGCCGCGCGACAGCAAGCTTTGACTCTGGGTCCATGGACGAGGACGACGACTCTGATGACGAAGACGAAGACGATGAAGGCGAATACACGATTGAGATTTCGTACGGTCGCGGGGACGATTTCGATCCGATCAAAGGCTTGCACTGCGCGCAAGACGTCGAAGGCAACTGGCGTTGGCTCGAGGATGATTTAGGGAGACCTCTGTCAATGAAACCATTCGGAGAATTCACGCCCAAGCTCATGTCGGTCGAGTACATGCTCAAGGTTGGTTTGAACGTCAACTCACTTCACGAAGAAGTCGATCCACTCGAGCTTCTTAACTTTTCAGGGTGCAAGTCGTGGGAGGACACGCTGAGAGCGAGTCAAGAGGCGACAGCGGCATTGCGCCAACTCGAAGACGATGGATGGAAGGTGGATACTCGGAGCTGGTGCAACGAGCAAGATCATCTCATCGTGGTGAAGGAGCTCGTGCCATTACGCACGATGTCATTCGTCGACGGGTCAGTCACGGAGGACGAAAACGAAGAGGGACAGGAGGACGAAGATCGTTAAACAAGTATCACCGCACGCAAGCACGCGCCGCACACGCATGTACCCAACTATGTTGTAACGTAACTGAAGCGGCTGTATCAAATCTAAAATTACATTTTCAGTACACTAGTACATAGCGTCTCGCTGAGACACCTTGAGGAGCACGAACGCCAACGCGAGATAGCACGACATGATGGTGAACAAAACCGTGATGTCGTGGGAAAATACCTCGTGCGTCGAGCCAAAACTAAAGAACTTCAGTACCTCTTTGCCATCCACGGGGACTTTGATGGGACCTTCTTGCGGAGGCGTATCGGTCGGTTTAGAATCGATTAGCTTCGGCGTAAAGTAAAATGTTCCAGCGTCGAGGAACTCGTTTATCAAGAGCGCCTCGAATGCGTAGTTGACGAAGGATAAATCCTCGAGCCATGTCACCGCGACCGATCCGCCCGAATGAGGATCTTGCTTGTTCAGTAAGAATCCGCCGCACAGAATGGATATCAACAAGGCAAGAAGACCAATGACATTTGCGGAGGCGTTACTCGGACTGACGATACCGACACACATGCACAGCGCCGACGCGGCGACATTGGTCATGATCAAAATCAACGCACAGCACAGTGCACTCGTCAGGTTGGCGTGCAAACCTACCATCCAATAGGTAATGAATGCAAACAATAGGGGAGGAGTGACGCGTAAAATCACGACATCGAAGAGGACGACGGCTGTGAAGTACGCATTGGTGCCGTACACACCGCTCGCTCGCTCGCGTCTGAACAGAATTTGATCCTCTTTCCATATCGGCAAAGAGGAGAGCGACATGAGCGTCAGATACAGAATGATGAAGAATAAAACGCCCATGCGATTTTGTATCCCGCCCGTGTCTCGTCCACTGTTCCAAAAAATCAAGCCGAGTGCGATTGACATGCCTGCCGTAGACGCAAAGTGCAACATCAACAAAAACGGATGACGAAAGGTCACTCTTGCGAGCCGTTGCCAAAGCAAGCACACTTGCTTGACGTACGGACTAACGTATTTCGGTACGATCAACGGTGGTTCATCGGAATCTTCGTATCGAATCGTCAAGGTGTCCGCGATGAGCAACGCGCTTTCGGCGACCTCGCTCTCGGTAAACGCTTGCACCATGCGCTTTACGTCCGAGCGGGGACTCTTCAGCACGACGTCCAGCATGTAGTCCGCGATGTGCAAGTCCGCGGAAGGCAAGCTGACGAACGACATGGAGTTGAAGTGCGCTGAAGCGAGTGCAGACGGACCAGAGTAAACAACGCTCCCGTCGCCACTCAGTACCAGGACGCGATCAAGCAGTCGGAAAATGTCTGGTCGTGGCTGGTGAATGCTCAGCAATACCGTCGTGCCCATCGCGCCGAGACCGGACAGGATATCCACTACCTTGGCGGCGTTCGTACTGTCCAGCCCAGTCGTGGGCTCGTCCAGGAACATAATGCCAGGGCTCATCAAAAGCTCCGTGGCGATGCTCACACGGCGCTTTTCTCCACCGGACAAGCCGCGCTGGAACTGGTCACCAATGAACGAGTCAGCGAGCTTCTCGATGCCGAGAATCTGCATCGTCGAGTCCACGCAACGACAAATATCATCTAAAGGCGTTTCGGCTGGAAGCCGAAGTTTGGCGTGAAACAACAAGTGCTCGTATACAGTTGCGTTACCTGGCAAAACATCGTCTTGGGTAACGTATCCGCTCAGGCGACGAATCTGAGATGACACCATGGGTTGTCCGTTTACACGAATGTCGCCGCGAATAACATGCGTGGATGGTGCTCGCCCTGCAAGAATATCCAACAGCGTCGTTTTCCCAGCACCCGATGGTCCAAGCATGGCGAATAAATCAGCATGTTGCTCATGACAGGTGATCGAACCATCGCGCGACGTTCCTATGGAGTTCACTGGGCCAGCCACGCCCGTGACGTTCTTCAACACCCGGCGCCCAGACTTCAACGTGCACACTACGTCAACCCATGACAAGATGTACGGCTCGCGCGCATTGCCACTCTCGCTTAAAAGTGAAAGCGATAGATCTTCTTCATCAAGAGCGCTCGAAAACAATCCATTGCTTTCGGTATTGTCTAATACGAGACTGTCGGTTGGTTGATGTGCAAATCGCTCGCGCGCATCGGCAAAGTCATCCGCAACATCTACTATTTGGGACGTGCCACTATTATTGTAACCATCCACCCTTCCATCGAACGAATCTGAGTCTTGCGCGGAGGTTTTTAGGAAGACGTAACAACCAAATGCAAAGAGGAAGCCTTCGGCGATCAGAAACGTGACATCCCAGGGCGCGAGATACGGATGAAACCCGAACGTGAAAAGCACTTTCTCGCCGGGGACTGGAATTTGCTTTGGAAGCTTCGGTCCGCTGGTGCCACTGGCGTTGCTCCAGCTTTGAGTAAGCGTGAATGTCAATGGATTGTCGACAAACTCGTTGACGACGAGCGCCTCGTAGCCGTGACTTATGAAACTCAAGTCGGCGATCCAGCGTGCATACCACGGAATGTGGTCTTTGTTCAGCAAGAACCCCCCAAAAAGAATCGCGAGTAAAAAGCACAGCGAAGCAACCATGTTCGCCGCAGATACGTTCCGATTCGCGGCGCCGACCGCCATGCACAAACACGTAGCGACGATGTTCGTCAGGATCAACACGAAGACAAATTTCAACAGATTCAACTGACCACCCTCATTCAAACCGATCATACCGTACGAGAAGAATCCGAAGAAAAACGGAGGCAGGACACGCATTGGTAGCAGATCGAATAATAGCATGCTCACGAAATATGCATCTGCGCTGTATACTCGACTCGCTCTTTCGCTCTTGAAGAGTAAACGATCCTCCTTCCAAACCGGCAGCGAAGACAATGACATTAATGTCAAAAAGAGCAAGATGAAGAATAAACTGCCCATCCTATTTTGGATACCTCCTTGATTTGTACCACTATGCCAGAAAATCCCACCGACACCGCAAGCGACGACGAAAGACGAAATGAAGTGCACGTAAATCAAAAATGGATGCCGGTACATTTGCCGGAGCAACCGTCCACAAAGAAGCTTGACTTGCGTTCTAAACGTCGCTGTGTGCTTCTTATCGACGTCGTCGATTGCATCGCCGTCAATAGAGAGCAAGCTTGGGGAGACGCTGAATCTTTGTGCGCACAGCTCCGTGTGCGTAACTTTATTTGTAGCCTCTATGTCGCTCTCGGCAAACGCTTGCACCATGCGCTTTACGTCCGAGCGGGGACTCTTCAGCACGACGTCCAGCATGTAGTCCGCGATGTGCAAGTCCGCGGAAGGCAAGCTGACGAACGACATGGAGTTGAAGTGCGCTGAAGCGAGTGCAGACGGACCAGAGTAAACAACGCTCCCGTCGCCACTCAGTACCAGGACGCGATCAAGCAGTCGGAAAATGTCTGGTCGTGGCTGGTGAATGCTCAGCAATACCGTCGTGCCCATCGCGCCGAGACCGGACAGGATATCCACTACCTTGGCGGCGTTCGTACTGTCCAGCCCAGTCGTGGGCTCGTCCAGGAACATAATGCCAGGGCTCATCAAAAGCTCCGTGGCGATGCTCACACGGCGCTTTTCTCCACCGGACAAGCCGCGCTGGAACTGGTCACCAATGAACGAGTCAGCGAGCTTCTCGATGCCGAGAATCTGCATTGTCGCTCGAACACGCTTGCGAATTGTACTTTGCCTTGTTTCGGCTGGAAGCCGAAGTTTGGCGTGAAACAACAAGTGCTCGTATACAGTCGCCGTTCCGGGCAACACGTCCTCGTCGATGACATATCCGCTTACCGCTCGCATATCTTCCACTGACGCGACTTTACCATTCATGAATATTTCACCAGCGCTGTCGTATACGTTGGAAGACAGTCGCCCGGACAGTCGATCGAGCAAGGTGGTTTTTCCAGCGCCGGAAGGTCCCATGAGCGCGCACATGCCGCCACGAACGTCGTCCATCCTTCCAGCCATGCCTGAAACGTCATTCAAAATACGTTTTCTCATGCCCTTCACCTCTACATACAGCCCACGCCACGTCAATATCGTCGATGGTCCATCACGCGGTTGCATTGTCGATTCGAATCGCCGTACAGCTTCGATAGCTCCTCCCACCACGTCTTCGGTGTCTGCGTTCATGTCAACGTCGTGTTCAAAGTACCGAAGACCGGCCTCAACTTTGACGTACGCCCAAGCGGCGCTCACTAAAACTAAAACAATCAATACCATCACGGCTCTTGTGATCGTGTCCCCGGTCCAATACACAGGAGGGTCGAAATGGATCGGGCACGACCCGTCGCTGTCGACCATCTCGTACACGCAGCTCCCAGTGTGACACGTCAGCGCAAGCGTCGGAATGACGCCACTTTGTGTCCAATAACACACATTCGACCCGTCTTCACGAGTGCTATTCACACCGCACCAAAATTTCATCCCCTTGTTGCCTGGCGTCGACAGCGGATTGCAGGGATGTTGCCAGTACTTTTGCCCGGGGGCGTCTGGAATGCTCCCGCACCCAAAAGCGTTCCGCCCCGGGCACGGCTCCACCCAAGTTGGCGGACACGACACCACGCCCGCGCTACAATCATACACTGCACACGTCTCCGTCGCAGGCAACGGGTCTATGCACGACGTGATCGTTAACGAACACTGCGTAAAGTTCCCGTCCCACACCGCTGGAGCCGCGTACTTGTACTTATCCGGCACATCCAAATTTTGATCCTGTCGCGGCATCCCCGCGTACTCCACGACTTCAATTTTGTATTTCGACCGTCCATTCGACACCGTGCCCGGTAATACTCGCATATCGATCCTCGTCTTCGGCTGGAACTTGCAAAACGAATCTGTCTTCGCGTCGCCGCCGCATCCGCACGAAAACGTCTTCCCGCCCGCTCCTCCCTCTACGTCCCCGATCGGTCTCAGCTCCTCTTCCGTCGGCGTCCAGCACTTCGACGTACACGCGCTCGCGCTTCTCAGGACGCCATTCACCTTTCTCTGTCCACACACCGATCGCGTCTGACACGCGTCGCACGTCGTCCCGCGCCAACCGTCGCCGCAACCAAGATTCGGATCCCCTTTCACCGCGCACGACGCGCAGTTCTCGGGATGCGGCGACGACGTTGCGATCGGCATCGTGCTTCGAGCGCACGGTGGCGACGTCGTCGCGATGGCGTTCGCGCACTGCGCGTGCGAGTCGGCTATCGAGTTGGCTTTTGCGCAGATTACCAGCGTCAATGCGGCGACGAACGCGACGCGCACGACGCGCCGGCGCGCATTTCCGAGCGATGCGCGCATGTCGTCGCGCGACGAATCGCCGCGCGCGTCGTCGCGCGCGAACTCGCGACGACGACGCGCGGTGAGGTGGACTCTGCGGTCGAGCTGGGAGATTCTACGGCGCCGCGCGCGCTATTGATATTGATACCGTGGTCTAAACATCCGTCTACGGTGTCCGGGCGATCAGTCGAAGCTGCACCCTTTGATGCAAGTTCTTATGGCTTTCGCTTTTTCTCTCTCCACGAGCACGACTTTCTCTTGAACCATGTAAGCCTTCGCTTGACCTCCGCCGTCGGGCATGACCCACATGGGTAACTGCACGGTCGGCACGTCTTGAAGTTTCGCATCTTCGGCTTTGACCCATTTGTATTTCGGAGTGAAATCGGGCTTGCCTCCGATGTAGTGGCGAGTGCCGTGTTTGACGGTGGCGGCTTCGTACGAATCGACGACGCGGCGAAAGGTCTGGAGCGAACCGAAGTGGTGCTCGATGGCTGCGTTCAGCGCGGCGTCGGCGTAGGCGTACAGCGCGGCGTCGCGAGTGGTGACATTCTTGATGGTCACTTCGAGCGCTTCTTTGTCTACCTTATCCACGTTAGTGCCGGTGTTGGAGAAGACGTACCGCAAATCCCGCACGCCAGCTATTTTCCCTACGACGTGCAGAAATTCGTTGAAACGTTCGGTAGTCCCGACAACATCAAACTGCCCCACGAGCGCCTCGACCCGCGCCCACTTTTCATCGCTCACCGTGATGCAGTCTTTCGTCCACTTATCGTTTTTCTCATACGTCGGCGCGCGCAAGTGATGGACGCACTCCTCCCACAACAGCTCGCGCGTTTGCATATCCTGTTTCGTCGCCGCCCACTCGTGCAAGCTACGCCCCCACACGTTCTTCGTTGACTCCCCCGCTTGTTCTTTCTTTATTTCTTCCTCCATGCCATCGTGCACGTAATATGCGTAGTAACTCGCGTACTGATCAACGGGTTTCCGCACCAAGTAGGACGTCGTCACCGAACACGAATCCGCAAACTCTTCCTTCATCGCCAACACATCCTCAAACACCACATTCGCGAAGTTCTGCGCGTTCCAACTATTTGGATAGTGCCCTCTCACCTCCACGAGCGTTCTCGGTGGCACTGCACGCGTGCCATTCACGTACGCTCTCGCCGCGTCCGTCCACGCCGTCTTCAGCGCCTCCCACTCTTCCCGCGAAGCGCCGTACGGTATCGGATACTCCCACTCACCGAGCACCGTCTGCCTATCGAACCAAAACCGCACCGTCGTCCCACCCGTTTTACTGACGTGTCTAAATAAGTGCAGCGCGCACGGCTCATCGCTCTTCGCCGTCGCCGTCGCCGTCGTCGTCGCGTTCGAAGTCGTCGTCGCCGCCGTCGCGTCCCGCTCGCCGACGCTCGCCGACGCCGTCTCCAACTCTCGCGCCGTCTCCACCGATCCATCCGCGCTCGTCGCGCCGGCGTCATCGCGCGCGTTCGACGACTCGTGAATGCTCTGTTCGGCGACGTCGAGCGCGACCGGGGCGCGCCAGACGAGCTCTGGTTTGGCTACGAAGACGGTTGAAGTAATCTGCGTTCGCGAGCTCGGCTCGACCGAGTCGCCGTCATCGAACGATTGCCGCTCGGCGCGCCAGCGGTGCGCGGATACGACGACGAGAACGGCCAGGACGAGCGCGGCCGCGGCGCGAAAGGCGGTGAACCATCGCGCGCTAGCGCTCATGGCGCGTCGCGCTGTGAGGCGCTCGCGCGCGGCGACTACGACTACGTTACACCGAGGAGCGCTAGTCGCTCCAATCGGAATCGTCAGAATCACCACCGAGGTGTGATCCAGACAGGTCTAATTGCGCGGCTATGGCGGAGTTGAGCTCGCCGAGACCTTTGTTCGGTGGCGGTGGCGGTGGCGGTTTCTTTGGCGGCGAAATCGAGCGCGGCGGCGGCGGCGGCTTGGGCGGTTTGCCGACGCTCGGGGGTGGCGACGGAGGAATGTTACGCGAGGATGGCGGCGGTGGTGGCGGTGGCGCTGGAGGGGGTGTTGTACCGCGCGAGGGCGTCGGCGAAGTCTCCGAATCAGAGATCACCGAGGACGTCGCGGATGTGAAATCGCTCGCGCTCGCTTGTTTCTTGCGAAGAGAAACGCCAGCTTGGATCGACGCCATGAGCATAGCGTGCGGATCGTTTGGATTCGGTGGATTTGGTGGTGATGGTGCAGCGTTCTCGTCCGGTGGCGCGTGCCCGCCAGGCGGTGGTGGAGGGGGAGGAGGTGGTGGAGGGGGAGGCGGAGGGGGAGCGCTCGGCGCGCTCGGCGCGCTCGCCTGCATCGAAGCGGGAGGCATCGCCACAGGGGCAGAACTTCCAGGGCGTGGAGGCACAGGACGTCCTTCTGCTAAGGCCTGGCGCGCCGTTGCTTTCCATTGTTTGTAAATAGCTCTCTCCTCCTTCGCCGCGCGGCGTCTCGCGCGATCCGCCCGACGCTCCTCACGCTCGATGCGCGCACGTTCCATCGTCGTCAGCGGTCTCGATGGTGTTTCCGCCGCGAGTTCAGCGGCTTGCCACAGGGCAGTGTTTTCGCCGTTCGCGTTTGACGCAGGAGCGTCGCGATTAGAGGCATCGTCATCACGAAGTAACATGCCCCACATCTCTGCTTCCATCTTCGCCAAGTCCGCGCTCGCCCTGGCGAACGCTCGCAAGCCGCGCGTGAGCGCATTTCCTGACAACCGGTGAAATCTAGGAAGCTCGTCGCGCATGCGCTCGACTATCATGTCGTATCGCTCCTTTGCCTCTTTCATCAAAGCCTCGGCGGCGAGACAATCCGGATCCACCGTGGCGAGCGCTCTGCCTTTTTGGCGAACCACCTCGTCATACCGATCGCACGTGATTTCGTAGTGTAAGAGCGTTTCTGCACGATCTTCAAACGTCTCTCGCACCGCACCGAGCATCCGCAAGCAATCCTTGAACTCCCGCTTGAGCGCTTTCATGTGTTCAACGACTTGCAGCTCGTGCGCGTCCTCGCCAGTCAACGATTCTGCGCAATCTGCAAATGCACCAAGCACGGTTCCCAACGACACGCACTTACTTCTACGCGCCAAAGGTCGACCCCAACCTGACTCACACTCTCCCATCGCGCGCGCGCTCTTTCCTAGTTCCAACAGCCTCGTCGCGTTCACACGCTGTTCCAACTGTTTCATGTACTCTCTCGCGCTCTCTCGAAAGCCCACAATCTGGTCCTCAATCTTCTTCGTGTACTCAATCACTTGCAAATATTGCGGGTCTTCATCCTTGAGCACGCTCGATATCGTCCGCGTGCTGCCGAACATCTGCCCGAACCACGAGGGATTCGCCGCGCTCGGGCTCGACGTTGAAGCGCCGCCGCCGACCGCCGCCCCTAACATCCGCCGCGCCATCGCATCGACGAACGCCCCTCGATCATTCTCCGTGAGAAACATCAACAGCGCTGTGGAGTTATACAGCATCGGGTGCTCGCCACATCGCGTCAAAAACTGCACGAGATGTTGCCTTCGCTTTTCGCACGCGTCGCCATCCAACGCCGTCGTCCGCGCGCGTTCGCCCTCCAATTCCGGCGCCTTCGGCAGCGGCGGGATCACCGCTCCCGGATACGACTCCCGCAATCGCGTTCGCAGCGTGACAAAGTCTCCGTACCGCCGCTGGACGTCGAACGTGGCGTGTCCATCGCGTAATTCACTTCGGCATTGCAAAATGTATTCTCTCGCCGTCGCGCGCGTTTTGACGCTGAACGCCACGTGCGCGTCTCGCGGATCGCTCGCGACGAGCGTGGGTGCGGTGAGTTGTATCTTCACCGCCCCGGGTTGTATCTTCTTGTCCCGGCGCGACGACGACGCGCGCGTGGACGCGACGGATGGCGCCATCGCGCGCGCGAATTTGAAGTCGGTTGCGCGCGGGGGCGGGCGCGGGGGCGTCTCCGCGAAACGCATTGATTTGATTGCAGCTACGAGGGCTAGTTCCTCTTATTACTCAAGATCCCGGCGAAAGTCTCGTTGGGGATGTCTACGTTGCCTATGCGGCGCATGCGGCGCTTGCCTTCTTTTTGCTTTTCTAATAATTTCTTCTTGCGTGAAATGTCGCCGCCGTAACACTTGGCGGTGACGTTTTTACGCATCGCGGAGATGGTTTCGCGAGCGATTACCTTACTGCCTAGCGCGGCTTGCAGAGCGACTTCGTAGAGCTGGCGCGGGAGAGCTTCCTTTAAGCGCGCGACGAGGTCGCGGCCGTGGCGCTGGGCTTTGCTGCGATGGACGAGCGTAGCCAAGGCGTCGACGACTGAGCCGTTGACAAGAACGTCCATGCGTACGATGTCACTCTTCGCCATCCCAGCGTCGTCGTAATCGAACGTCGCGTACCCACTCGAGCGAGATTTCAGCTCATCCGCAAAGTCGGCGGCGACTTCACCGAGTGGAAGCCTGTAGCGGAGAATCACTCGCGAATCATCTAAAAAGTTTTGCTCGAGTTGCTCGCCGCGACGGTCCATGCACAATTCGACAACCTTCCCGACCACGTGCGGCTGGCAAATTATCGTGGCCTCGACGAGAGGTTCTTCGATTTCCGTGCCTTTGGACGGGAAGCCACCCGATGGGATCGCGAGCGGTGATGTGCAATCGATATACGCTTCGTCGTTGGCGTGCTTGATGCGATACGGCACCGTCGGCGCGGTCGCGATGATTTCCGCGCCGAATTCCTCTTGTAGACGCTGGTGGAAAACATCGGCGTGCAGCAGACCGAGGAATCCACACCGAAACCCCGCGCCGAGCGCGGTGCTGTTCTCCGTTTGCGCCGTCACGCTGGCATCATTCAAAGTCAGCTTACTCACCGCCGCTTTGAGCTTTTCAAAATCATCGGAATTCACCGGGTATAGTCCTTGAAAAACCATCGGTTTCGCCGGTCTAATCCCTGCGAGCGGTTCTACGGGTTCATTTTTCATATGAAGCGTATCGCCAACTTTCGACGACCGCACGTCGCGGACGTTTGTGATCATGTAGCCGACTTGTCCGGCGTACATCGCGTCGGTCTTGCACCGCTCGGGCGTCATCATCCCGAGCTCCAATACCTCGAAATGCTGACCACTGGCGCACGACGTGACTTTATCCCCTTTTCTGATGACCCCATCCGCGACTTGCACGATGTTCACCGCGCCTCGATAATCGTCGTAGTGGCAATCGAGCAACAACACGCGCAACGGCCCGTTTGGATCGCCAGACGGATGCGGCACGTGCTTCACCACAGCGCTCAAAACCTTCTCCGCATTGTGACCCGTCTTCCCAGAAACCTCTAAGACGTCTTCGCGTTCAACTCCGAATGCACGCTCCATCTGTTTCGCCACTCGCTCCACATCCGCGCTCGTCATATCCACCTTGTTCGCCGCTGGCACGATGGCCAAATTCCTATCGAGTGCTAAATAAAACGTAGCGATCGTCTGAGCCTCCACCCCTTGCGTCGCATCGACGAGCATGACCGCGCCATCGCACGCGCTCAACGATCTCGACACCTCAAAGCTAAAATCTGCGTGTCCAGGCGTGTCGATTAGGTTCAACAAGTACGCCTGTCCGTCGCTCGGCTCGCGGTGCAGGATGCTCACCGCCTGCGCCTTCACCGTGATCCCTCGTCGCCGTTCCACCGGCAGTGTGTCGAGGACTTGTTTATTGCTTCCATCTCGCTTTATCGCTCCAGTCAGTTCGAGCAATCGATCGGCCAGCGTGCTTTTGCCGTGGTCCACGTGCGCGATGATGCTAAAGTTTCTCGTGCGCTCGCGCGGAATCGCCGCGAGTTCGTCCGCGGTCGGCGGTCTCTCCTCCTTCAGCGCGTCTCGCGCGGACGCGTAAGACGCACTCGTCGACGCGAACGCGCGCGCAGCGCACGAACGGACGATTCGGTCGACGAGGACTCGCCTGAGGGCCATGGTGCGACCGCCCGAGAGTGCAGCCGCGTCGGCGCGCGACGGGACCGCGAGCGGCGAGGGCGCGCGGCGATCACGACGATAGGATTGTGGACGCATGAATTAATAACAATGGTTGAAATTGAGACGCGCGACGGTCTAATGTGACGCGCGATGGTCTATTGCACGCCGCCCATGCCCGAGACGTCTTGCGGGAACAAAGCCGCCAACTTCTCAAAGACGCCCATGATTTGCGGATCGTTTTGGTACTTGGTGATGTTCATCGGGTTCGTGGAGCAGTCCATGACGGCGGCCTGCACCTTGGGGTCTTGGAACGCTTGCGCCAACTCGGGGTCGGACATGATTTGCGTGAGCACGTCCTCCGGCTTCATGCCCATTTGCGCAAACTGCTCTTGCACTTCGGGAGAGTTGATGTCGGGCATGCTCATGCCGCCCGGAGCACCCATACCTCCAGCCTTCATTTGAAGCATGATTCCTTTCAATTGATCCTTGTACTGCGGGTTCGAGAGCAACATCTCGAACGTCTCCGGGTTGCGCATGAACTCGGGCAAGTACGGGTACATGAGCTTTTGCATCTCCGGATTGCGAATCATTTCTTGCATGTACTGCAAGTCCTCTTCGCTCACGTCATCCGTCGCAGCGCCCGCGGGGGCGGTGTCTTCGGCGTCGTCAAAGAACGGGTTGGACGACGGCGGCGCCGTCGTCGGCTCGACGACCGGGGTTTGTTGGTCGGCGAAACCGGCGAATTCAGACTTGACCGCCGGGCTCGGCTCCTCCGCCGTCGTCGGTTGCGTCGTAGTCGCGCTGCCTCGACCGGACGACGTCGGCGTCGCCGCGGTCGCCGGCTTCGGCGCCGCCGGCTTCGGCGGACTCGGCTTCACGTCCACCGGCGGCGTGGCGCTAGCGCCCGGAAACGGTGGAAACCCGCCCGCCGCGCCGGGCGTGCCCGGCGTGCCCGGCATGCCCGGCATGCCCGGCATGCCCGGCATCCCGCCCGGCATCCCGCCCGGCATCCCGCCCGGCATCCCGCCCCCGGCTTGACTCGTGAACTGCTTCATCATCTGCTGCATCATCATCGACTGCATGTCTTGCTTCTTCGCCCCGAAAATCTTCCCGCCGACCGTCGCGAGCGCGACGCCCAACCCGACCCACATCCACGCCGGCACGTCCGACCCCGACGACTTCTTCGCCACCGGCGGCGGCGGCGGCGCGTAATAATACTGCTGCGACCCCTGTCCCGTCGTCGGCGGGTACATCGTCGGCGGCATCGGCATCGGCATCGCCATCGACGCCGCGTTCGCGTCGCCGTTCGCTTCCGTCGCCAACCCCGCGTCCGCGTCCGCCTTCGCGTTCGTCCCGTCGCGCCCGTTCGCCGCCGCGCGCGCGCCCATCGCCCCTCCGCGCCGTCCCCGCGTCGTCACCGATCGTCCCTCGCGTCTTCGCGCGCATCGCGCCGTCGGTCTCGTCGCCGTCGGTCTCGTCGCCGTCGTCGTCGTCGTCGCCATCGTCGTCCCGTATCGATGCGCGTTCGCGATCGATCGTCTCGCGTCG
>Ga0315330_10001794_pt1 | contig 14601 bp, 16 predicted proteins | sample M140m34915metaG_FD_203453 | JGI IMG/M metagenome (GOLD analysis project Ga0315330, IMG submission 203453) | Ammonia-oxidizing marine archaeal communities from Monterey Bay, California, United States - M1 40m 34915 | ecosystem: Environmental > Aquatic > Marine > Intertidal zone | place: USA...
TTCCTTTTGATTTTTTCTTCTTTTTCTTCTTGCTCTTTTTTCTCTTTTCGAGAACAAAACGTATCTCTTCCTGAATTATTTTTATTATAATTTGTTTATCGTCTGCAAGGATATAATCACCATCTTCGTGTTGTCCAACGTCATCCATTGCATCAAGGGTTTTTTTGATTTCTTCCTCGCTACTATCAGGGAGCGCTTTTAAAAACGGGTCCATACCTGATGCTCCACCTTCGTCCTTGAGGACTTTACGTAATTCTTCAGGGTCGACGTGAGTGTAGCCCTTCTCCGCCATTTCTTCATGGTCTTCTTCTTTTTCTGCTTCTTTCTTGTCGTCAGAATTAGGGTCGAACATCATATGTGGTGTGAAGTCTTTTTCTTTTTTTTCTAAAATAATATTTATCTTCATTTTTATTCTCCGGGTTGCCTAATATAAATAGTGTTATTTTCCGTAAATAGACATGTAACGTTCGCCTCTATCGCACAACATCGTTATGACAGCTCCAGTTACAAGGTTATTCTCTACATAACGTTCTGAAGCTAGGATGTTTGCTCCAGAGGAAATACCTATCAATAGACCAGTTTCTTTTATGAATCTTTTTGCCCTCAAGATAGCATCTTCAGTAGAGACTTCTATTATTCTATCCATATTCTCAGGACTAACAAGAAAATCTTTTCCATCCCCAATCCCCTGTATTCCATGTGGCATCTCTGCAGGTCTTACAAGACAAAGCTTTGTTTTCATATTTTGCCTTTCTAGATATTTCCTTACACCTTCCATTGTACCGCCTGTTCCGGCGCCGTGAATAAAAGCGGACCAATCTCTCTCTATATCTATGACCTGTTTGTGTATTTCAGGAGCCGTGGTCCTCTCATGACATTCTACATTGTGTGGGTTACTGAACTGCCTTGGAGACCACGCGTTCGGATTTGCTTTTAGATATTGGTCTCTCATCGCTATTGCTCCGACAAAGTCGTCATCAGGAGCATCGATTATCTTTGCTCCATACACTTTCATCATTTGGCGTCTTTCTTCCGACATATTGGCCGGCATAAAGATAACACAAGGCAATCCTAAATTTGCAGCCATCATAGCTAATGCTATTCCAGTGTTTCCACTAGTGGCATCGCAAAGAATGGTCTTATCGTTGATATATCCATAAAGCTGGGCTCTGCGGACAACATAGGCAATCATCCTGTCTTTTACAGACCCCGAAGGGTTGTATGTTTCTAGCTTAGCATATATTTTTCTTGAGACTTTTATTAGCGGGGTGTTTCCGACGAGAGGTTTTATAATATCCATAGTGTCATAATTAGTTTATGGGTTATAGTTTATGCACAAGCAAAATAATGAACACAGACACTGCGAGGCCCAGGAGCATCTTTAGGAAGTCCTTTACTATCATAGGGAACACTCTCTTTATCTTACGGCCGTAAGTCGTCGCTATGGCGAGTTCTCGGCCGCACAGGAGCCCTACAAAGACCCAAGTGGTACTCATTGGTATATTATTCATCTCTTTGAGGTATAAAAGGACAAAAGCATATGCTGCGTCGATTATAGTTGCGGAACGAACATAGGAGGTAGAAGACTTGCTGGTAACTATTTCTTGTATCTTTCCTCCCTTTTCCCAGAACATAAATGCTAACAAGGAAACAAGGAGGACGATTACTCCTGATACATAAATTCCCGACATCTGCCTTGGAGCAAACACGGCTATGTTTGCCAGGTCATGAGTAAGCCATGTAAACCAAAGAAATCCGGTGGTGCACCACTGTGTTATTCTCCAATATCGCTCATGCTTCTTTTTTACCTTCTTCTTTTCGTCTAAAAGCTTGGATAGTCCCATCCAAAATGCATAAGCAAAAACTGCAGATACTGCGTATCCTAGCATGCTCTTCATTAGCATTTTTTCAAAGACAACACTTGAAGCAAATGCCGAGAGTACTAGAAAAGTAGTAGAGACAGGTATCCCAAGTCGAGTTAACAACAATAGCACACCTGGCGCTAGAGCATGATACCACTGGACTGTTACGTAAGGTATATTATCCAACCTTCCGTAGGATATGTCTCCGTTATAATTTATCCAACTATATAAAATCGTTGTTATGAGAACTGCAGCGGCAGGCAACCAAAGTTTCCACCATTCTGTCTTTTTATTTGAGACCATAAAGGTCCCGAGGGTCTGGACCGCATCATTACTTATTACTGATGCTCCGGCGAGTGTGAGGCCCACTAGGGGTAATATCATTTCTAACATTTTTCTTTCCTTGTAATCGGTATAAGTATACACGATACAGGGAATAGTTATGTGTCAGTTGTGTGAATTTTATAGTTTGGTGTCATATGGTGCGACCATGGTCTTAGGCTTCTTGGTTGGTTTAGGTAATTTTTCCTTATCTTTTGCTCTTTTAGCGAGAAGCTCATTGTATGTCCGGACGTTACCCTCTTTAGTTGAAGAAGACGTGGAAAACTCGCCCGTCGAGATAAATTCTTGAACTATCTTTGAGTAATCTTCAAACTTAAGTCCACTACGGTTCTTGTATTCTTCTGCGAAACTTAATCCAATCTCATTGTGTTTGAGGTCTCTCTTTCTATCATCTGGGTCGAACGTTCCTTTTATACTTTTCCAGATCTGTTGAAGATCTTCCAGTGCTTCACCGGATCTTCTAACATCATTAGATTTCGTAATACCTAAAAATATTCTTTTGCTTCGGTGGGATATTATGAAAGCTGCGCATATATGTTGAAATGCCTCTGCTCTATAAGCGTTGTCCTGCAGGTCTCTAATTTCTTTAGGGTCTCTGATTGCTAAATCGACTTTACTGGGCACTGGATAAAGCCGCTTTGCTTCTTTCTCCGACATTAGGTATGCATCGACAGGGGTAGTTATATTAGCAACAAAATCATTTGCAAATTTTTTTGCGACACCTTTAGTTGTATCAAGCCAGTCTCTCCAGCCTTCCATTATAAGTTTGTGTTCCATAATAATAAGTAGTCCTCAGAAAAAGAAAAAGTGGTAGAGGCGGGGGGAGTCGAACCCCCGTCCAAAGCATCTCGAATAATATGTCGTTCACAAGGTTAGTCTAGTTCTGGTCCTAGACAGCCATTAAGTAGCAAATATATAATAATATAAAGTAACAAGTCCAAATGTTGGATTAAAGAGGTATTTGGGAACCTCCTCAAGGGTTATGCGGCAATCGCATAATCCTCGAAGTTTTCAACGTCATCATTTGCGTTTATTCTTTTGGGTATTTTTACTGTGCCTACCCACACATCCTTGCACACATTATCTTCCTTACCCTGTCGAAACCTGTACGCCCCTAAAAATACCGCCTCCGAAAAGGCGGTATAAAGTTGTGTTTACTTGCAGGTGCCCTCAGCGCAGCATTCGCATGTGCAGCACTTGCAACATTTACATGTTTGTGTATCACTCATAGTATTCACCTCCTCTCATAACTAGTTATTTTCCACCATCAAAAACCTTGTTAGTTCTAATCAGCCTCAAAGTGTCTTCGGGACCTGAAACGTTATACCACTCGAATGCTAGATTAGACTTTTTAAGTTCTCTGATGAATCCATAATCGTTTCCTCCTGGAAAACACTTGTCTCCAACAAAAACCACTTTTGTTGCACCTGCATTTTCCAGAGCATGAACTGTCTGTCCTTTATCACACCCTAGCTCTATAATGTCTATTGAAATAGTTCCTCCTACAGAAGCTTCTAAAGTGGGATATTTGTTGTTTATAAAATTCGCCAATGATTCTCTTTCTAGATACTTAGCATCCCACTCAGCATAGCGCGCTCTCTCTGATGCGTCTGCATTTCTTCCTACGATAGAGAAGTTCAACATTCCAGTTCTGAATTCTAAATGTTTTCCTGTTCTAAGTGGAAACATGCTGTTGTTTATCATCTCTCTTAGATCCATATCTAATTCATCTGGAATAATAAATTTTGACTTTTCTACTGCAAAGCCATTAGGTGTTCTCACCTCATTACCCATACAACAAAAAATATTTTTAAAACAATTCAGCACATGTTGAGGTATCTGCTCTCTTGTTTTCTTAAAATCGGATCCAGTAGAAATAAAACACTGCTTTTGCATTGACCACATCATAAACTCACTAGCCATTGCGAGATCCATCTTCTCTCTAGGTACTGTAAGCGTACCATCTACATCAAAAACAAAACAAACTTTATTTGAATCTACCGTAATCATAATGTCAGCCTCTATCCCTATTCTGAAACCACTACCATGTCAACATCTCCGTATGGCGCATGCAATGATCTTTCAATTCCTGATTCTATATGAAAAGATTGGCCTTTTTTGACCTCTTTTTTACAACCTTCCAGTTCAATAACTAGTGTACCATAAAGCACATAAACCGTTTCTTTTCTTGAAACTTTGGACATGTCCAAAATTGAGTTTCCAGAATGTATGGCAAGTAAACTGGCCCTATAGCTATCAGAATCAGCCCATACAGTTTCCTGGCCCCATGGGTAATTTATTTTCTTTTGTTCTATAATCATTTATTCCTCCAGGTTTATGTTATATTTTTTTACATATCGATTGAAGTCTGCTTTGGTGAGTCCAAGTATCATGCAAGCTTCTTTTTTTGTCTGAGTAGAAGATAACGCAAATTTTACAACTGCCTCTCTGCATATATCTTGAGAAAACTTTAGAATTGGAAAATTATACAATTTTCCTTTTAGTGATTCAGCTGCTGATTGTAATTTTAAATATATTATATCTTCTAGAGTTAGAAATTTTATTTTTTCTAAGAAAGAATAGTCTATCTTATTTTCTTTTAATAATATGTTTTTTAGATTGTAATCTTTATTATTAGATTTTATTTTATTGTTTTTTAGATTATTATCTTTTATCACTGTTTTTCCAACCTACCTACCAAGGGTATCATACAGGTTCAAGATTTTCAAGTAAAAAGATTAGACCGCTTCTTTAGCTTGATCATATTCTGGGTTAGTTGGTTCCTCCACAGAAGTAGACATTTCACCATCCCATTTATCAAAATACAATTTTAAATTGGCAATAAGATAGTCATAAAACATCTCCTGGTCTTCCGGGTTGTCAAGCTCTCCATAATAATCAACAACAGATTTTTCTATAGCAGGATAAACTCTTTCTGCTTTATTTCTACCGGTAGTATCTTCACCAGAAATGGTTGCAAGACCCTCTTCTTCTTCTGGTTCTGGATTTAGGTTGGGATCGTTCTCAGATCCATCTGATGCATCAATGAATTTTTCGGCCTCGATGCCTTGTATATCAACTCCCACTTCTTCTGAAATCTGCGAGACACTGTCAGTGTCATTAAGTTTTACTGGGGCTAATGTATCCTGTACCCATTTTACGATGTGTGCCCGGAAAGACTTTTTTTGCTCTTCATCAGTAGTAAGGGTTTTATATACACCCCTTAGGGTAGAAAGTACGTTTGTGTTCTTCATTAGATCTTTGAGTGTGTTTATGCCAGTGTTATCATGAAGATCTACTGTCGGATCCTCAGCTTCACTAAGAGTTTGCTCAAAGATAATCCCTCTAAGGTGAAGTCTAAGTTGATGCTCTTCCAATATTTTCGCAACGGTTTGTTCATGCTCCAAAGCCTTGGAATCGAAAAACTCCTTTAGGCCTTTTCTGATTTTCAATCTAAGTCTTTTTTCTTGTTTTTGTGTGTTCATTTCATCTTTCCTTTTGTGTTGATTAGTTTTTCCGATCGGTGCAGAGTATCCTGCTACATTTCCACCGGCCATAGAGGACATTTCATCTATATCTTCCTCTGCGAGGAAAGCGTTAGAAATGTTCTTAGGTCTATCCAGGTGAAATCCACCTCCATGTTTTGTCAGATCTTTTCTTCCCATATCTAAATAGGTGCTATGTGCCTTTGCGAGCCTTGACTTCATTGACTTTTGGAACTTTCCGCTGGCTTTTTTTGATTTAGGTGCTCTCTGTGCTTTGAATCCTTCGAATACTTTTTGTGCTTCTTGGTAAATGATCTCTGCAAGCTGGTCAACTTCAGGCTCCTGAATTTGATCCGACTCATTATCTCTTTGGTCAGCCGCGTTAAGTCCCAAAATACCCATAACGGCCATTGCATCTTCTGCTTGTGGCACGAAATCCACTAACATTGAGACACCTATCGGGTCTTTTGTTGCAACGTCTATAACATATCTCATGTCCGATGCATGGAGGTCATCAATCGAGACGGATCCTTTTTTGTTTGAAGGTAACATTTCGATAATTGCAGGGTTTGCTTTGAGAAGTTCTAGATATTCTGGAGAGTGTTTGGCTGTTAGTTCGCACACTTGCACTTTGATCTCCAAGTCTTCTCTTGCTTTGGAAATTATATTTTCGTACCGAGACTTGTCGTCTTCTTTGTCTCCGCACCCTAGCAATACTGTTGTGTTTGGCGGAGCGACTAGAGGATCTGTTGCATCTGGTTCTTTCATTACAAAGTCATATGTGACACCGACTGGAGAGGCGGCGGGAGACTTCATAACTACTGTCTTGTTTTTAGCAGGAGAACCATCCAGATAAGCATTCCAAATTTGAACTGCATGGTCTGAGTCTATAATTTTACCTGAAGGTAGTGCTCTTCCGCCTTTCAATGGAGTGGAAATTATAACGATTACTTTGTCAGCATTCTCGGCCAATGACTCTACCATCGAAAGATGACCCTTATGTGGAGGCTTGAAAGCCCCGGGCACAACCGCTATAGTAAGAGCTTGAGTTTCGCCCTGTGCTGCGAGTTCGCCTTCTTCGGCTGGCTCTATAGGTCCAAACCTTTGAAAGCGCTCCATACCGAGTATTTGGTTGGCTGGAGCGAAGTTTCCGGTAAGTTTATACGTTGCACCGTTCCAATCAAAGACAAAACCCTCTGAAGGGGTGTTTATTCCTGATGCTGCCTTGAGTTTTTCCATTTGTCGAGTAAGTTCTTCTTTCGCTCTCTCATTAGATGAATTTTGTATCTTCGTTATAGAAGATTGCAACTCTGCTTGCAGAAACTTTATTTGTTTTTCGTTGTCTGCAATAAAAGCAGACTGCAAACCATCAACTGCGGAAACAGAAAAATTATGCAGAACGTTCTGTAAAGATCTCGTAAAAGAAGCATATCTAAAATCTTTTATAAACTGAGAAATTTCAGAAGTCAACTCTACAGGTATACCTCTTGTTATATCTCTTATATGCGGGCCACCAGTAGGCATCATAAGTCTTTTTAGAATAAGTTTGTTTCTATCTTCAGTTAGTCCAAATTGGTCTATTACCGGTACTACTTGAGAGATAACATAGTCATTAATGGTGTTTTGGTCAGTTAGACCTTGATCTCTTACAAGATTGTCCACTTCTGATATTGTGTCAGCAACAATATTTTTATCACCCATGGGTTGCAAGCGTCTAATTTGGTTGGTTTCCACAGAGAACTGCGTAGTGTCGTCAGTTGACATCCCTGCAATGGCCTGTTCTAGAGCATCAAAATTACCAGAAACATCCTGGTCTAGTTTTTTAGCTGTTTCTTTCTCAAAAGCTCCATGGCCAACTCTGTGGATAAGTAGTGTTTTCTTATCGTAAGGTATTACGTTTGTGGTGCCCTTGCTCCTGGGGTCCTCTTCGTCTAACCCTGGGGTCCCGGGATTCATAACTTCAGTATTGAAATAAACATTATTTTCTGGTCCAAAGATTTTCTCTTGAGTATCTTCGTCAACTTGTTTTATGGCATCTTCGAAAGCTTCAAGAGCCTCAACGAAACTAAACCTAAGAGATTGGGAGGGGTGTTCGGAAAAGAACTCATCGAAAGCTTCAAGGTCCAACCCGCCGGCTTTGATGTGTCCCTTATTCCTTATGGCAACTGCTTTGCCTGTCTTTACATTAAAGGAGAGGAAAATGTTTTGACCGTCCGTCTTTTCTGTTCCACGAACCTTACCATCGGCAATAGCCTGGAGAAGTTGTTTCAATTCTCCAAAGGTCATTTCACCGTTGTCATAAATGTGGTTCATGTGCCCAGCAACGGCACCTTCTAAAAGCAGTTTATTTTCCATTGTTTACCCCTATATTATACCAATTATTTGGTCCACTTTTTAGTCAAGTTCTCAAAAAGTCTATTGTTTCTTCCTGCAAAACGAGACTCGTAAAGAGTTTTTTCTTGCTCTGGTGTTTGAACCTTTGATTCATTGCAATCTACATAGTCACACCTCTCATCTACACCGTCGTTATCGTCATTCTTTCCGCCCTCTTCGAGTTCTTCGTTTTCTTCGATAGACTCTTTTGGACATTCGCACTTCGCTTTACCACATTCAGGGCATTTCTTGCCTTCTTCAAGCTCGTCGTCTTTTTTCATTTTGTGGCCACCGTGACCCTCAGCTAAAGTTGCATTGGTGACTTGAATGTCTTCTGCAGCAACATTTTCTAGAATAGTTCCGTCAGGAAGTTTCATATCATAGTGAGTAACCTTTCCAAGCTTATCGCTGTAATTGTGTTGAACCGCTTCTGCAGCAACGATTCTTCCTTCGTGTTGTACACCACCGTGATGAATACAATAGTGGCTTGGAGCGAAAGCATCAGCCTCTTCAAGTTCATCGACCTCTTCTTCAAGCGCGCTTTGAGCAAATGCTTGGTAGCCTTTTCGGGACTTTTCAAAGTCTGGAATAGCCGGTCTAGTTTTTGGCTTCTCTTCACTGCCCGCCGAAACAGCAGCAACAGCTCGCTGATAATCTTCTTTACTTACACCGGGATTACCTTTTTTATATTGTGCTATTACAGCCTTATGCGCAGCAAGCGCCTCATCACCCTTGGCAGCAGGTGCCGACATCACCGGTGACTGTTCTGCAATAATTTTTCTTATAGTCTCTTTTAGAAACTCTTTTGTTATCTTTTTAGTCATTGTTTTGTTCTCCTTTAAAATTTTTGACTCTGCAATTTTCATTATTATATAAATGTCTTTATCATTGAGAGTATCTTCCCAATCTCTAAAGCACATATTTCCTTCTAAATAGGCTTCTTTTTCCATATTACGCATATGACCATTATCCTGAGCGTATCCTTGTCCCATTTCACCACATTTTTCAGAAGAGAGATCTCCTCTAAGATTTTGAGTGTGGTGAACTAATTCGTGAGCATATGACCTAAGTATATCTTTTGGATGTCGGTTGTGAGTAAAAAGTGTAACAGCCTTCTCTTTAGGATCGTAGTATGCTGTCTTACCCAACATTTTTTGAGAGTTTTCGGAATCTGACCTCAAAAACAGCTTTGGAGGGTGCTGAAAACCCATTCTTTTCTTAGCAAAAATAGTCAGCTTGCCTATAAGTGGTTTTAATTGATCAATCATTTTGCGTATAAACCTCTAACATAAATAGTTTTAGGTTTTTTGTTTGCCGAGAAAAGTTCTGTAGTAACTAGTTGTAGTTTGGCCTCTGAGATTGAATGGTCCAAAAGTATACATTCGGAAAGGCGCAAAGCCAGCGTCGATAGCTGTTCCAGTGCCGGTACTTCCAGACTCTGCTAGAACAGAAGCTGAAAGGTGGATTGTGTAGTCTGGTCGAATGTCATCATTTTGAATACTCATACAATAAATAGATTAGATGAATTCTTTATCACCTGAAAACATAACATCTATATTTTTGTCAACTTCTATCTCTAATTTGCTAGATAGCCAAAGTTCTATGTCTTCTCTGTTTTCAAATTGGTATAGGTTTGGGCCATCGTATAAGCACCAAGATCCAACTTCTTCCATAACATCCATTTTATTAAAAACAACTTTTGTAGTGCCGTTTATTCTAGCGGCCATCTTTAACATATCATAATCAAGCCAGTTTATTTGTCTTGGCCTCCCGGTTGTGGCACCATACTCTTGACCAACTCGACGAATATCTTCAAACACCTCATCAGGGCCCTCAAAATCCTTCGCTCCGACATATGTTTCATAAATCTTAGCCACACCCCAAACATCTCTGATTGCTCTCGGTGGAACTCCATTTAGAAGCGCAGAGCCTACGGTGCAATGAGAGGATGTGACATAAGGATAATCACCCCAATCAACATCGAGCCCAAAACCTTGTGCTCCCTCAAAAAGTATTTCAATATCGTTATATGCTTCATTTTCATAAAGCTCATGATACATGCTAATAATATAAGGCTGTAATCTGGGGTCGTCCATAGCTCTTACGCCTTTTCTGGCATATTTGTCTCGATACGCTGGACCGTTGCCTCGCCTAGTTGTACCTATAATTTCATCTTTACCATCTTCTACTCTATGAAAGTCAGTAATAAGGTGAGCATTCGTCGCGACATGTACGAGCTTCTTTGCAGGTATACCGGCATCTTCTAATTCTTGAATTTCTTTTAGGAAAGTTTCGGTATGCACGACACACCCAGGTCCAATGATAGATTTTATTCCAAAAAAAACACCACAGGGGATATGGTGTGTTATAAATTTTTTACCATTATGATAAATGGTGTGACCAGCGTTACAGCCGCCGTTATATCTAATAACATGAGTATATTTATTTTCTCTACAGAGCGCATGAGCAATTTTTCCTTTTCCGCAGTCTCCATATTGGAGATCTACGACAATATCAGCAATCATTTAGTGTCCTTTCTGTGACTACTGGTATATTATACAGGTTATTTTCTTTCTTTTAAAAGCCTTTTAGCTGCTTGTGGATTTCTAGTTACCAAATCTATATCATGTCTTATTACTAATAATTCTTCTCTAATTTTTCTAAATTTCCAAACAATTGCAACAGAAAAAACCAAAAAAGCTATATCAACTATCATATTCATATTCATCCAATCAAAAAAACTCATTTATCACTCCTCAATATCTATGTCGACGTCATCATCATTTCTTGTATTTGTTTCATGATCCCACGGAGCAGGCCTGTCCGGATTCATCAAATTATCAACATCAGCTAGAACGTGACCATCATATTTCATGTGATCGCTGTCTTCTCTTTCTGAAAAGTAATCTTTTATCTCCTGTAGGGATTCATCGATTGAATATAACTTTCTCATATACTTTTCGGCCATTTCTTTTGTTTTTGAGCAGCCTTTTTTCTCTCCCCTTGAACCGTCTTTATTTTTCTTGTAAACACATAGCCCGTCTATCATATAAGGCATAATAATATCTCCTAATTTATAAAATTTTTCCAAGCTTTACTGAAATCTTGGTTTTTGTCCTCTTGTAATTGCACTGACATCATCCTGTCATACGCCTCGATTTTTATAGTGGAAAGCTTCTCCAGCCAGCCGGCATTTCTAAGCATCTTGAAAGCTAAATTTTCTGGTGAATATATTCCCTCATCCTCCAATCCAGACTTTCTCATTCTTGCTATTTTTTCTTTGATCTTGCCGGAATATTCGTAAACCTCTTTGTATTCTTTGTCTCTGTACAGTTCGAACAAATGATCTATAGATTCTGCCAGCGCAACGGCCTTTTTTTCAGAAGTCCTCATGTCAATATCTGGATCTAACTTTACAGGCGCCGCCAACCACCTTTCAAGTTGTAAAGACCAGATGCCGTTTGCTTCATGAGACTCTATGGAGTCTTGAAAATATATTTCAACCTCTTTTCCAGCAATAATTATGTTGTGCTTCTTGTTCCAATTGATTCTGGTCTGATCTAGCATCTTTTTAACCAAAGAAACGTCCTCGTTGATCTTACTGAAGTCATATAATATGTGTAAATCAATATCTGAGTTTTTGTGCCAATTGTAAGATGATATTGAACCTGTGATAATCACATCCTCTTCTTCTACATCTAATTCTAAGGATTTTATCACTTCATCTGCGATTTGTACTAATTTTCGAGCTACAATCGGGTTTATTGAGTTGTTTTTCCATATTTTAGGAAACAATGTAGGCTTCGGCCGTAACGTGCCGCTAAATTCGTCTTTGTTTAGATCAATTTCAATCATATTTCATCTCCAATGCCTTTATCGCCATTTTTTCGAACTTCCCATTTGCATCGAGGTCGTCTTTACTAAAAAAACGAAAACCAGTGTGTTCATGACTAATTTTTATCGGTTTGTCCGTATATGTACATGTAAAAAATTGAATATTCTCCAACTTGTCCACAAAATTGCAATCTCCGATGTCTAAAGAAGTCTCTTCTTTGACTTCTCTCTTTAGACCGACCATCAGGTCTTCGCCAACCTGAATATGTCCTCCTGGTAGGTCCCACTCGCCTGCAAACTTGTCTACATAATCTGATCTCTTCAAGAAAAGCACTCTTTTATCATCATCTATGATAATTACCTTTGCTACATTTCTGGAATCGTTTGGCACTATTTTTACTCTTATCATTTTACGGTCCCCGACCACAAATAACTAGTTTCAAGGTTCTATATTGTCCAAAACTAGTTTCCCGGTATCGTATATGTGCATAACCGGTTTATAACCTGAAGATTCTATCTGATCCAATAATTCAAAGGCGTCCTGAATCTTTGCAAGTTCTACTGTCAGCACTTTGCTGTTCCATCCATTTATTTGCTTGACAAGAACACCACAATCCTGCAAAGTCTTGAAGTGGTTTCCTGCATCCCAAATGACAAGCACCACACCAAAGGGGTGGAACGTCTCAATCCAGACATCCATCAAATCTTCCATGGACAGTGAGTATACTTGTTGATAAAAATGTTTTGATTCTTCTATTTTTCTCATTTTGAATGTTTATCCGCTATTGTTTGTGAGGCCCATGCGTCCGGTTTGAGGCGATAGTCGACACCAAAGCCCTGTACATACCCTTTTAGCATGTCGGAGTACTTAGAGGTGCCATTATTAGTCCCAAATGGACTTACATCGAGGTGAAGCTCTATGCTTGACGGATCAAAGTGATATTCATCCATCAACATTGCTGCAATCTCGACTGAACGTCTGGTTTCTTCGGTTATTCTAGAAACTAAATTTGAATATTGATTTTTTGGAACAAAATCTTTGAAAAAGAAGTATCGGCCGCCCATTTCTCCACCATGAAGGCAGAGGGCAGTCGCAAAGCATATTTTTTGTTTGGATATAAAAGAATCGGAGCCAATAAATAATTTTGACCCTTTGAGGATGTATTCTCTAGAAAGGTTTAGTAGTTCGTAGAAATCTATGTTCTTACCACTTCCAGTTACCCACTTCTTTTCAACGATGTGTTTCATAACAGCATCATATCACATATTATGCCTTTTCTCTAGCTTCTTTCATTTTTCTTAGTATCTCTTCACCCACAGATTGATTCTGGCCAGCCAAATCTAATACATCTTCGAACAGTTCTAGATCTTTTACTAAGAGTTTAGCTAGTTGTATTGCAGTGTCTCTAGTCTCGTCTCTGACTAATTCAAGAGATAAAGATTTCCAGTCTTCTATGTAATCTTCCTTTGGTTGTTCTTCGTCTCTTACAGAAGAGCCATATGGGTATTTTGCATATCCTTGACCTGAGTTTTCACTTAGAACTTCTTTTACTAATTTTCTAATATCTAATTTGCTCATTTGTTTTATTCCTTTTTGTTTGTTTTCTTTAACTCTTGTAGTAGAAACAGGAGTGTTCATATCTTCACTTTGCTGATCGGCGATGGCCATTATTGCAGTCACAATCGCTTGTGTAACTTTCTCTCTCGCCAAAGGCCCTGTCCTTGGAGCGCCAGCATTGATGCGGTCCTGATCTATAAAATTACCAGCAATAGCTTTGATTGCTTTGGGATTTTCCAATATGGCCTCTATTAGCTTTTTTTCATTTGGTAATTTGACAACTCCACCCATTGTCCTTCCTAAAATGCTTTTAACAAATAATTCGTTGTTTTTTTCTACTGGCTTTTTCTTGTACCAGTACACACCATCTTTAACTGCAGCTTCGATAGAATCTCGTATGGGATTGTCTCCTTGCCAAATTATTTTCACACCCTTTATAGCAACCGCTATACCCAAGGCGCCAACACTATAATCAACAAGAGATTGAGTTACTTTAGCTGCAGCCGCCCTAGAGAGAATACCTAGCTCAGAATCAATGTCATCTATTCTCTTTTGAGTTCTTTTTAGTTCTTTTTTGAACTTACCGGTATCAGTGTGTCCAGAATTTTCTAAGGCCCAATTTATTGTTTTAGTGTTTTTTTCGAAGGCATCACTTTTGAGTGTTTGCAGGAGTTCATGTTCATAGGACAATTTCTCGTACAGCACGCTTTCATATTCTTTTAAGTTCTTTGGCCTAGGATTACCCTCGGATATAATACCCCAAAGGTCGTTTTCGAGCCGCGCATGAGCTTTGGGCCCCTCTTTCCATCCAATTTTTTCAAGGTCTGCGTTTAGTCTCTTGATATTCGCAATTGATTCTTCTGCCAATGTAAGAGTTTGATCTGTAATATCTAGTTTTGTTGATAGTCTATTTTTTTGCTGCCAGTCTTGAACAAGCTTTCCGTTTTCATCAGTCTGCGATAAAACCTTCTTGGATCGTTGATATTCCCTAGATTGAATAATATCTGAATATTCTCTTTTGAGTGAATCATTTATGTGTTTCTGTAAAGTGGCATTGTATTTATCTGCTTTTTGCATGAAATTATATACAGTCTCCGCAGCCTCCTCGGATAGTTCGTTTGGCAAACCTTCTATAAAATATACAGGA
>Ga0315330_10001795_pt1 | contig 14596 bp, 8 predicted proteins | sample M140m34915metaG_FD_203453 | JGI IMG/M metagenome (GOLD analysis project Ga0315330, IMG submission 203453) | Ammonia-oxidizing marine archaeal communities from Monterey Bay, California, United States - M1 40m 34915 | ecosystem: Environmental > Aquatic > Marine > Intertidal zone | place: USA...
CCTTGACCAACGAAACAATCACTCTTGAGGCAGTCACCAACTATGATGTTAACACATCCGAAGATCCCCTTGCTGTTGGCTCTTATGTCTATTTCCCATTTAAGCGCGGTAACTTCCTTGGTATGCAAGAGTATTCTCTCAATGCCACCACGGACGTTTACGACTCGGATGACATTACCACACAAATTCCAGGATACATCACAGACGGTAACATCCTTGTAACATCAGGTTCATCGGCCACCGACCTCATTGCTCTTAGCTCAGGAGGCGACACCATCTACGTCTACAAGTATTTCTTTAACGGACGGGAAAAGGTTGTTAGCTCTTGGAGCAAGTTCAAGATGCCCTTCAATGTCCTAAGCCTAGAGTTCATCAATAGCTCCCTGTTTGTTGTCGGTGACAAAGATGGCGACACCCTGTTGACTGAGATGAAGTGTGAAGAGCTACGCCTTGAGGATGACACCCTTGACGGCTTTACGATCCACCTTGACATGCTCAAGAAGACAACATTTGTTGGTAACCCGACCTCTACACCTACGGACACCTTGATCGACCTCGGGTTCACTCCCGGTCCTGATGATGTTGTTGAGGTGTATGACAGCCACGGCAACCGAGTTGTTGTTAATTTTGTCAATGTCAACCAAGCAAGCATTCAGTCCTACAACCGGACGTGCTTCAGCGGTCTGCGATACAACCTAGAATACACCTTCAGTGAGCCGGTGTTCAAACAAGGTAACCCACCGGTGTCCTCGGGACTTGCCCGTATGATCCTCAGGAATGGCACCTTGTTCTTTACGGACGCCTTGGATTTCCAAGTTGAGGTAACACCTATTGCTAGAGACAAGCGTATCTTTACCTACAGTCCTAACGTCATTAACATCACCTCGACGGACTCTTTGCTTTCACAAGACGGTAAGTTACGATTCTCGATCTTTACACAAGCCAAGGATTCGCTTATTAAGATTGTTAACTCAAGTGCATTTGCATCTAACTTCCAAGCCTGTGAATTCGAAGCCAACGTCCATACCCGTTCAACTAGAATATAATAACGTCTACCTTAGGTCAGCCCGTAAATCTGACTGTGAAGAGGTAGGCATCAACATGCGCCACATTGACAAGCTTGAATGTTTGTTAACCAGTGGGTCCACCCCAACACAAGCATTGTTCTTAGGATTAGAGCAGGACTACCATACGTGGACTATATGCGCCAAAGACGATCACGCTCCCTTAGCTTGCTTTGGGATCGGTGAGCTTGTCAAAGATAACACCAATTACATCTGGTTGTTAATGACCGATAGGCTGCTTCAAGTTGCGGGCTTTGAGTTTGCTAAAGCTAGTAAAGCTTGGCTTTCCTTTATTGTTAACCACTACAAACTACCATGTGTCAACCACGTCCACGTCCAAAACACCACAGCTATTCGATGGCTTAAGTGGTGTGGTGCTGAGTTCTCCGATGACGACTTCACCGACTTCCTTTCATTCCAAATCAATCCCTCATTCTCTAAATAACAATTATGTGTGAACCTATCTCGATGGCTATGGGTGCTGCCAGTGCTATCTCCTCCTTCGCTGGGCAACAAGCTGCGGCAAGCGCCCAAGAAAAAGCTCAAGCGCAAGCCTCTGCTGCTGAACAAGTTAGAGCGCAACGTGCTAATACCGCTATACAGGTAAGAGCCGGACAGGAAAACATCGCAAGGTCACAACGAAAAGAAGCCGCTCAACTCCAAACTATGGAAGCTAAGTCGCGTGCTAGGCTTGTTGCATTAACTGAAGCAGGTGTAGGCGGACGTTCCTTAGACCAGATCCTAGGAGCGATGACAGCAAAGAGTGGGCGATACAGCGCGTCCGAGGAACGACAGAGAAAACTACAAGCACAGCAGACGGCCTTTGAGATGGAAGAAGGAGCAATACGATCACGAATGAACCAGCTTAGAATCAACCAGCCAATCAAACAAGCTAGCCTGTTGGAATCAGGGTTACAAGGAGTGCAAACAGGTCTTTCTACATTTCAACTTCTACCCGCAAAAACTAAGTCAGATAACTAATGACAACTGAAGAACTTAAAAAAGCTTTATCTCAACAAACACGAGAGATTGTTAATGTAAACGTAGGCCAAGTTCCATTACAGCCAACCGTAACTAGGGGTGGTCAGTATAACGTAGTCACGGCTCCTACACCTAAACAGAACTCTCTAACTCGTTTAGCAACAGCTTTAAATCAATTACCACAAATTGCAGGGCAGTTTAAAAACATCCGACAAAAAGCTGGTGTTGAAAAGGTCCAAGCGATGGACCCGCAGGAGATTAAAGATGAGTTAGCACGTCGCGCCGAGGCTGGTGATCAAGAGTCCAAGAATTTTCTATTTGACTGGGGACACCAAGAAGCGGTCGATAAAGCTCTTTACAACCAGTTGTTTAAGTCTGAGATCCAACCCGCGTTAGATAGATTAGAACAAGATTTTAAAAACTCCAGCTTACAGGAGATTAACAAACAGCTTACAAAAGATGGAAAGATTGACACAGACGAGAACATTCAACAGCGTTTAGTCGATGCTTATAAAGCTGCTATCCCCGAGGAGATTAACGAAATGGTTAAGAATTTTCCAAACCAAGTGTCTCTTCACAATCAACTGTTACTTCAGTTACCGGCCTTTGCCTCAAGAACCCATGCCCAGCTAGTTGAAAAACGACAGAAGTTTCTGAACGACAGCATGTATCAAAACATTGGTTCAAGCTTATCAGGATTGCGCGATATGCCTACAGCACAAGTCGCAGCGCCGGGAGACAACGTAGAGATCACTGGAGAGTTTGGAATGTTACCTCCACTCGCAGGAGACCCTTTCCGAGAGCGTAGTGAGGAAGATGAGCCGGTCCTTTCACCTCAGACTGTGCAAAGCAACATCTCAATATACTCGCCACAAAAAGGAGGAAAACTTAAGAAGATGGAAGGAGGCTACGCCTCGTCACGCCCCGGAGCTGACGGAAAGAGTATCGTAAGAACTTTAGAAGATTTTCGAAAAGACCCAGAGAATACGGTAGTAACAGTCGCGGGTAACCCTGAGTTCTATGGTCGTCGTTATGTTGTTGAAAGTATGACGTATGAGACCAAAGACGGAACGCAGCATACGCTTACTAATGTTCCTGTTATGGTTCACGATACCGGCTCCGCGTTTGAAGATGCTCCCGAAGGACGCTTTGACATACCGGTAGATAAGGACTCCAACAACGCAATGATGGCGAAAAACGATGCGCTGTTGAAAGGCATCTCATTTATTCGCGATCAAGACAAGGAGACAGAAAAACCAGAACTGGTCACAAAAACCGCTAGTCAAGTAGTTAAACAAGGGAGTAACGATTATCAGCACAAACTAAAAAGCCGTGCTGAACAGATGTCTGTGTTAATTAACAACACGCAAAACAACGCGCTTCGGGATGCAGGGACCAACGTCGATCAAAGTAAAATTAAAAACCAAGTAATAGCAGACACGACCCGAGAACTGTTATTGTCAGTCAGTGACGGGAATCTTGAAGAGGTAGGGGAGTTTGTTGATCTCGCTAAAAAAGGTTTAATAACAATAGGAGGAATCCCTTACGACGCGGGAATGCTGACATCCGTAACAAAAGCGATAGACAGTAAACAAGAGGATCTCGACCGTCAAGAAGACAGAGACAAAGATAAGATAGGCGAAGACCAAGCGGAAGAACTGCTAAAGAATATTGCGGGTTTGCGAGGTTCTTCAGACACAATGGGACCGGGAGAGTATAAGAAATCTTTGGATGACCTTGAAAAACAAACATCTCAATTAAGAAGTAGAGGCGAACTAGGGCAAGCCGCTTACAATAATGTTATATCAGAGATAAACAGATCTCGCGAAGGTGACCTTAAAACTAGCGACGAATGGGCCAAACCAGGCTTTAGAACAAACATTCACAACGCTTTTCACGCTGATGCAGGAGAGATTTATCTTGGGCGTAAGTTTATGGATGTTGCGGAATCACTCGGTAACTCAATGGAACCATTTAAGAAAGTCGATGCCTTTAATATCTCTAACCCTAATAGCAGAGAGATTCTACTGGACATCATGCAAGGTGCAGACCGGATGGCTTTTGATAGCGCAAGAACGGCAACCTTAAACCAGATTGTCCCTCAGTTTGAACAACGAGGATTAACAGAACCAATGAACTTCCAAGTCCCCGTCGAAGGAGATTTAGAAGGACCACCAGAACCTATACGTGATCTGTATCGTCGGCTGTTTGAAGCTAACTATAAAACCTCCGTCCAGTCAGTTTATTCTAAATTAAAAGGATCTCTGGAGGCACGCGCTGCCAACCAAGCTCAAGCCCTTGAAACATCAGTGTCCACTGCGTTAGAGGAAGGGGAACCAATAGAAGGTTTATCTGAAGAGGCAAGCAGGCAGATGAGATACGACGATGCCGCCAAAGCCGTAGAGGAACGTTTAGGAGGGACCGATTTGCTTGATGAGAAAGGGAAACTTCAAATCAGAAACCGAGAACTACCAACTTACTATCTACGTAAACTTGTTAAGACGTTTACGCCGGAAGATGACTTAGAACAAAATAGCGAACGAATGCAAGTTATCGTGGAGAGAAACACACTTGAGCAACGCCAAGCTGCTTTTCGGATGGCTAACACGAAGATCGAAGAGAATGATTTTGGTTTTTTGAAACACAACGCAAAGAAACTAACAGACAAACTCAGAAGCGGAGATACGTCAGGGTATTCTAAATCTTTAAACGAATTTACAAACATATTTAAATACACTGGTCTATCTATGAAGATCCACGGTAATGAAGGAATATTTGAAGACCCAATACTAGACCCTAAAACAGGACGTAAAAAAGGAGACCTAGGATTATTGGATAACGTCAAACCTAAATGGCAAGCTGAACGCTTGAACTTAAACTGGAATGAGCGTTACAAAAAAGAAGAGACCGCTAAAACACATGTCTACAATTTAGAAGCAATAATTAGCTGGCAGAAAGGCACCGGAACGTATGCAAAAACAAACATGGAGATCCTTTATAACACTTACTTTAAAGATAACGACGCTGTGTCCTTAGAACAATTCGCTAACTACCAGCTTGCACTTGGTCGTAAATTAAAATTCATTCCAGAACTTACTGAAGATAAATAATTATGAGTCTATTTCCCCGTCAAACACTGACCTCCTCTCTTCCTTTTGCTGCCCCAGCGTTTGGTAGTCGTAAACTTAACGACCCAGACTATGAGCATTTAGACATCGCAGATCCAAGTGAAGAAGAAGATGTAGGGTTTTTTGAAGACATTGGCACAGGTGTGTTATCTGGTTTAGAAGGGTTTGGCCGCTCAATGATAGGAGTAGCTGACATGGTGCTTGGAGACGCGTTACCGGAAGAGTGGGAAAAACGAACCCTAGAACGACCTAAAGGATTAGCGGGTGGACTTGCCGAGGGTTTTACTCAGTTCGCGGCGGGTTTGATTCCGGGGCTTGGAGCGGTAGGTGCTGTAAGTAAATTAGGACGAGCAGCAACTGCAATTAAATTTGGAGAGAAGACAACTAAACTTGCTAAGGGATACACGGCAGGAGCTATCGCTGACTTTGTGGCTTTTGATGGACATGAAGAACGTCTTAGTGACCTCTTAGCGGACCACACGGAGTTTCTTAAACCAGTAACAGAATACCTTCAATCCGATCAAAGCGACTCTGAGTTCGAAGGACGGATGAAGAATGTTATTGAAGGCAGTCTTGTTGGCGGTGCAATTACTGGGTTAATCTCCGGCACCAAACTGTTAAAAGCTATGAAGAACTTTGACGGGTCACCAGTAGCTAAAGCAAACCTTGAGAACGCTAAAGCAGCGATTGAGGAAGAACAAATTGCGGCGGGAAATTATACTCGACAAGGTTTAGAACAAGCGAAACGTGTTGAAGAGCTTGTCAAGGAATCCGACCCGGAAGAGTTAGTTAAAGAAGTCCCAGGAAATCCAGTAAAGGAAGACCCGGTAAAGGCCGCAAAGAAAACTTTTGAAGAACCCATATCTCCAGAAGCCCCGAGAGACGCAGCTAAAAGCGCGGACTTGCCCGAAAGCATAAGCGGTCCCGCAGCTATCTACGCGAACTCCCGTATAACATCAGCGTTAATGGGTGCAGATACGGCAGAAGAATTAGACGATATGTTCAAAAGCTTTGTGCCTGAGTTAATGGCTAAGGAGAAGAGGACAACCGAAAAGATTGCGGCGGAGATGTTACAACGCACCCGTGTCATGGGAATGGATACTACTCCTATTGAAACCTTTATTAAGTCAGGAGGTTTAGACAGACCCGGATCAGCACAAGACTTCGTAAGAATTAACATAGAACAACAACTTGCGTTTGCAGGTGTCAAAGTAGTTAACGAGCAACTGGATCTTCTTAGTCAAAGTTACGTAAAACTACAGGCTGATGGCGCAACCCGATTGGAGCTTGATGAAATGAAACTTAAGATTGTCCAAGCGGAGAACCGACACAAACGCTACACTCTTAAACACGCGACAATCGGAACCGGAGCGTCTGATCTAATGAGATCCCGACAAGGTAAAAACATTGTAGACCTACAAAACAGATTGGATGTCGATAAGTTAGTGGACGAAGCGAACACGTTGGACGACTCACAGTATCTTGCCACTGAGATGAGTAACACTCGATTGAAAGCCACAGACGAGGCCGCAAGCGACATACTAGACGACACCGACGATATTCTTGACCCTGAGACAGTTAAACCGTCAAAAGACAAGCAGGAGAAAATAGCAGATAAAAGACAACAGGAGATCGAACGCTTAGAGAAACAACTAGAAGCAAGACGTAAGCGCACAGCTAGAATTAACGACATGGATCCAGATGAAATCAGGAACATGACGGACGAACAAAAAGCAAAGCTTGACGAAGACCCTGAGATTTTAGCTCTTAAAGAAAAGATTTCTTACCACGACGAAGCCCTTCGTGACGAACAGTCTATTATAAGTCTACGCGAAGAGGAACACTATGTGGATACCCTTAGTAACGCTGATTACAAGAAACGCGTGAACGAGCGGAAGGCCCAATTAGACCGCACTAAGAAGTTCAGAGACGAGTTAAAACCCGGAAAAGCTAACTCCGCAGTCAAACAGCTACAGGCTTTAGTTAAAAGCAAAGGACAACGGAAACTTAAACTTGCAGACGCGCAGGAGTTACTGGATGAGACACGTCGTAAGCTTCTGAACGGAGATGAGGCTTCTAAAACAAAACCTCTTCCTGATGACATTAAAACTGATCCCGAACTCAAAGTTATTCTTGATAAGATTAAATCTAATCGGGACATGTTAAAAGAAGAGAATGACATCCAAGATTTAATCAAGGATTTCCAAGCTCTATCAAAACTCACTGACAGACAGTTTGTTAACATGCAAGCTCTGCAAAAGAACCGGAACTCTCTGCTAAAACAAACAAAAAAGACTAGGCTACAAGAATTAAGAAAGCAGCGGAAAGAATACATTGAGAAACGCAAAGAGGCTATGGCTGTTACTGGGCGTGGTTTCACAACTAAAAAGAACTTTGATAAGTGGCTTAAGTCTAGGTTTGGTAACATGGAAAAAGGTTTCGACACTTACATTAAACGTCGCTTGTTTGCGATTGAGAACGAAACTGGAGTAGACCAACTTCAAATCGCAAAGAAGATCTCAGAGATGAGTCTGTATGATAAGTTCACTAACTTTGGTGTTAGGTTGTTTCAGTCCAACTTACTATCAGGACCAGCCACAGTAACACTAAACGTTGCTATGCCTTTAGCTGTGCGTTTTCTTAAACGAGCCGAGCGGATTGTTGGGTCTGGAATAGGATCATTAAGAGGTGACGCAGCGCAGCAGCAGGTCTTTAAAGAATCCTTAAAGTTTCACACCGATATGGAAGATGTCGCAAGGGCATGGGCTGTAGGAACCAAAGGAGCTAGCACACGTACTGACGCTTTCACAGGAGGAAAGAATCCTTTCAATGAAGGCAATGATGTTTTGATTGATGCTGCTGACCCGCGGGTGCTTGGAATGGAACAAGATAGCGCACCTGGTAAAGTTATGGGATGGTTTAACTGGGCTATGAACCTTCCGTTTGCACTTAACGCCGGTGGTGACTCGATGAACAAAGCCCTAGCAGGTTACACACGTTTAAGACAACAACTACGAAGTCACGCTTATACAGATAAAAACTGGGTTAACAAACCGGTCGATGCGAAAGAAGCGTGGATTAAGAAATCACTTGATCAGGCTATTAACAAAGATGGATCCCTTTACACTGAAAGCCGCATTCTTAAAGACTTCTCAAAACAAGCACGGGAAAACATCTTGAACGCACCCAATAGCCGCGAACTGATGCAAGATGACTTGGGGTTTGCTAACGAATTCGCAAGCGTAACAAGACAGAATAGAGACAGACTAATTGAAGATCAAGACGTTCTTAGGGCGATTGAGGAAACAAAAGAATACGTAAGGGAAGTAACATTTACTAAAGTAGATCAGGGTGAGATTGTTGGCATGGTTAATAGGATGCGACAGAAATTTGCTCCCCTTAACTTAATCCTTCCGTTTGTTAACACACCCGCACAGATTCTTTCTTTTGGATTAAAACGAACACCGATGGGGTTTGCTTACGATCAGATTGCGCCGCGGATTACTGGCAAAGCTAAAATGAGACGCGCAGAATACGACGCAATGAACCCAATGCAGAAAGCAGAATACAGCGGGCGCATGGCGACAGCAACAGCAGGGTCAGCCGCACTCTTCTACTTTGCGTATCTTAACCGTGATCGGATAACCGGAAGTGGTCCTAGAAACCCAGATGAAGTCAAAGCTCTTAGAGCCACCGGATGGCAACCTAACTCGTTTGTTATGGGAGATGAAGATAATCCGACCTACGTTAGTTACCAACGTCTTGACCCATTTGCAACAATGATCGGAATCGCAGCAGACGTAGCTGACTATATGTCGATGAATCCAGAAATGGAACCCGAAAGCTCAGAGGCGGTATCCGCTTTGATGTTCACGGTAGCTGAAAGTATCACTGATAAATCGTTTCTTCGTGGATTTAACAACGCTTTGAACTTTGTGCAGCAACCTGAGATCTACGGGCCTAAGACGTTACGAGATATTGGAAGTGGATTAGCGGTTCCTATGTTTGTTAACCAAGTAAAAGACATCGGAGAAAGTGAAGTCCTTATCAGAGAGTCACGCAGTTTAACAGATGCTATATTACGTAAAATGCCGTTTACCGATGAAATGATCCCGCCTAAACGCACATTCCTTGGTGAAGCTATCTACAAACAAAACCCCCTAGGACTCCTCGGGGTAATGAACCCTGTGTATATCTCAAGCACAAGAAACGATATTGTAGACAAAACCATTCAAGAATTAGTCCACGGGTTTGGAATGCCTTCGCATAATTTTACTAATAACGACGAAACTAACATGCGTGAATTCTATAACGTAGAAGGAAGACAAGCCTACGACCGTTACTTAGAGCTAACATCAACTACTGAGATTGAAGGACGAAACCTGAGAGGTGCTTTAAAAGGTCTTATAAAATCACGCGGGTTTAAGAACTTAACTCAAGCGATTGAACAGCAAGGAGGCGTAGGACAACTTGAAGAGCAAGATCCTAGAGTTAAAGTGATTAACAGAGTGTTGAGCGCGTATCGTGCAAAAGCAAAAAGAGAAATGATTGGAGAGTTTCCTGAGCTTCTTAAAACAATTCAAGACATCAACTTAAAGAAACAACAACTTAGAAACCCTATCCCAACCTTATAAAACACCATGCCTGACACAAGTGGACTATCATTCTACGAAACCGACGACCCAACAAGTAAATCAATTACCTATGGTTTTGACGTATTAAGCGCCGATGACATTACTGTTATTGCGATTGCTTCAAACGGAGCCAGAACTGTTTTAACAGTAGAAAGCGGGGACGGATACGGATACACGGTCAACCTCACTACCCAGACTGTTACTTATACAGGAGCATCGTGGGACAGTCACCCGTTGATCTATCCTTCTAGCTCAGTGCGTGTCTATCGGACCACCTCAGTTATACCTGCGATTGACTTTAAGTCAGGCGCTGTGTTAAGTGAAAGTGATCTCGATACTGCCTATAAGCAAGGTCTCTTTGCCGCACAGGAGATGACCGAGGACGCAGCCGACACGAACGCTGGTCTTCAAAGTGTAACATCAGGTGTTATTGCAGCCGGTGCTGTAACCGCTCCTAAAATTGCAACAAACTCAATCTCAGAAGACCGCATAATTAACAGCGCAGTCACTAACGCAAAGATTGCAGACAATGCTGTTAACGCCGCTAAGATCCAGAACGGCACAGTAGGATCAGTTGAGCTAGCGACTGGTTGTGTTATAGAAAGCAAAATCGGCAACCTAGCTGTAACGGAGACTAAAATAGGCGATCAAGCGGTAACACAAAACAAGGTGACTAAAGCCACCAAAGCTAACATGGAAGCCCAAAGCGGTAGCTATGGTGTAGTCACACCTGACGTTCTTAAACACAGTCCGTTTTCTCCAAAGTGTTATGGAACAGTAGCTTATAGCTCAGGGTCCGCAACCTTAGCTGCCGGTTCGTATAATGTTGCGTCAGCGTCACAATCCGGGGATCAAAGAACAATTACGTTCACAGACGGTATGTTCGATACTAATTATGTAGTGCTTGCTAACATGGTGACTAGTGGATCTATGGGTGACAATCACTCTGTAACAGTTATGTCTAAAACAACCGCCGGGTTTACGATAGAATCGCAAGCTAACGTAGCATCGACTACTAGTATTAACTTCATCGTCTTCGGAAGCACCTTTGCATAACACAAGACATGAACTCCTCAGTCAATACACCCTTAGTAGGTATCACCGGATTGATTGCAAACATAACACTCGAACAAGTTAACACCACTGTGGCTATTGCGGTAGGACTCTCGACGTTGATCTATATGTTAATAAAGATCAGACACCTCTTAAAGAATAAACAGAAATGAGCGACGAAAAACGAAGCATAAAGATGGAGGGATTACAAGACCTTCTCATTGATACATTCATCGACCAAATCAAGAATGGCGAACCTGCTCCTGCCTTGTTAAACGCTGCACGTCAGTTACTTAAGGACAATAACATCACAGCCAGTATCACTAAGGACTCACCCTTGGAAGCACTTGTAAATTTACTTCCCTTCGAAGATCCGACTGATAAGGTTGTTAATGAATGAGTGATCTTCCACCACAGCTTAAGGACTTCCGTAACTTCCTTTGGATGACATGGAACCACCTTACGCTACCCGCACCCACCCCTATCCAATACGAGATAGCCGAGTGGATGCAAAACGGTCCACGACGAGGTGTTATCCAAGGGTTCCGAGGTGTCGGTAAGTCATGGATCTGTTCTGCCTTTGTAGTCCACCAGCTACTCCTAGACCCACAAAAGAACATCCTTGTTGTCTCGGCATCCAAGAACCGCGCTGATGACTTCTCCACGTTCACCCTTAGGTTGATCCACGAGATGCCCGTGTTGGCTCACCTGATGCCTGGGGACAAACAACGCTTCTCTAAGATCTCCTTTGATGTCGGACCAGCCCAAGCATCACACGCTCCCTCGGTCAAGTCCCTTGGTATAACATCTCAGCTTACCGGTAGCCGTGCGGACATCATTGTTGCTGATGACGTAGAAGTCCCTAACAACTCAGCCACCCAGTCGATGCGTGACAAGCTCTCAGAGCAAGTCAAGGAGTTCGAAGCTATCCTTAAGCCCGAGGACAACAGCCGCATCCTTTTCCTTGGGACACCCCAGTGTGAGGACAGTATCTATAACAAGATGCTTGAGCGTGACTACGAGATGCGCGTGTGGCCCGCAAAGAAGGTAACAAAAGATAAGTCCGAAAAGATCTACAAGGGAAGCATAGCTGACTCCTGTATCGATGACGATAACGTAGGGGAACCTACCGAACCCAGCCGCTTTGGTGACATCGACCTAGCAGAGCGTGAAGCATCCTATGGTAAGTCAGGGTTCGCCATGCAGTTCATGCTGGACCCTAAGCTGTCTGACTTGGACCGCTATCCCCTAAAAATCAATGACCTGATTGTTATGGACCTTGATAACGAGACGGCACCCGAAAAGCTTGTGTGGGCGCAAGTCCCGGAGAACGCTTGGGACAGCACTGTGCCTAACGTCGGTTTCACCGGGGACCGCTTCTTCCGTCCTATGAAGCTTGTAGGTGAACACGTGCCTTATACCGGAAGTGTCCTTGCTGTTGACCCATCAGGCCGTGGTAAAGACGAGACCTCTTGGGCTGTCGTCAAGATGCTTAATGGTTACCTGTATGTTACCGATGCCGGTGGTATGCAAGGAGGATACGACGAAAAGGTTCTTAAGGTCTTAACAATGAAGGCCAAGATGAACAAGGTTAATGTTATTGTGGTGGAAAGTAACTTTGGTGACGGCATGTTTGTGGAGATCATTAAGCCCTATCTCACTAAGATCTACCCTTGCACCATCGAGGAGATCCGACATAACGTCCAAAAGGAAAGGCGAATAGTAGATACCCTGGAACCAGTCCTTAACCAACACAGGCTTGTTATCGACCCTAAGGTCATCAAGAACGACTACGAATCAGCCCAAAAGTATCCTATCGAGACACAGCTAAAATATCAGCTAATGTTCCAACTCTCTCGCCTTACACGAGAAAAAGGGGCGTTAACACATGATGATAGACTTGATGCCCTTTCTATGGGAGTCTCCTACTGGACACAACAGATGGCCCAAGATGCTGACACTAAGATAGGAGAACGCAAGGAAGAAGCCATCCTACAACAACTCAGGGACTTCAAGGACACCTATTACAAGTCCCACAATAACAAAAGCACATATACATCATGGATATAAAGACTGTTAACGACATTATAAAGATGCTTGAGGAATACCGCGATAGTGGCCTTAGGATGGATTCTGAAAGGGTTTTGGATGGACCGGTAGGTGAGCCTAGGAAACAACGCCTCGTGCTCGCTGTGGGGCATTCTAGGGCCAACGACAAGGGAGCCGTGAGTTGGGATGGCACTTACACCGAGTGGGCCTACAATCGAACCCTTGCTCACTTTATCAATCTTTACCTAGATGAGTCTATTGATGTTACCATTATCGACAAATACAAAGGGGACTCCTACACCGAAGCTATGGCTAACCTTAAGCTTGGCGTTGATCCCCTTGGGGCTGACCTTGTGGTCGAACTCCACTTCAACGCCTACAAGTCCCAAGAGGCCAACGGATACGAAGCTCTTTACTGGCACACCTCCAAACACGGCAAACAAGCCGCCGACGCCTTTATCGACTCAATGTCCTCCGCTTTCCCCAACAACCTCAACCGTGGACCCAAAGCCATCAAGGACAACTCCGAAAGAGGCGCACGGTTCCTTAGGATGCTTAAAGCACCTTGCGTTATCCTTGAACCATTCTTCGGAACCAACAAAAAAGAATGGACCATGTTCCAAGAATCATACGGAAAACAACAACTAGGAAAAGCAATAGCCACGTCTATTAACAAGTGTTTTTTAGATTGGGCTAAGTAGTTGAATAACAATCCTTTACAAATAAGACCCATAATAGGGTAAGGGGAAAAATAAGTCTATCTTAGGATTATCCCGAAGGTGGATGGTCTAAGGATTATTTCCTTCCAATAACATCCCTCCTCATTCTCTATCTTAGAATTACCCCGAAGGTGAGCTTATCTAAGGATTATTAATATCATCCTCATCATCCTCCACCTAAGGAGATCTTATAATATCTTAGAATAAGGGAGGCTTAAGGGAGTCTTAGAATAGCTCTAAGAGAGGAGGAGAAGGATACCTATATAGAACCAACCTATCAGTGTTTAATGCAACATAACTCCAACATCCAGCACCAAGAGATACCTGAGGTCTCCCTAGACAACCTAGAGCATGCCTTAGCTTGCTTAAAGGAACACTTCGATGATGTTGTTGTTGCTGTTCATCACAAGGACACCAGGAACATCAAGGTTATCTCATCTAATCCTTATGCTGGCCTCGGGATGATGCCGACTATCCAAACGAAGCTTAGGGGTGCCATAGAACACGCCGAGATGACACAGTTGATCCATGAGGAATCCTATGAGATCGAGGAGGATGATAGGCTGTAGGTTTTTGTTATAAAAATGTGAAGGGGTATAGTTAGCGCGGCGACGGCGAAAATCCCCCCAAGTCCCCTCGAAAACGTCACAATAAGCGGTAATCGCACACAAAACAAGAGAGGGGGGTGTCTAAAGCTAGATGGTGAAGCGATAACGGAGAACATATGGAATGTTTTTGATCTTGCTTTGATGTTATTACGACAGCAAACCCTTGAAAAACCTGGTATTTACTTTGTAATCACCTGTTTTTTTTGTTGTCCACCCCCTTTGAAATCTATCTGTAGTTACATTGTAAACACAGCCTAAAGCAACCCAAGTAACACCTAAAGCAACCCGGTGCTTGCACTTTTAAACTAGATTGCAAGCACCCTCATAAAAGACACACGAAACTTTTTTTGTTTTTTATTT
>Ga0315330_10001796_pt1 | contig 14593 bp, 16 predicted proteins | sample M140m34915metaG_FD_203453 | JGI IMG/M metagenome (GOLD analysis project Ga0315330, IMG submission 203453) | Ammonia-oxidizing marine archaeal communities from Monterey Bay, California, United States - M1 40m 34915 | ecosystem: Environmental > Aquatic > Marine > Intertidal zone | place: USA...
TGTCCTGTGCGCTCCCCAACGGAACTCTATTCCCCCCCCCTGTAAGTTTTCTTTTAAGGTATATCTTTAATCCGAGAAATGAGTGACGATCCGAGAAATGAGTGACGATCCGAGAAATGAGTGACGAAGCTGGAAATGAGTGACAATAGTTTTCCGATGCGCGGGCCTTTGCGCGGGCCTTTGCGAGCGGTTTCAAAAAAAATTGACGTATAAATGTTTGGGTAGGTAATACCAAAACAGAAGTAGGTGTCCGAATAAGAGAAAGATGCCAGCACAAGTGAAAGTGACAAAGATTCCGTTGGAGCCTCTAGTTCTAAATGGGGACTTGCGGAAGTATGTGATGTCGAAGACCAAGATTGCAAATAATATGACACGCGAAACGACAAGGAATAAACTACGCAAGTTTCATGTGAACAATGGTATGTCTGGGAATAAAGAAGTGAGAGAAAATGCGCTTGTTCAATTATGGAACCGGCACGATGAAAACGTTCCAGAATTTAGAGTAGCATACCCTAGTCATGAATGCCAAGCCTTCATGGAGTATGTGAGGTCAGACTATAGTGTGTTTAACTCGTTCACCCGTCTCAAGCGTGATTTGAGCGAACGGCGTGCGGATTCTCTCGTAACGGAAAATAAGATTACCATTCGTTTAAAACTCGACAAATTAAGAGTGATTCGAAGTGTGTACCTGGCGTTAAATAAGCACACCATTCAATACTCGGTGCATGATCTCCACTCCAAGCACTTTAGGTTCCTCCAAGTGGTGTTCATGAAAGCTAACGAGTTTATCAAAGAGTGTAAAGAAATTGAAATTAACCCGTGTTACGACAAAAGACAACAAAAATATATCCAATCAGTGAAGAAGACCTTAGAAGCGTTTGTTAGTATCTACAAAGATCGTAGAGAGAAGATAATGGAGATTCTAAAAGACGATGCAGGTCTCAAAAAGATGCCCTACGACATGCTGCGGTACATCTCTGGGTTCGTTGGAAACTAAATAAATACTCCCCTGCCTTCCTTGCTCCCTGCCTTTTTTCTCACACTAGCTACATGAACTCGGTCGTCCATGCGTTATCCGTTTTCTTCTCTCATGCTTCATTATACAAAAACCAGAAATGAGTGACAATCCCAGAAATGAGTGACAATAATATTCCTCTTGCGCTGGCCTTTGCGCTGGCCTTTGCGATTACTCCCTCAGAAAAAATTGACAACTTTTTTATGCGTCTCTCTATTTCAACTCATGGAATACCACCATACAACGAATTATGCCGTGCACCGAATGCCGATTGTCTGGACACACCAGACCAACGTGTCCCCAACTTGCTATGACTCGGGCTATGTCCATCATCAACGATGGACTTGATATTGCCTCTTACAACAGCCATTATGGAGAATGGTTCAAAGATGGGGACCTCCTTCCTATGGACTTGGAATGGGGTCGGGGTCGGGGTCGGGGTCGGGGTCGGGGTCAGACTCATTTTACGACTCATTTTACTGCCACTAAAGGAAGAGACCTTAATGTCGTCTCCAAGTTATTACAGAAACTACGTTGGCTTATTAAAACACCCCCTTCTTCGGCCAGGTTTTATCCCGAAGGTTCTCGGTCTATCCAACATATCCCTTATAAAAAGGGAGGTCTTTGGTACTCTTATACTTTTGACAACGAGAGAAAAGTACTTTGTGAAAACATTATGGCTGATCCTCTCACCGGGGTCCCTATCGCTGATGATATCGCTCAAGCGTCTGCTGACATGATCAATAGACGAATTAAGACGTTTGACAGCTGCGAACGAGCAGCACATAGAGCATCTCTAAATGCTGCTCTGTATGCTCAGTATATGATGAATCGAGCATTACCCGCTCCCGTTCCTCCTCCTTTTCCTACTTCTACTTCTACTTCTATTGAACAACGTATTGAACAAACTCGCACACGAGCACATCACGCCTCTTACGGCCCACACCCACAACAATGGAGACTCGTTGACCCTATGCAAAATTTCAATAATCGGCTCAACGCTCTACCCCAGCCTTCTATCAAGTCTATCGACTGCAACGAATGCCCTATTTGTATGGAACCCTTAGGACAAACTAATATATGCATTCTACGTTGCGGTCACAAAACTTGTGGCGATTGCTTATTCCATCACTTCCAATCCGCTGGCGGAACTGCTTGTCCTATGTGTCGCCAAGACTTCGCTGTCAGAGTTCCTGGATGGATACCACCTGAGAAACGACATGCTCAGCAAAGGTGGGAGCGTCAAGTTATTGTTAATGATGTTTCATAATTTTCCAAAAAAAGAAAAACCTACAAAAACCTACAAAAATATACCCTTGCTCTTTCGCACCCTGCTTTCTTTGCACCCTGTCTTTTTTCTGTTCCTTCGCATTTTATTATACCACTTTACCCCTCTGCTTTATTATACAATAACCAGAAATCCAGAAATGAGTGACAATCCCAGAAATGAGTCACTATTTTATTCCTTTTGCGCTTCCTTTTGCGCTTCCTTTTGCGCTACACCACCTACACCACTCCCTACCACTATAAAATATACCACCTACGGGTATTCTTTATATACTACCTCTACAATATATAATCTCCGAAACGCAACACCAACAATAACCCCAACGACGTCGAAACCAACAACATCACCACGTCTCGCGCCGGCAACAACAACAACGCTACATACAACAACATCAACATTTTACTATTCACTATTTAACACTCTATCGTCAACTTTTTTTACACCGCGTATCTTTTTAGCTCCCTCTCTCGCCAACATCGCAACTTACTCTGCACCATTTGCATCTCTACAACTCCTTCTACACTACCATATGACAACACACTTTCACGCAACCATTTTTTTTTAATTTGCTCTCTTTTAATTTTCTTCTCTTCTTGACTTAAATATTCCATTTTCAATTTATCTTTTCATTTTAATATTCATATGAACACGAAATTCTATTCAATTTTTTTATCATGTCAACATTACAAAAAACAAAAGAAACAAAGGAAACACCATGTACATATTTTTTGTTCGATTATAAGATCATAACAATTGAACGCGTTTGGAATAGATCGCTTTATAACCACTAGAATAATGTGTTACATTATATGTAGACAACGAAGATTTTATCATCGTTCCATTGTCGGAACTGTAAATGATAGATCGAATATTAAATAATTTCATTTTATTTACACATTCTATACATGGCATAGACGACATGATTTCTTTTCCATTTGTAGATATGCGAACAATATAGATAGTAATTTTTTTCCGAATATTTTTTTTAAGGCATTTTCGTAAAACATCAACTTCGGCATGACATGAACATGATGAACCAATTAGACCATCTTTTGAATATGTACGATAGTTATTGTATCCACGCGCTACCACTTTACCTGATGCTACTGCGACACATCCATGTCTAAATGTAACACACGATTTATGTGCTTCATCTAATGCAATATTCGTATAACGATTATCATTATTGCTGCAATCTGATCCACCCATTTTACACACTTTATTAATTACACTTTATTAATTGATATCATACACTAATAAGATTCAATTTTTTTATCAATAAAAATTGACAGATTATTTTTTAAAGTATATTTATTATCCTTATTTTTATTTACATTTATCAGTATGCCAAGAACCAGAAATCAAATTAAAAAAGAACACCAAGAAATCAAGGTTCAACAAGAAATTCTTGATGGTGCGAATGCTCTTATTTATCTTTCTAATTCTATTTTGCCAAATACATCTAAAAAAAATTGATTAATATTTTATCGCATTAAAATTAATAAATATCATATTATTACTATTACAAATGGAAGCTACATACAATCCTCTACCATCTTTTATCCGTCATATTGCAAACTTCTCTGTTGCTCTTGCTAAACAAAATAACAAATTAACCAAATCTACAAAAAAACTAAGAACTCAACGTAAAAAACAGGCTATGAAACTTAATAAAAATAATTATTCTGTTTTACTAAAAGCAACTAATGATTTTAATAAACATTCTAAAAATATTATTAAACTTCATAAACATGCCAAACTTCATAATCTTACTCTTCCTCCTTTAAAATTACCCAATGGTGATATTATTCCTCTGATACTTTAAACAATCATAAAATCATATTTTAAAATAAAAAATAAAAAAATTGACGTTTTTTTATGGATAATCAAAACACTTAACACATAATATATTAAAAATTATTACATCAAATGGAGACTATACAATTAGCAAATTATCCTACAGAACTACCTCGAGGAAAGTTTATTACGGGTCTAGAAAAAAAACTTATTGTAAAAGTTTATAAAGGGGTTCTATTAAATAATACATCAAAAAAATAAATATAATTAAAAAATAAAACCTTTAGATAATATATAATGAATAAAAATAAGACAAAAAAAATTGGAGGAGATACTACAGATATTATAGAACCTGGAGTAACCATAAAAAGAGAAACTCTGTCAGGTAATATAAACAATGGTAATATAAAAGATGTCATTTTTATAGACGTTCTTTTTAAAGATATAAATATAGACAATATTGATTTTAAAAATAATACATTCCAAAGTGTTATTTTTAGAAAAAATAAAATGACGAGTGTTCGATTTATTAATTGTTTACATACTCCTTCATTTTTTAATAATTCACAATTAGAAAATGTTAGTTTTATTAATAATAATATTAATGAATTAGAATTTAACAATTGTGATTTACATTATTGTAATTTTACACAAGACAAAATGGAAAATGTAACATTTATTGATTGTGATTTAACAGATAGTGATTTTAAAAATACTAATTTAAATAATAGCACATTTATAAATTGTAACTTTACAGGAGTTAGTTTTAATGAAAACTTTGATATTTCTCTTACTCGTATTCTTAAACCTCGTAAATTATCTGATTCTCGTTTGCCTGAAGAATTACAAGAAATTATTATTAGACTTAATAATGTTCTATACCCCAATAGCCCTTATAACTCTTCTGTAGTTACTGATTCTTCATCATATAAAAGTAGTAGTGAAACTTTAATTAATAATAATAATGATAATAATAATGATGATGATGATTATGAAATTGATCCAGCCTTTTTTGCTTATGAACAACCACCTCCATATAACCCTGATTATTTAAGAAAATTACTGCAGAGAAGTCATATTATAATAAAACCATATAAAAAATCAAAAAATAATTTGTTTGAAAAAAACCCTTCTATTTATGATGTTATCACAATGGAAGATACAAAATTATGTGAATATATTAATGATCCTAATAATTTAATTTTTATATATAACAAAGATACTTATTTACTTAATAAACAAAACTTACGAGATCCAATAACAACAAATTCTTTGGATTTTAATAAAATTATATATCAATGTAAAAAAATAGATGAAGCAGCTACACCTAGAGAATCAAACTTAAAAGGAGAACCACAACTTAGTATGGATTTATTTGGTATACATGGAGTTATGATACCTCTCTCACACGTTGATTCTATAATTAACAACGATCATCAGATATATATTATAGATAAATGTAATTCAAATACACCTGTTCCTATTGCTTCATTAAAAACCATATTAAGTGGTTCTATCATTAGTGCTAATCATTGTCAAGCATTAGTTCCTATTAAATCTTGTTCTGTTTCATATGTTGATAAAAAATGGTTAACTAAAAAATGTTTAACTAGATGTCCTAAGGGAACCCGAAGAAATAAAAAAACTGGAGATTGTGATAAAAAAGAAACCACAAAAGAAACCACAAAAAAAACTAGATGTCCTAATGGAACTCGAAGAAATAAAAAAACTGGCGAATGCGAAGAAAAAAATAAAACTAACTTTTTTTCATTATAATAAAAAATTGACAAAAAAATTATTACAAATCCAATATTAACTAATATGATAATTTATTATAATGAAAACACTTCCGTATGAACTTCAATATTTTATCAGGGATAAACTCCCAATAACTGATAAATATCAATTTACTAATTTACGGATTAAAGAACTTATTAAAAATAATAATGTTTTCAAATCATTATTCACATATCTAAGCGCTGATACTACATGTAAAATTTTCAATAATATATTTTATTCCAAGATATCTAGTATTATTAATCTCCTATATGATAAAGCTAATACACATATACATACATCTACCGCAGCACGTAATTCCTCCTATATGACAACATCTCCTTGTCTTATTAAGTTTTTAGATCTTCTTACCGCATTTGATATTATTTATTATGGATTTAAAATACCATCATCTTCAAAAAAATATGAAAATGAATTACGTCCAACATATTATATTACTAGTAATAAATCATATCAAGCAGTATTTAAATACCATCCTCCATCTAATGAGTTCTCTACACCTACTTCCAAAAAAATATCTAGTTTGGAATTTAAATTTCTCATTAAAGCGATTTGGATTTTCCAAGAAAATATGACTAGTAAGAAATATATTCCTATAATACATCTTACTAATCAGATGTTATATCAATTTCATATTTTACTTAATTATCTTCATAGAAAATATTATCTCATTTATGTAAATAATATTATCCAAACTAATTCTCTTTTATATGCCAAACAATTTGAATTATATAATAACGTAATCAAAAAAAAAAATACATACGAAAAAATATTAAATAAAAAAAATAAAAAAAATAAAAAAACCTAAAATGGTAAGGATCCCTAGTAATATAAGTATATAACTATTATCATCACTATATACTGGTGTATTAATTTGAACCCAATTACCATTTTCCATTAAACTTTATAAACTTTTCGCCTTCCATTCTTCCATTTAATTCTCCTTCCAAATTATATAGCCATCCATTTGTTGATTTATACATATATTTATCCTTTAATTTATATAATTTGACTTTTAATATTGTTGTATCTTCTTCTAATTCATTTTCATTTAATTCTGTTTTTTCTATTATATTTTCTGATACACATACAGATTCTACTATATTTTTACGAGGACGACCGCGAGGCATGATGTTGGTTAAATATTATATATTCATTATATTTCGTTTCAATTTTATTATATAATTTTCATTCTAAAAGGTTTTACCCGAGGTTGTCTATGTTGAACATTTTGTTTATCAGCTGATTTATTTTTAAGTGAAATAGATAATTTATGATCTATTCTACCTATATCATTTTTTCCCATTTTTAATTTCATGTATACTATTCTTCTTTGATAATTACAACCATTACATATGCAACCATTATCAAAATAATGTTCATAATGAACATCAGATTTATATTTATTATCACGAGAAATATCTACATATACTTTATATTCTTCTGGTGTAAAACATTTAAAATCTTGACCATCACATTTATTTTGCCAAGATGCTAAATATTGTGAACGTTCTTCATTCGAATAATAATATTTTAAAGTATCACATTCTTCTAATTGATGAACAATATTTTGTGGTATCTTATATTCAGTTTTAAATTTTGAATATAGTTCTTTTATTGGTTTATCACTAGTCTTATAATCAGGAATAATATATATTGATTCATTTAATATATACGATAATATAAACCCCCACTCATTTGAATCTTTTAATCTCAATTTAATAAATGTAATATCATCTTTTATTATTTTTAAGTACTTATTTTTATAGTCAAAAACATCAGGATATTCAATATTATAAGTACTTTTAAAATGATCTTTTATAACAAACTGAGGACATATTAAATTAAAACGCTTTATAAATAAATCTATATCATAAGTATTTAATTTTTCAATACTATTATTAAAATGAAAAGTATCAATATTTTCAAAAAACAAGGATATTCTTTGTTCCATTACTGATCTGTAAATATCAAATACATACACTTTTTTCCCCTGTGTTTTATTATAATGTATTATATCCATTACCGATATATCTGTAATATTGTATAGAGAACGCAACATATTCTCATTATGAATATGTAGAATTGTATATTTATTATTTAATGCAATACGTAACGAAGATACTAAACTAGTTGATCCTACCTTGGGAGAGCAATATACAAATATTAATTGTTTATCACGTAAATGATCAGAATCACCTATTCCTAATTTTTCATTTGCTTCCTTTAACTTATTTTGAACCATATAACATAATACATTATTAATATATTACGTTATAAACGTATTTTTTATTCAGTTTGTGATGTAGATGACTCAGTTGTCTTAGAACGATTACTACGATTAATTTTTGCGTGATGTCTTGTTTCACACATAAGTTGTCCACCTTTAACTCCATGAACATTAATAGCTTGGTATTCATGACCATCCTTTTCAGCCTTCTCTACTTGTAAATTAACATATTCACCTTGAACTAGATATTTATATTGAGATGTTCCTACTACAATATGTGAATGATGAATAAAAATATCTTTTCCTTGATAATCCCCATCTGTGATGGTGATAAATCCATATCCTGATTTATTATTAAACCATTTTACTTGTCCTAGTGTTTCACTTGCTTGGTCGCTCATTATATATAGCTATATAATATAGTCTTTATATTCATTTTATGAACACTATAATAGCTGTATATATTCTATAATTTTCTCATATTCGGGCATTTCAATAAATGATGTATTAGAACATTGTATAAATATATTACGAAATATTTCATTTACATTTTCATTTGATCTACATTCTCTCTTACATACTAATATATCATCTAATTCTAATTCATCATTATCACTATTTATAATATCTACCCAAGAATTAATATTCATAGATAAAAAAAATATAATATAACATATTGATTCAATATCATCGCGTCTACTAGGTTCATATCCATTATGAACATTTATACTAATATAATTTGGCGTTCCAATTATTTGTTTACCATCTACAAACGCAATATGTTCTCCATCTTCTCTCATATATCTTTTGGCAAATCCAAAATCTATTAGTAACAATTTATTATTAACTTTATCTAAAACAAAGTTTCCGGGTTTTATATCTCGATGGATAATTTCCTTATTATGAATAAATTGTAATATATCTAACATTTGAAATGCTATCGAAATGATATTTTCATTTCCAATTGATTCATTTGTATTAATTATATCTGCTAATGAACAATCATATAATGGCATTACTAAATAATGATAATCATTATAAACTCCATACCATTTAAGAGTTGGTATACCTGATAGTTTTTTTAAATATTGATATACCTTAACTTCATGTTTTAATAATTTAACTGGGTTATCCTTTGATTCTATTTTTATTGCAACCTTTTCACTAGTTCTAATATTCTCTCCTTTATACACCTTTCCAAACTCCCCCTCGGTTATACCATCTAATATACGATACTTATTAGCTATTAACATTTTCTAATCCTTAATACATCATATATATATTAATCTTTATCTAGAAACAATATAAACATTAACTATTATATTTATATACCATGGTCAAAATAGACGAGTCATTTACATCTGAAGATAATATTAAATATTCTAATTATTTTGAAAAATACCCATATGAATTAAGTATTTTTCAAAAGTTTGCGTTAAAAGCTATTATAGAAGGTCAACATTCATTAAGTTGTGTTCCAACAGGTTCTGGTAAAACATTACCTGCGTTATTTGCGATTGATTACTTTACTAACCAAAATAAAAAGGTTATATATACATCACCAATTAAAGCATTATCAAACCAAAAATATTACGAGTTTACTCAAAAGTTTCCGGGTATATCAATAGGTCTTTTAACAGGCGATATCAAAATAAATCCTGAAGCAGATGTTTTAATTATGACAGCAGAAATACTTCAAAATACATTATATCGAAAAAAACAAAATAATAATGGGGAAAATAAATCATTATTAATGTTTGATATGGATTTTGATAATGAATTAGCATGTGTTATTCAAGACGAAGTTCATATGATAAATGATGCTGATAGAGGACATGTATGGGAAAGCACTATATTATTACTACCTCCTCACATACAAATGGTTATGCTTTCTGCTACACTAGATAGACCAGAAAAGTTTGCTGAATGGATTGAATCTAGGGGAAATACTATCACAGATAATGAAAAAATAAAAGAAGTATATTTAGCAACATCATCATTTCGTCCAGTTCCATTAACACATTATACCTTCATTACTACACCTCAATCATATTTCAAAAGTATTAAAGATAAAGAGTTAGAACAAAAAACGCGTAATATTATTAATAAACCACATGTTCTTTTAACATCTAATGGTGAGTTTAAAGAAGAAACATATTATAAAATAATAAAAACAATAGATTCATTTCAAAAAAATAAAACATTTATTAAAAGGTCCTTTGTATTAAATGAAACTTGTAAATATATGTTTGAAAATAATATGCTTCCTGCTGTTTGTTTTATATTATCACGTAAACAGATTTATATTGCTGCACATGAAATAAATACACAATTATTTGAAGATGATTCCAAAGTACCTTATATTGTAAAAAAGGAATGCGAACAAATAATTCGGGCAAAAATATCTAACTATGAAGAATATTTACAACTGCCTGAATATATTGACATGATAAAATTATTGGAAAAAGGTATAGCTATTCATCATAGCGGAGTAATGCCTATATTACGAGAAATTGTAGAATTACTTTTTGAAAAAGGTTATATTAAACTACTTTTCGCAACTGAGACATTTAGTGTTGGGTTAAATATGCCTATTAAAACGGTGATTTTTACTGATGTTAAAAAGTTTGATGGTTCAGGTATGAGAATGTTACATCCGCATGAATTTATACAAGCATCAGGTAGAGCTGGTCGTAGAGGAATTGACACAATTGGAAATGTTATCCATTTACAGAACCTATATAGAAATGTAGAATTATCAGAATTACGAAATATGATGAAAGGAAAACCACAAACATTAATAAGTAAATTTAAGATATCATATGAATTAATTATAAATCTTGTAGATATTGGCGAAACAGATTATACAGAATTTTGTAAACGTTCTATGATTCAATCTGATATTAATTCTGAGTTAACAAATATAAATAAGTCTAAAAACATAATTATTAATGAATTGAATACATTAAAAGATCAAATAAATAATACGCGCACACCTATGGAAATTATTAATAAATATATATCAAATAATAAAATTAAAAATGAAGCTAATAATAAAAAACGAAAAATTATTGAACGTGAACAAAAAGAAATAGAAGATTATAATAAATTTTTGAAACAAGACACAATATTTATGCAAAAATATATTGATAAAGAAGAACAATTAAATAATATTGAAAAAGATTATTTTAACACATCTTCATATATCGAAGAAAAGATCCAACGTATTTTTAATCTATTAATTAATGAAAATTTTATAGAACATGAAAATAATTTATATACTTTAACAACTAAAGGAACTTTTGCTTCTTATATTAGAGAAGTCCATTGCTTAACTTTTTCCAATATATATAAAAAAGGATTATTAACTAATTTATCATCAGAACAATTAATTTCTATTTTTAGTTGCTTTACAAATATTTCAGTATCTGATGATTTAATATCATGCTATCCATCATGTAATAGCACTATAGTGAATGAAACAATATTAAAAATAAAAGAAATGAATTTAAAATATTATGATTTTGAAGTAGATAATCAATTAAATACTGGGGTTGATTACATAATTCATTATGATTTGTTAGAGTATATTCCACGTTGGTGCGAGTCTACAAACATATCTGAATGTAAACAAATGATACAAGATTTGGAATATAATAAAGGTATATTTCTTGGTGAGTTCGTAAAAGCTATATTAAAAATTAATAATATTTCAAGTGAATTAGAAAAGATTGCCGAATATATGAATGATATTACTTTTCTTCACACATTACGTGAAATACCTGAAAAGACCTTGAAATATGTTATAACAAATCAATCATTATATATTTAATGTTCTGGTTCATCTTCAAAATAAATTGGTAATATATGATTCATTTCTGTAGTATTAATCGCACTATTACCAAAGTAATATGAAATAAACTTTTTAGTTTTATCATTATTTAATGACTTTATTATTGTATGATATTTATTTAATAATGAAGTATTATCTATATCTCCATTATAATTGATGTATATCAGGTGATTTTCAATTAAATATTCATATTCACCGGTGAGTATACAATATTCAAACTTATATTCGCCTATCCCATAACCACGATTAATTACTAATGTTGGATTAGTAATTCCATCCTTATTAATATAATTTTTTTTATCCTTATTTTTATATGTTTTTAATACTACATTATTATTAACTATATCTGAACTATATATTAGTCTTGTTTTTGATTTATCATTAACTAATATATCTTTACATTCATTCCATACAATCGAACCTACTTTTACTTTGAATCCTAACTCAAATAATGATTTTGAATCTTTATATAATTTATTTATTTCATCTATATGATTTGGTAACCCAAATATAGTATAATTATGAACATTTATAGTATAATTACTATTTATATCATACTCATCACATGTATTTTGTATTATTAAAATAATAGTATCTTGTTGTGTATCCAAATATTTATCATTACATTCAATTATATCTATTATTTTATAATTTTCATAAATATAAGCTCTTGTTTTTTCATAATATAAACAATTTAAAAAGTTCTTAGGTAATACAAAGCTTAATATACCATCTTTATTAAGTAATGTTAATGATTTTATAATAAACAACGTAAAAATGTTAGGACGACCATCAAAATATGGATAATATTTTTCATCAACACTACTCTTTTTCATTACAAAAAATGGTGGATTACCTATAATTAAATCATATTTAGTTGTAGAATTATATGTCAAATAATCTATATTCTCAATATTAATATTATTATTGGATAGTTGTTTTATAGAGTTATAAATTGTATTATTTAATTCTAATCCAGTTATTTTTAATTGAGGAAATTTACTACTTAAAGCATTTATATATTCCCCTGACCCACAAGCAGGTTCTAAGACATTTACAAATTTATCAATATAAGGAGATAATTTATCAATATTATAATGTATACATGATGGAGGTGTAAAAAATATTCCTTCACATTTTTTAATATTTTTTGATATTTTTTGCGTTAATTCTTTTGACAATACAGAATATTCCATATGTTTACTATTACTTACTATATATATTTAACTCATTTACATAGTTGTTTTTTTACGTAAAATGTGGCATCGAAACCTATGAATAAATTTATAATAAGGTACGTTGATTGTGAGTTTCATGATTTTGATGACCGAGAATGCGTAACTTGAAAAATTATCTACCCTTTTAGATCTGTAATAATTAATATTAGGTCCTCCTATTGATCTCCTATCTTTGTATTTATCTAGATATATTGTATAAATCCTATAAAATCCTTTTATTTCATCTACTATACGACTATTATTAAAATACTTTTCAAGATTGTCAATCAAATTATTATATTTTATTTTATATCTATCATCATAACACCAGATATAATTAATTAATTCAATTGGAAGTTTATTCATAATTATTATTATCTAAAATATATTTTATATAATAATAAAATAATAAAATATTTTTTTTCAATTTTTTATAAATATGAGCATATATAATAATAATTTTAATTATATTTTTATTTTTTTGATTTTCAGTCACATGCATAAAAATTTGTTTTCCCAAAGTCCTAGGGTATTTCAAAAATGGACATTTTTAAAAATGTCCAATTTCAATTTCTGTTCAACTCTTGGGAATTTGAATTTATGTAAATTTGAGTTTAGAGCATAATGCAGTAAATTGGGATTTTAGAAAAATATTTTGTTTGCATAAAAAAAAAATGTTTTTTTAAAAATATTATTTAGAAATAAAATATCATTGAACAGTATTGAACAGTTTTTGAACAGTTTTGAACAAAAAAATGCCAAAAATTATCACATGTGAACTATGTGACTTCAAATGCTCTAAACTAAGTAATTATAAGGCTCATTTATTGACAGCTAAACATCAAAATCGGACATTTTTGAACAGTTTTGAACAAAAAATGCCGATTTCGGCAGGAAAAATGCCTGACGATAATATCGTCTTAGATAAAATATTAATTGATGAAAATAGCGATTTTGCGTCACAACCCATTTCAAAAAAAATGCCAAAAAAAGCAAAAAAAATGCCTGACGATAATATCGTCTTAAATGAAAAAGTTGTAGATGATAAAATACAAAAAAATGCCAAAAAAATGCCTGACGATAATATCGTCTTAAATGAAAAAACAAGTGATGTAAAAATGGATTTTACGTCACAAAATATATTATTTTTGTCAAAAAATAATGTCAAAAAAATGCCTGACGATAATATCGTCTTAAATGAAAATGTGGAAGATGAAAAAAATGATTTTACGTCACACAAAAATTCAAAAAAAAATGTCAAAAAAGACCAATCTTTAGACAAGTTATTTAGGTGTGAATGCGGAAAAGACTATGCAACCAGAAATGGATTATGGTACCATAAAAAGAAGTGCATATATGGTAACAATTATATTTCAGAAGAAAATACCAGTACATA
>Ga0315330_10001802_pt1 | contig 14581 bp, 17 predicted proteins | sample M140m34915metaG_FD_203453 | JGI IMG/M metagenome (GOLD analysis project Ga0315330, IMG submission 203453) | Ammonia-oxidizing marine archaeal communities from Monterey Bay, California, United States - M1 40m 34915 | ecosystem: Environmental > Aquatic > Marine > Intertidal zone | place: USA...
CTGGGCGGTTCGGATACTTTTTGGAATCTTTCCACGAATCGCTCCTTTCGTAAAAAAATTTCATTCTATGAGGAAGTTTTACAAGGAGGGGCAAGGGGGGCCTAGGGTCGGCCCCCCTTGCCCCTCCTTGTAAAACCAAAAACGTTATTTTTTTCAAAAAAGCGTCATTTTGTTGTTGAAAATCGAAAAAAACGTAACTAACTTTGCTTCTTTTTGGTGGATTGGTTTTACAAGGAGGGGCAAGGGGGGCCTGGAGTCGGCCCCCCTTGCCCCTCCTTGTAAAACTTCCTCATAGAATGAAATTTTTTTACGAAAGGAGCGATTCGTGGAAAGATTCCAAAAAGTATCCGAACCGCCCAGCCCCGGATAAAGTGGCTCGTTCCGGCGCAGCAAAGCAAAAAAACGACGAATACAGTGGTCATGCGTCCACGCGATTGGAAGAAAAGTCGGAAAAATTTCATTATATGAATAAACTGGAACAGTTTATTCATATATAGTAGTGTATTGATAATATGTATATATACAATATATATAGTAGTGCCTTGATAATATGATAATGCAGTGCGGTGCCTTGATAGAATGATGACGTGTTCATACATACTAGGTCAAGAGGGCTTACCCTTCCAGGAAAAGATCCAGCGTGGAACGGCGACAAAGGAAGCGTTTTTTTCATGTTGTAAGGAAAAGATCCCTTTTTGTTTAGGTAGCTCAGTCGGTAGAGCAAAGGATTGAAAATCCTTGTGTCAATGGTTCGATTCCATTTCTAGACAACAGTCAGCTTGATGTAAAAAAGCTGGTGCATCTTCGATGCCGTCGTTGTTTTTTTTCAAATCTTCTTGTTATTATGATTTTACAAGCAGCTAAATTAATTGGTGCAGGATTATCTACTATTGGTCTAGTAGGTGCTGGGGTTGGTATCGGATCCGTTTTCGCGGCCCTAATTTTAGGTATTTCGAGAAACCCTTCTTTAAAGGATGAACTTTTCAGAGTTGCTATTTTAGGGTTCGCTTTAACTGAAGCTATCGCCCTATTCGCTCTTATGATGGGATTCCTTATTTTATTTGCCCTTTAATTCTTTGTTTTATGGAGACTGTGTGTGGTTTAACACTTTTACCATCTGTAAAAGGTAGCATCGGTTCAATTCCGGTGGCAGTCGTATTTTTTGTCTAGATTTTTCACTTTTATGAGTAGTAGTCAAATAGTTAATTTTGTATCCGCAATTTCAAACGCAGCAAAGTCTCCAAATTATTCTTTTTTTTGGCCTCGCTCAAAAACTATATTTGAAGTTCTTAAAATACTTAAAAAAGAGGGTTACATTACACATTTCCAGGTTTGTAAAAATAAAGAAAAAGATTTTTTTGAAATCTTTCTGAAGCGTAGTGATAGCGTTGGGCGAACCAATCAATTTAAAGTTATCTCCAAGCCCAGCTTAGAAAAGCGATTCTCTAAAAAAGATGTTTGGAAATTTTCTACGCATATAGGTATGTTTATCTTGAGCACCCCTTTTGGTATCTTGTCAGATAGAGAAGCGAAATTATTAGGTACTGGGGGAGAAGTTTTGCTATATGTTTGTTAAATATGGTTTCCATTATTAAAAAATTTGATATCCCGAAAGAAATTTCAATAGAGATTAAAGAAAGTAAAGTTTTGTTTTCGAATCCCGATACTAAAGTTGTTATCAGAATACCCCAACCTTTTAAGGTGGATCTCTTTGAAGATACCGTTCTTTGTTTAACTTGCGCCACTTCAAAAGTAGAATTGAAAAAAAGGTCTATAAGACAGTTATCTCTAATGGGGGGTTCCTTAAAAGCTAAAATCGCGCAAGCAATTTCAGGTATTTCTTCTGGCTTTAGTAAAGAATTAGAGCTAGTAGGTGTCGGGTACAAAGTGGAACTTTTTAACCCAGATAAATTGATCCTAAAACTTGGTTACAGTCATGATATACTTGTAGATATCCCCAAAGAACTAACTGTAGCCTGTCCGAAGGATAACATCATTATATTAAAAAGTTATTGTAAAGAGTCATTAGGCTCTTTTGTTTCTTTACTAAAAAAAAGCAAAACCCCTGACATTTACAAAAACAAAGGGGTTTTAGTTAAAGGAGAACCACTTTTCACAAAAAAATTCAAAAAAAAGTAAAAATTTAGAGAATGAAAACTTTTAGTAAGTCCCATTTTGAAATTTTATTTTTGAAAAAGCTTTTGAATTCTGAGGGGTTTCTAGGGAAGGGTACCCCTAAAAGGGCTAGTGAGATGAGTGGGTTCCTTTTAGGTTTCCGTAAAGGTTCTGTTGTATTTGACCTTGAAAAGTCGTTAACGATGTATTTTAAAGCATTGCGCTTAATTAAGGCATGCAGAGAGTCTTCTTACTCGATTCTTTTTGTCGGTTGCCCACCATTAATGGAATTGTCTCTTCAAAAAGAGCTTCATAATTCTCCACACACCTTTGTCAGCGAAAGCTCATGGGTTCTAGGTTCTTTAACAAACAGTGCTCAATCCGAGGTATCTCCAAGCTTAATTGTTACTTTTAACCTTCTTTGTAAGTTTCCAAGTAAGGAGTGCTTTAAAAAGGAAATTCCGTTAATTTCTTTTGTTGACGAAACTTGTGATCTCTCTTTTATAGATTACCCTATTTTTGTTAACTTAAAATCGGAAGGAGCCGCTTATATGTACCAGTACCTCATAAAGCAATCAATATTAAACAGTAATGGCGAACAAACGTTATAAACCTCGATTAAAACGGAGTATTATTGAAAACAAAAGTTTTACTTTGTCTACTAAAAACTTAAAACTTTTGAGAAAACGTAAATGGGCTACTCTTTCCAAAAACATTACCACTAACCTATCGTCAGAACCCTTTATAAGAAATGACGTTTTACTCATTCAAAGTAATACGTTCGATTTAAGAAAAAGTTTTAAGAGAGCCCTTATTCTTAAACAACAGACCTCAGCTTTTTTTTGTACTTTTCGTAAAAGGGGTCTGCATGATGTTTTTTCTTCTGGAGCAGGGCTAAAGTCCGTTTGTGACCTTTTAGAGTTGCGCTTAGATATGGTATTAGTTAGGTCTAAATTGGTAAAAACATTAAACCATGCTCGTTGGTGTGTATCAAGTGGTTTCGTTTCGGTAAATAATACCACTGTACGGGTGCAATCTCATCCGTTAAATGTAGGTGATCTCATCCGTTTAAATTGCAAAGCAAAAGAGTTGTTTAATTCAGCGGTTTTTAATCTACCCCCAGATTATTTAGAGGTCAACTATAGTGTGCTGTCCGTAGTAGTTGTTAATCGACCGAGCTTGAAAAATGAAAATGAGATTACTAAGTTGTATTCTTTTTTTCTTGGTTTGGACGAGATTGCTAACTTTAATAGAATAAACTAAACAAGGGTGATTAACTCAATGGCTAGAGTATCTCGCTTACAACGAGAAGGTTAGTGGTTCGAGTCCGCTATCACCTATTGCTCGTTTGGTGGAATTGGTAGACACGACAGACTTAAAATTTGTTTCTTTTTGAGTATCGGTTCAAATCCGATAACGAGTAATTTTTTCTTGCATTTTTTATAAGATGTGAGTGTTTTTAAAGCAATGTACTTATTTTTTTTAGTATGCAGACACTTTTTTATGAGGAGTACTCCCCTATATTAGTTATGGCAATAGTAGCCATAGTTCTTTCAGTTATTATTCTTGGTGCTTCATTCTTGCTCGCAGTTCAAAAGCCGGATACGGAGAAGCTTTCTGCTTATGAGTGCGGTTTTGATCCGTACGAAGATGCAAGAAATGCCTTTGATGTACGTTTCTATATTGTAGCTATTCTCTTTATAATTTTTGATCTTGAAGCTATGTTCCTTTTCCCTTGGGTTGTTTCAATAACCCATATAAGCTCTATGGGTTTATGGGTAATGATAGATTTTTTAGTTGAATTATGTATTGGTTTTGTCTATGCTTGGAAAATCGGTGCTTTAGAATGGGAGTAATTAGTTATGAAAAATCTTTTAGAACGAGATAAGATAAAACGTGCCCTTTTTTCACGTAACGAGTCTTCTAGGGTTGCTTTGAAGTACATATCTTCTAACAAAGAATTGCCTTTGAAGGTTCGCTGGTTAGCGGCAGTCGAATTAAGTAAACTGCCATTAAAGAGTAGTCCTGTCAAAATACGCAACCGTTGTTCAGAAACTTTTAGAAGCAATTCTGCTTTTAGGGATTTTAGGATTTCTAGAATCTTCTTCCGCGATTATGCTAGATTTGGTCAAATCGCGGGTGTCACTAAAAAAAGTTGGTAATAAAAAAAAGGATTATTATATAATAACATGCCTCAGTTCGATAAAATAACTTTTTTTAACCAAATATTTTGGTTAATTTTAATCTTTTCTAGTTTTTATTTCATTTTGTTAAAAAATTTCCTTCCTAAGATTGGATCTGTATTAAAAGCTAGAAATAAAAAATTACTTAAAAGTAATAGCTTAGCGGAACAATTCAAGTCTGAGGAATTGTCCGTTTTAGCAGATTCTAATCGTGTATTTGTTGGAACTGCTGCTCTTTGCAGAACAAACCTTTTTAATGGGGTTGATAAGTCCAATAATTGGTTAGACTCTTCTCAAAAGACGCTTCTTGTATCTGATTTAAAAAATACACAAGAAGAGTATTTCAAGTCTTTTGGTAAAATTTCAGCCAAGAGATATTTATTTTAATCAATTACTTAACGATTAATATAAAAACCTTTTTATAACAACAGGCCAAAGTGGTGGAATTGGTAGACACGCTGGGTTTAGGTTCCAGTACTTTTGGTGTAGGGGTTCAAGTCCCCTCTTTGGTATAAAAATTAGATTTTTGTGAGTATATATTAAAGGTAAATTTCCTGCCTTCCAAGCAGGCGATGCCGGTTCGAGTCCGGCTACTCACTTTTGTTGTGGGGTAGAGCAATCTGGTAGCTCGTCAGGCTCATGACCTGAAGGTTATAGGTTCAAATCCTGTCTCCGCATTTATTTTTTGACTATATAGCATAAAAGGTAATGCGTCCGACTGCAACTCGGAGAATGTTGGTTCGATTCCATCTTTAGTCTAAATTGTTTTTGCATAAAAGAAAAAAAAGCATTAAGGGGATGCCTAGGTGTTAAATTAAAATATGAACGTTTAGTAAGACGAAATGTCAGAAGTAAATAAAGGAAAATTTTTAATCTCTGACAATTCATCCACAGAAAACTGTTACTCCATGTGTTTCTAACGAAAAAAAGCAAAGGGAACTGAAACATCTAAGTACCTTTTGAAAAAGAAATCAACCGAGAGACCGTAAATAGTGGCGAGCGAAAGCGGTTTAGGCTTAAAACATGACCGTCTTTTTTTGAATACCAATGCCGTAGAGGGTAATAGCCCCGTAAAAAAAAGAAATCAATGTTTTTTTAGTATTACATTATCAAGCAATCTTGTGTGAAAAATGGGGTACCATCCTCAAAGCCTAAAAAATATTTAACAACCGATAGTGAACAAGTACCGTGAGGGAAAGGTGAAAAAGGAGGATACTCCCAGTGAAAAGAACCTGAAACTTAATGCTATAATCTGTTGGAGCTTTTATAGTGACAGCGTGCCTTTTGCATAATGAGTCAGCGACTTTGTATGGATGGCGAGCTTAAACCGTTAGGTGTAGGCGTAGTGAAATCGAAAAATAAAAAACCAGTCATCTGTGCAAAACCCGAAACTGAGTGATCTAACCATGAACAGGCTGAAGTTTTGATGGCAACATCTTTCTAAGGGCCGAACCCGTGTATGTGGCAAAATACTGGGATGATTTGTGGTTAGGGGTGAAAGGCCAATCAAACTCAGAGATAGCTGGTTTTCTGCGAAATCTATTTAAGTAGAGTGTTTATTGTGATACCTGAGGTAGAGCTCTCTTTTAGTGCGGGGTTGTCTATCTTCTACCAAACTTTTGGAAACTTCGAATTCGGGATTATTAAATTTAAACAAACAGACTAGAGGTGCTAAGATCTTTAGTCGAGAGGGAAACAGCCCAGATTGACCGTTAAGGACCTTAAAAATACAGAAGTTAAAGGAAGTTAAAAACTTTTAACAGCCAGGAGGTAGGCTTAGAAGCAGCCACCCTATGATGAAAGCGTAGCAGCTCACTGGTCTAGGTTTTTTGCACCGAAAATTTAATGGGATTAAAAGTATTTTCCGAAGCGGCAAAATCCAATTTTTGGATTGGTAGCAGAATGTTCTGTAAATTTTTAAAGCTAAGCTGTCAGGTTTAGTGGAGATATCAGAAGTAAGAATGCTGACATAAGTAACGATAAAGAGTGTTTAAAACACTCTCGCTGTAAACCCAAGGTTTTCGATGTCAAGTTAAGCTGCGTCGAAGAGAAATTCAAAAATAAAAACGGCCCCTAAGAATATAGTGAAAACTCATTTTGATGGGAAACAATATACTGTTTTGAAAGTTGTGACAAAAGGCTTGAATTTTGTGTTAAAAAGATCATTTTGATGCAAATTAATCTTTTCAAGAAATAGCACTTTCTTTATTACCGTACCGTAAACTGACACAAGTGGGTGGGTTGAGAAAACTAAAGCGCTTGAGAGAACTGTGTAAAAGGAACTCGGCAAAATGGCTCCGTAACTTAGGAAGAAGGAGTGACTTTTAATTCAATATTTGCAATATGCAATAAATGTTCTAAAAGTTGTCACAAAATTGGAAGAAGCAACTGTTTAACAAAAACACAGGTCTCTGCTAATTCGCAAGAAGATGTATAGGGGCTGACGCGTGCCCGGTGCTGCAAGGTTAAGGGGAGGCGTCTTGGCGCTGAACTCAAGCCCCAGTAAACGGCGGCCGTAACTCTGACGGTCCAAAGGTAGCGAAATTCTTTGCCACCTAATTAGTGGCCTGCATGAATCGCGTAATGACTTCTTTACTGTCTCTTACACAGACTCAGTGAAATTGAAATATCCGTGAAGATGCGGATTACTCACAGCTAGACGGAAAGACCCTGTACACCTTTACTGCATTTATTGATTGCAAAAATGTATTTGTTGTGTAGAATAGGTGGGAGCACGATACCTTTTTGGTACTGTGCGCCAGTGAAATACCACCCTGCATTTATGTTGATGCTAACTTATTTCTATAAGAACAGTTTATAATTGGTAGTTTGACTGGGGCGGTCGCCTTCTAAAAGGTAACGAAGGCGTGCATAAGGTAAACTCAAATAAATAAATCTTTTATTGAAGAGTGCAATAGCAAAAGTTTGCTTGACTGTAAGAATAACGATTCGAACAGGGGCGTAAGCCGGCTATAGTGATCCGGTGATACTGAATGGAAAGGTCATCGCTCAACGGATAAAAGGTACGTCAGGGATAACAGGCTAATGACTCCTTAGAGTTCCTATCGACGGAGTTGTTTGGCACCTCGATGTCGGCTAGTCACATCCTGGAGCTGAAGCAGGTTCCAAGGGTTAGGTTGTTCGCCTATTAAAGTGGCACTTGAGCTGGGTTCAGAACGCCGTGAGGCAGTTTGGTCCCTATCTACTGTGAGCGTTAGAAAATTGAAGAAATTAAACCCTAGTACGAGAGGACCGGGAAACGTAAACCTCTGGTGTAGCGATTGTTTTTAAAAAAGCATCGTCGCGTAGCTACGTTTATACTAGATAATCGCTGAAAGCATCTAAGTGAGAAACTATTTCTAAGATTAATTTTCTTTTTAGGGCTGTGGCATAACACCACGTTGATAGGTGCGGAGTTTAACGATTGTAAGATTCTAGCTACTGCATACTAAAAGCCTGAAATAATCTTTTATAACAAACAATACAAGGGGGACGTAACTCAAAGGTAGAGTATCTGCTTTGCAAGCAGGGAGTTACTGGTTCAAGTCCTGTCGTCTCCAAAAAGATCGTCTTTTTTATTTTCTTTTTTTATATAAAAAAGTAATAACTATTTTGAGTTTGATCCTGGCTCAGGGTGAACGCTTGTGGTAAGCCTTATACATGCGAGTTGAACGTATTTTTACGTAGCGAACGGGTGAGTAATGCAAAGGTTATTTGCTTTTAGATTCGGAATAAAATACCGATGTAAAAGAATCAGATCGTCTAAAAATAAGCTTTTGTAGAATTAGGTAGTTGGTAAGGTAAAGGCTTACCAAGCCGACGATTCTTAGCTGGTCCGAGAGGATGATCAGCCACACTGGAACTGAGACAAGGTCCAGGCTTTTTTATAAAGCCAGCAGTAGGGGATATTGGACAATGAGCTAGCGCTTGATCCAGCTATACCACATGAGTGATTAAGGCTCTTTGGCTGTAAAACTCGATATTTTGGGAAGAGAATGACAATACCAAAAGAAAAGTCCCGGCTAACTTCGTGCCAGCAGTCGCGGTAATACGGAGGGGGCGAGCGTTATCTGGAATAATTGGGCGTAAAGGGTTCGTAGGCTGTATTTTGCTGTTGAATGTTAAAAATCAGAGCTTAACTTTGAAAATGCATTCAAAACGTTTATACTTGAGTACGAAATAGGACAATGGAATTTTACAAGGAGGGGTGAAATCCGTAGAACTGTAAAGGAATGTCAAAAGCGAAGGCAGTTGTCTGGGTCGTTACTGACGCTAAGGAACGAAAGCGTGGGTATCCAACAGGATTAGATACCCTGGTAGTCCACGCCGTAAATTATGAGTGCTCATGCTTAGATTTTTTAGGCATTTAGTTAACACGTTAAGCACTCCGCCTGAAGAGTATAATCGCAAGATTGAAACTCAAAGGAATTGACGGGGGCCAACACAAGTGGTGGAGCATGTTGTTTAATGCGAAAATACGCGCGAAACCTTACCAGTTCTTGACAGTGTGTTAAGTGACGAAAAAATAGCTTTTTTTGTCCTCTTTATAGTAAGAATTTTCACACACAGGTGTTGCATGGCTGTCGTCAGCTCGTGTTGTGAAATGTTAGATTAATTTCTTAAACGAGCGCAACCCCTACTTTTAGTTGCCAGTGTTTGTTGTTCCAAACAGGAACTCTAAAAGAACTGCTAGTGGATAAGCTAGAGGAAGGTGGGGATAACGTCAAGTCCTCATGGCCCTTATGAACTGGGCTACAAACGTGCTACAATGAAAACTACAAAAAGAAGCAATAGTGTTTAAGCTGGAGCAAATCTCTAAAAGTTTTCTTAGTTCGGATTGTGGGCTGAAACTCGCCCACATGAAGTTGGAATCACTAGTAATCGTAGATCAGCACGCTACGGTGAATATGTACCTTGGCCTTGTACACACCGCCCGTCACATGTTGGGAGTAGTCCCGTTTTAAAGATTAGATAATTGTTTAGCGATTTAGGGTTCGTTAAGCGTTTCTTTTTTAGGCAGGGGATTATAACTGAGATGAAGTCGTAACAAGGTAGCCGTACGGGAACGTGCGGCTGGAATATTAAAGATAAAAGCTATAGGCTGATAAAAATACATTTTTTTAATGGTTCTGGTTCCACACGAAATCATATCGAACTCGTTAGTGACCCCAGATCTTACCAGAGATACTGCATTTTCGGGAAACATGGTTATAACAAATTAGAATTTTTATTTTCTAATAGAAAAAAATACCCAAATATATTCACGACATGGCTTACCTATTAAATAATAAAGTTAGTGAAAAAAGTACAATAAAACAAGCCCTTACTCGTATTTTCGGGGTAGGGCCCTTTTTAGCAGATTCTTTTTGTAAAAAGGTAGGTATTAGCCCCACTTTAAAATTAGAAAAAGTTAGCACAAAACAGCTATCTTTATTAACAGATACCATCGTTAAAGATAAAATTCATCTTAAACAAGAAGAATTAAGCCGATATTTGTATGAAAATATTGTTCGACTTGCTCAAGTTCGGAGCTATAGGGGGGTAAGGCACAAAAAAGGTTTGCCCTTACGCGGTCAAAGAACTCGAACTAACTTTAAGACAGCTAAACGGCATAACAGTATAAAAAATCGTTTAAGATGATCAATAAAGAACTTAAAAAATCAAATTTTAATACTATTTGTGTTAAGTGCTCTTCAAACAACACTATAATTAGTTTGGTGAACCCTGAAGGTTCTATAATCACGACTCTTTCCAGTGGTCATCTAAAATACAAAGGATCAAGAAAAGGGACACAAACGGCTTCACAACAAGTCATCTATTGTTTTTGGGAAAAAATTTTAGAATTGGGGTATGATCGTTTTATAGTAAAAATAAAAGGTATCGGTAAGGGCCGCAGCTCTGTAATAAAAGAGCTTAAAAAGTCTGGATTATCTCTAATAAAAGTTATCGACGCTACCCCGATACCCTATAATGGCTGCAGGATAGCGAAGGGTAAAAAGTAACATTATCGTAGAAGAAGTGACTGAGTGGTTAATAGTGGCAGACTGTAAATCTGTTGGAAAATCCTACGTTGGTTCGAATCCAACCTTCTTCAAAAAGAAAATAGTCCCTTTCGTCTAGAGGTCAAGGACACTACCCTTTCACGGTAGTAACACGGGTTCGAACCCCGTAAGGGATAATTTATTTTTATATTAATGAAGTTTTGATATATAACAATTTGAGTATGTGTGTAGTCAAAAGTTGTATGTTGTTATAGTTTTATTCATTCCAAGTTATTAAATCTTAACTAAGGGTGAGTAATTGATTCAATAGTACTTGTAGAATTCTTTTTTTCTGCAATAAGACTTTTTCAATTATGTTATTGGGCAAATTCTTATTTTATATTTTTTAATAAGCGGAAAACCAAATAATATGATGTTAATCGATTTAATCCCCTCTAATATATATATATGTATACATCGATTAAAAATCTATGGCTTTAAAACAATTGAAACCAACGACTCCGTCCAATCGACACACTATACTTAAAGTTGATGGGACTGCGAAAATAATTCCTTTAAAATCTAATGCTAAAGGTCTCCATAAATCGGGAGGTCGCAATCATAGAGGTAAAATTACCGTACGTCACAAAGGGGGAGGTCACAAACGAACCTATAGAAGCCTAGTTAATAGGTCTAATTTTGCATTATCTATAGTAGAAAGATTAGAGTATGATCCAAATAGATCTGCCAAGATAGCTCGTGTGTTCTCTCTTAAATCAAAGGAGCATTTTTACATCATTGCTCCAGAAAAATTGGAAAGAGGGTTTTTAGTAGAAAAAGGAGAAAACACTAAGTACAATCTAGGAAATACACTACCATTAAAAGATATGCCTTTAGGAACATTTATCCATTGCATTGGTACAAATTCTAGATTTGACAAACCAACATTACAACGAGCTGCAGGGACATTTGCTCAACTTGTTCAAAAAGGTTCTTCTTTTTGTGTTATTAGGCTTAGTTCAGGAGAAAGTAAAAAGGTTCTACCTCGGACACTTGCCACTATAGGTGTTGTCTCTAATTCAGATCATCAACAGATCACTTTAGGTAAGGCAGGTCGTAATAGATGGAAGGGTGTTAGGCCATCTGTTAGGGGTGTTGCTATGAATCCTATTGATCACCCCCACGGTGGGGGTGAAGGTAAATCTTCAGGAGGTCGACCTTCGGTAACCCCTTGGTCAAAACCAGCTCATGGTAAAAAAACAAGAAAAAAATAAGAAATGGCTAGATCCAAGTGGAAGGGTCCGTTTATACATAAATCTTTTTTAAAAACGGGAAAAGAATCTTTTAAAAGTTGGTCGAGATCTACCACAATAGTACCCTCATTTGTAGGTGGGTTTTTTAATGTTCATAATGGCCAACGATTTGTTCAAATAAAGGTAACTAATTTAATGATTGGGCACAAGTTAGGTGAGTTTGCTCATACTCGTAAGGCCTATTCTTATAAGAAACTAAAGTAATATCAATATGAGATAATTATGGCTCAAAAAACAAATCCATTGGCTTTCAGGAGTCTGAATAATTTTGAAAACTCTTTTTGTCACCAACAGGTTTATAAAAAAAACCTATCTCCTTACGTTTTAAAAGAACATAAGAAAATTAAGTCTTTTGTAGAGAGCTTTTTTAAAAGCACTAATTTAGTTTTACACTCTTTTAAGTTTGTAAAAACGTATCAAGGAATAGCCTATCTTTATATAAAGTATGTCCATGTTTCCGATCGAGACGTTCGAGAATCCTCAAAAAGTATATATTGTTCCAATATTGAAAGAGCATTTCTTTGCGGTTTTTCGAAACTGTGCTACAATGTACCGATATCTGTTTCATTTTTTAACCTAGAAAAAGGAGCAAAACAAAAGATACCCGCTACGAATATAAAAGGTACTTTTTTCAACGTCACAGAACTTGCCACATATTTACATGTGCTCACGTCAGTAAAAGGCAGTGCTTTTTTTTTAGCGAATATTTTATCTTTTAAGTTACATAATATGAGGTCAAGATCCGATAGAAAGTCACAAGTACGATTTTTATCATTCGTTAGCAATTTATTATCTTTTATTATTGAACACAATACTGTGGGTATTGAAGGAGTAAAAGTGGGGATAAAAGGAAGGATTAATGGGGTTCCTAGATCAAAAACTTGGAGTTCGTGTGAAGGTAAAATGACTCTTCAAAGAATAGATTCTAAGGTGGATTACTATTATTTACCGAGTGAAACCGTGTATGGCACTTTTGGTATTAAAGTGTGGATAAACTATGGATAATTATCATAATGTTAAAACCAAAAAAAACCAAATACCGTAAATACCAAAAAGGGACAATTAAAAGTAGTAGAAAAAATGTTCTTTTTATAGACACCTTAAAGGAGGGTGTTTTTCGCTTAGATTCACAACAAAGTGCAAGGATTACAGCCAAGCAATTAGAATCTTGTCGGCAATCCATAAGCAGAAGAATAAAACGATTAGGTAAGCTGCAAATAAGGTCTTTCCCTGATTTGGCTGTTAGTAAAAAACCCACAGAAGTTCGAATGGGTAAGGGTAAGGGTGCCGTAGATTTTTGGTGTTGTAAAGTAAAACCTGGAACAACTTTGTTTGAAATCTCAGGAGCCGATAGAAAAACCTCTATTCGAGCTTTAGAATCCACTATAGCTAAATTACCTATCAAGGTAACAATTATAGGATAGTAGTATTAAAAAAAATTGTTAGTAAATATTTTTAAGAAGACCTTATGATAGAATTAGAAAAAGCTTACCTAGATTCGAGGAAAGATAAAGCATCTGTTTATTTTTCAAGATTAATAAAAAAAGGCGTTCCTTTGGGAAATGATATAAGGTATTATCGAAACTTTAATACTAATGAGGATAACTTGTTAGAAAAGCTACCTAATTTAGAGTTTCGAGACGTTAATTCGATTGTTAAATTTTTATTTCGAATGAACAAGTACGATACAAATATATTAACCAGAGACGTAAATCCTATTGAAGAGCTAAATTTTTATAATCTAGGCCAACAATTACCAAAAATAAAAAGAAATTTTGTTGACCGTAGCTTCACTACAGGTTGTATTTTAAAACAAGTAAAGGGTGGTTATATTATTGAGCTGAATGGTCTAGTTTGTTTTATGCCATATAGTCTCAGTGACGGTAATCGCTTTTCCCGCTACAACCCCTCACTAAATTCAATACAATTGTTTCAACTTTGTGGCGTATCTTTAGTAGTTACCCCTGAGAAAGATGTTTTTCTGAATGTTATCGTTTCTAGAAAAAATAATGATAAGCTTTTAAAAGGATTATTGAATAGACATCTTGAAAAAGGGTTATCTAAGCTAAATTACTCTATTCTTAACAATAAAAATGGACTAAGAATGCCAGAATTTAGGCTATTGAGTATTTTAAATTCTGAAAAAAAGGGAATCATTAAAAAAATTTATTTTTAGCATTCTATCGCATACGAGTTTTTTTATTAAAATAACTTCATTTATATGGCTCAGAGAAAAAGCTCCGTAGTGTGGAGTATTACAAAAGAATAATCCGTTTTTAGTGCGGAGTTAAAAAAGGGTAGAAATACGCTTGTGCCAGTGAAATGGAACCCGGATCGGTAGTGAATAGCGATAATAAACAGATAAGGTTGTTGTGTGTCCGTAAAAACACTTGATTTATCAATCGCATGATCTTGAAAATATACCTAAAGGGTGACCAATAATAAATATGAGTTACTATAAAGATATATTTACTTTTAGCCTGACCGCAGCAGTTAGATTATTATACGTATATTTATATACACATATGCCACTATTATCAACTTATTGTAAATATATGGTAGATAAATAAGTTAACCTATAAAAGGGCTATGGCTATTTTGATAAACTTTTAGAGAATACACATATTTTATTATGATAATAAAAATATTGATTATGTTGTTTACCATGTAAAAAAATGAATACTATTAAGCCTGGCAGGATTTGAACCCGCAACTTTGCCGTTATGAGCGGCACGCTCTAACCGTTGAACTACAAGCTTTTTGTGTTTATTTAAGGTAATAGGTGTTTATAAGTAGACTATTTCGTTTCCCACTTTACTAAAAAGATACCACAGTGGGGTTGCAGGATAACATTTTAATTTATCATCAGTCCGCTTTTAGCACATTAAAAGGTTATTTTTAAAAAAGGATAAGGTGGGATTCGAACCCACGGTATCTGTAGATACTTCGGTTTTCAAAACCGACACCTTCGACCGCTCGATCACTCATC
>Ga0315330_10001804_pt1 | contig 14573 bp, 4 predicted proteins | sample M140m34915metaG_FD_203453 | JGI IMG/M metagenome (GOLD analysis project Ga0315330, IMG submission 203453) | Ammonia-oxidizing marine archaeal communities from Monterey Bay, California, United States - M1 40m 34915 | ecosystem: Environmental > Aquatic > Marine > Intertidal zone | place: USA...
CAAAAGTTCCATACACTCTATATCTATTATCAGTTATATCCCAAACCTGATGCTCGTCACCTATTCTTCTAGCGATATAGTTTGGCGAGTTTGGATTTAAGTTTACATTTCCAAAAGTTTCTAGAACCACTCTTGAGGCATCGTTGTCTCTTGTGTATCTGAGAACAACATCAAAAGATCCATACTGGCCATCAAGAACAGGAGCTTTTAGATTTTCAATCGTAACCTTTATGTTCTTAGATGACCACTCGCCATCATCAAGTGCGACAAATCTAAATAATTTTTGCATCTTATTTGCATCAAACCCAGAAGAGTTGTCAGTTAAATCCTGACCTATAAAGTGCGGACTATAAGATGGTTGGGTTGATTTTTGATTTAAACCGTAGTCAACCGTTGCACCCTGTTGTAATGCTACTATTGCACCTAGTAAGGTACCATCAGCAGTTGCACTACCTTGATCAAGGGTGCTGGCGTGGAGGTCTTTAGCGTGCCTGTCAAAACTCTCACCAAGGAAGTATCCCTTTTGATTTCTAACAGCAACCGCTGAGCCGAGTAGTGTTGGGTTTGTATTGAAAACCTTCCTGATGTACTTATCAGAGTCTCTATCAAAGTTGAATGTAACTTTCTTGCCCTTTATGGACTTATCAAATAAGACTGCGGTAAATTCAAACTTACCTGCAGTAGTTGGCTTGAAAGCAATTGCGTTTCCTGCGTGAGCAGTACGCTCTGCGGATCCTGTATCAAGCCCCATAACCTGTATTTTATTGTTCTGTACAAGAGCGCCTGAAAGCTCAATCGCTCCTTGATCAAAGTACCAAACAGCAGCAAGAGAGCCAGTGATAGTAGAAGCGCCACGAGCAGCAGCGCCAGCGCTACCATTTCCAGCACCGCCTAAGAAGTGACCATTTCTTGCAATTTGTGCGCTGCCTGATGAGAAAAGTATTAGACCATAAGCACCGCCAATATTATTGGGGTTTTTGTGAGAGCCAGCGTGATTTTTGGAAACCTTCCAGCCCGCTTCGCCGCCTGATATTGCAGATGGGTCTGCCTCACCAAGAACACGAACCACTGTGACAGGTGCTGAGTTTCTTAAGAATGCCTGAGCAGCATACGCTGCATAAGTAGGTGCGAGACTATTTCCATCTCTCCAAATATCGCCGCCACTACCGCCAGCGATTGGATTTCCAAAAATTTCTACGAATTCGCTGAATGATGATACTGTTACAGGCCTATTACTCGGTCCTTTTGGCAACCTACCTACAACACAAGGACCAACAATGGCCCTATCTCTTGGTAATTGGGAGTTATCAATCTCGTTAATGAATACACCTGGCGAGACAAACTTGAATCTTCTGACTGACATACTACTTCTCCTTGATCAAAAATAAAATTAAGTATGATTACAAACGTAACAACTGTTCTCTAGTAAATAGTCAAGAGATGTTCAAAAAGTCATTCTAAATGCTATTATAGTGGAAGGAAGAGGGGGGCTCAAGGCCCCCCATATAGGTAGGTTTAGGCTGGGTTAGAACCAGAGTAGAATGTGATAGTCAAGATGTCGTCTGAATCAAGAGCAAGGTCCTCATTCAATCTTACCTGATATGCATTCGTACTCGCTGTAACAAGCCTGTAATCTGCTTGTGTAGGTCCGCCAGCATTGCTCTTAGGGTGATCACCCAATAACAAGACACCGTTGAAGTAAACTTCTAGTGTACCTGACATTGGCTGCGCACTGAGCGATGCTGTAGTGAACGGACTTCCTATGACATTAGAGATAAACTTGTTACCACTTCTGCCGAAATCCTTTCTAACAAAGCTAATTTTAAGCTTCGCATCATCTGAACCTGATGTCACAGTCCTAACAAAAGCACCATTGTGGTTTGGCTCTTCATTTACACCTGAAGATCCGCCAGTTTGAATCGGAGACGTTCCAGCAGATGGATCCGTAGACGCATTAAAAGGAGTAGCCGATACAGGTTGTGCATGCTTATCGTGAAGTGAGCGGCCAACATTACGACCGCCGCCGATTCTCACACCGCCACCGATACTGTTGTATGCAACTGTGATACTCGCTGTACCAGCAATGCTTCCTGCACTTGAAGAAGTGACCGTTGCGATGCCAGTGTTCGTATCAAGCTGCGCTTTCATCTTCTCAAAGAAGTTGCCAGCAACATTTCTCCAGTCAGTTACGCCAGTGTGAGCTTCAACTCTAATTTCCTGAGCAGTGCCTGTGAAATTCACAGATTGTGCTGAAGGAGCATTTGTTGAGCCACCATTTGACAAGAAGAACATAAAGTCTGAACTACCAGTGCCAACACAGTGGATCAATTGTGCGGTATTATTAACAGGACCATAGGTCTTGTTTCCAAAGCGACCAACTGAACCAGATGTTAGTCTGATAACATAAGTTCCTGGGTTGTTAGCCAAGTTAAGACCACCGTTAGCATCTGCACCATTTCTAACAACCATCTTATTAAGTTGGTTACCAGATACGGAACCTGTTGCAAGAGCATCCATACCAGCAGCACCATCTGCAAGATGTGGTGTATTAACAGAAGTATTTGAGAAGTTGGTGTTATCAAACACAGCACCATTTAAGTGATCGTGTTCAATAGAGCCAGTATCAAAATTATCTCTTCTCACAGGTGCAGGCGTAGAAGAACCAGATGTAATGATTCTCAGCTTGCCACCAGAATTATCTGGAGTACCTGCCGCCTTATTGTCGTGATTACCAGAACCAATCTGCTGTTCAAGAGGTGACAAAGCATCTGATGCCTCAAATAGCCTAGAGGTTGATGTGACTGTGAATTCACCTCGTCCAGACGCATTTGTAATACCACCATGTCCAATTTGAACTAAACCAGGTTGATCTACACCAGCAGCGTAAGCAATCGTAATAGATGCAGTTGCATTTATGTTTGCGGCTGCCTGATACGTTATAGTTGCCAACGAAGCGCTGTGCTGAAGTTCTGCAATCATCTTATTCTTAAGATTCGTAACAACAGTTCTCCAGTCCTGAACACCGTTAAAAGCCTCTACAGGAATATCGTGACGAAGCTTACCTGGTTTCAAATCACTAAAGTTCACATTAATACCACCACTCACTGGAAGCGGAGACTGTGGAGCACCAGCGCCTGAGCCACTCAAGTAGAACAAGTAGTACTTCTTGCCCGCTGAACCTGTGCTTCTTACAGCTACAAGCTGACCCTTAGTGTTTGACAAAGGTGCGTATGTGCTAAGATGTGGATTAGAGCCACCAGAGTTCTTACCTGTTGCATTGGATCTTACAGAACCAGAGGTAAATAACAGTCTGAAAGTACCACCAGTGACACTCGCAGGAGCAAACTTCGCAGTGGTTATAGATCCAGCAACAAGCTGTCCAGCATCTACAGAACCAGTCTGAAGATTATCCGCTGTAATCGCACCTTCTGTAGCAGGTGATGACAATGTGACAACCAAGTTACCAGCAGCGGAACCAAACACACCGTTACCAGGTGATGGGTCCTCTTGCACAGTTAGGGTTACAGACGATGATGGAGTCATAGTAATAATATTACCACTTCTCTGCGCAATAGCATTAAGTGCACTATTGTTTATCTTTGTTGACAACTCTGTGACAACAGCAGTTGTTGCTCTATCGCTGCCCACGCCAAAGTCTAGAGAGCCAGTGGCATTGTTACCTTCAGCATCAACACCCGTAAAAGTTAGTATCCTTGTACCATCATTGATCTTCAAGGTTTCTCCAACAGAGAATGAACCCAAACCAAAGTTTGTGAAACCGTTGAAATTCAAGATTGTGTTACCACTACCTGCCTTTGTCTGTGATAGTTTTGCATGCGTTACTTGGCCAGCACCAACGTGCGCTGTCAAAACAGAGCCCGTATCAAGGTTGTCTGGGGTTACTGCTCCAACAGCAAGCTTAGCATGTGTCACCTGAGCATCACTTATATGCGCTGTTAAAATAGAGCCTGTATCAAGGTTATCTGGGCGTACAGCGCCAACACCAATCTTGGCGTGAGTTACTGCAGCATTATCAATATGGGCAGTATTAACTGAACCAGTCTGAATGTTATCAGCCGTAACAGCGCCTAATGCCAAGTGATCATGCTCAACTGAACCAGTAGAGATGTTGTCATTTGCTACAGCACCCGTAGCTAGCTTAGCGTGCGTTACAGAACCAGCGACAAGATGTCCAGCATTTATAGAGCCAGTCTGAATATTATCAGCGGTTGCTGCACCTGTAGCAAGCTTAGCGTGTGTTACAGAACCAGCGACAAGATGTGCAGCATTTATAGAACCAGTCTGAATATTGTCAGCAGTTACTGCACCTGTGGCAAGCTTACCATGTGTTACTTGACCAGTAGCAATATGTGCTGTCAAGATGGAACCTGTATCAAGGTTATCTGGACGTACTGCTCCAACAGCAAGCTTAGCATGTGTTACTGATGCATCGCTGATATGTGCTGTTAAGATAGAACCTGTATCAAGGTTGTCTGGACGTACCGCACCAACACCAAGCTTATCATGCGTGACAGCGGCAGCATTGATCTTCGCTGTTGTAACAGAACTAGTAGCAATATTGTCTATAGTGACGATACCAGTACCAGCGAGTCTGTTGGCAACAAGTCTATGCACAGTCAAGGCAGAACCTGAAACTAGCTTTGCATTAGCACTTTGTGCTCTTACGTAAGAAGCTGAAAGCGCACCAGTTACACCCATCATACCTGCAAACTTAGAGTTGTTAAAGAAACTACCCGAAGTTACTGACACGATTCTAGTATCGTTCACTTTCATTATCATACTACCCTGATTTAGAACAGGGTCGCCTAATGTCATAGAAATTAAAGCGGCAGAGCCTGTTCCCTGAGCGGCTGTCTTACCACCAACCTGGAAACCAGCACCAACAAAGTCAGCATGCTTTGAACCAGAGACAGCAGCAATGATAAGTTTATCATTTAGCTCCAAGGAGTCTTTAGTTGTAGAGCGTGATACAATCTCTTCAACATCAAGAGTTCCAATCTTAGCCTGAGAGGCTGTGAGATACTGTACATTAGTGGATGCACCTGCAAAGTACGTTGTTCCGTTATCAAAATACATCTTGCCATTTGATTGACGTAGTTGTATGTGATTTGCAGTGGTTGCATCAGAGCCAGAAGTTGTACTCTCCACGAAAATACCTGTATTTGAAGGTTCGCCAGTTGTCTTAGCATTATTGCCAGCATTGTTTGCAATTGGGTGGTTGCCTGATGATGCATTATCCGCACCTGGGGTAAACCCACTAGGTTGGCGCAAACGATGTGTAGCTGTTGGTGAGCCAAGTTTATCAAATTTACCGTTACCTACTGAGACACCACCAGCGATGTCATCATAAGCAATTGTAATACTAGCCGTGGCTGTAATGCTACCAGCACTTGAAGAGGTAACAGTTGCAAGACTAGCCCTAGTCTGTAATTCCAACTTCATTTGTTCAAAGAAGTTGTCTGCAACATCACGCCAGTCAGTTATGCCAGCCTTAGCTTCAACTCTGACTTCCCTGTACTCAGAGTCCGCTCTGGCAAGCTCCAAATTAAGACTCAAAGCTGTTGGCTTGGTGGTGCTAGTTCCATCGGAAAGAAAGAAAAGATATCTTTCACTACCAGATGATGCAACCTCTAAGAATTGCGTCTGATTTCCGTTAGCTGGACCATAGGTATGACCAGCAGCCTTGATTGAACCAGAAGTCAATCTAAATACATAAGTACCTGCAGAAGCAGATGTCGTCAAAACATGCGTGCCAAAGACCTCTGCTGATCCTGAACGGAGCGTAACAACAGGATGAGCGTTATCTCTTGTGTTGAACAAGATGTTAGATCTTGCTACAGAGCCGACATCACGACCATCAACAATCGCAGGAGCAGTTCCTATGTTATCAAAGATAAATCCCTTGTTTGTAACGGTCCTAATATTAACACCAGCGCCGCCCTTGAGGGTTACCTGCCCAGAACCAGTAGCAGTTGCTTGAATCTCTATAACACCTGCTGCATTTGAAACAATTTTTTGATGCTTTGGTGATACACCAAGAGCGGCATTTGTAAAGTAAATTGCTGCATTGATTGGGTCAGAACCAGATGTCGTAGTCTGCGCAAAGCCGCCGTTATGATTTGGCTCTCCATTTTGACCTGAAGATCCACCAGTTTGAATCGGAGACGCTCCAGCAGATGGGTCCATAGACGCGTTGAAAGGGCCTGCCGATGCGGGCTGTGAATGCTTGTCGTGAAGTGCACGGCCAACATTGCGACCACCACCAACTCTTACACCACCGCCGATACTACTGTAAGCAACAGTAATACTAGCAGTACCAGCAATGCTTCCTGCGCTTGAAGAAGTAACCGTAGCGATTCCAGTATTTGTATCAAGCTGTGCCTTCATCTTCTCAAAGAAGTTTCCAGCAACATCACGCCAGTCAGTTATGCCAGAGTGTGCTTCAACTCTAATCTCCTGAGCAGTGCCTGTGAAATTCACAGACTGTGCAGATGGGGCGTTTGTTGAGCCACCGTTTGACAAGAAGAACACAAAGTCCGAACTGCCAGTGCCAACACAGTGAATAACTTGTGCACTGTTGTTAACAGGACCATAGGTCTTGTTTCCAAAGCGACCAGTTGAACCAGATGTCAATCTAATGACATAAGTTCCTGGGTTGTTCACAGCCGATGCTGTCATATGGGTACCGTCAGTGGTAAATGTTAATGCACCACCAAAGTCGCCACCGATATTAAACTGAATTGAACCTGATCTACCAGTTGCCTGAGACCCTGAAACATATGCTTTTAACGCACCTAACTTAACTGCTTTCATTGAGCTGTCTGATGTATCGCGTACCGCAATAACATCAGCGTCGTTTAAGTCCACAATATTGCTTGTAGTGGTTGTGAAATCTAAATGTTTGATTTCAACAGAGCCGCTACCAGCTGTGTCCTTATTGAGTGGAACCCTTAATGGTTGCCCTCTTTTAAATAATCGGTGTTCTATTTTTCTCCTAGACACTTTTGTTCCTCCTATAGTGTGTAGTCACTAGTAAAAGTAAAACAAAACTACAGGGGGAGGAAAACCTCCCCCATTCAACTAAAACTTTTTAAGATAGTGTACCAGACAAGTATGTTATCGTCATGATATCATCATCGTCTAATGCAAGATCTGGGTGTAACAATACCTTGTGTGCATTACTCGCCGTCGTAATTCTGTAGTCAGCAAGTGACGGATCTTGTAAGTCTGCACTCTTGGCAGTTGCGTGCTGTCCATGGAGAAGTACACCATTTAGGTATACCATCAAAGAACCAGATTGCGGCTGTGCTCCAAGGGAGGCCGTTGTATAAGGCGTTGGAACAGCGTTGGTTGCAAAGAATCCCTTCTTAGGCGTTGAGCCTGAAATATTTGAACCGTCTGCTCTTACAAATACACCCTTTCTATATCCAACCGATAAGCGACCCGCTGCATAGTTGATACCACCATGTGCGTCTAAGTTGTTTTGAACAACTTGAACGTGCAGTTGCTTAGTACCGACAGAGCCAGTCGCTAGAGCATCAATACCCACTGCGCCATCAGCAATGTGTGCAGTATTAATTGAACCAGTCTGTATGTTGTCAGCTGTAATAATACCTGTAGCCAAGTGATCATGCTCAATTGAACCAGAAGAAATGTTGTCTTTCGTCACTGCTCCAGTAGCAAGTTTAGCATGTGTTACTGCTGCTGCCACAATGTGTGCAGAATTTACAGAACCAGTCTGAATGTTGTCAGCGGTTACTGCTCCAGTAGCGAGCTTAACGTGCGTGATTTGACCAGTGGCGATGTGTGCTGTCAAAACAGAACCAGTGCCAAGGTTGTCTGGGGTTACTGCACTTACACCAAGCTTAGCGTGTGTTACTGATGCATCACTGATGTGTGCTGTTAAGATAGAGCCTGTATCAAGGTTATCTGGACGTACAGCACCAACACCAATCTTTGCGTGAGTTACTGCAACATCAGCAATGTGTGCAGTATTAATTGAACCAGTCTGAATGTTATCAGCCGTAACAGCGCCTAAAGCCAAGTGGTCATGCTCAACTGAACCAGAGGAAATGTTATCATTTGCTACAGCACCCGTAGCTAGTTTAGCATGTGTTATAGAACCAGCAACGAGATGTCCAGCATTTACAGAACCAGTCTGAATGTTGTCAGCGGTTATTGCGCCAGTCGCAAGCTTAACATGTGTTATAGAGCCAGCAACAAGGTGCGCAGAGTTTACAGAACCAGTCTGAATGTTGTCAGCGGTTATGGCACCCGTGGCAAGCTTAGCGTGTGTTACCTGACCAGCGCCAATGTGGGCTGTTAAAATAGAGCCAGTATCAAGATTGTCAGGTCGTATAGCACCTACGCCAATCTTGGCATGTGTCACCTGCGCGTCTCCTATGTGTGCTGTCAAAATAGAGCCTGTATCAAGGTTGTCAGGACGTACAGCACCTACGCCAATCTTAGCGTGAGTTACTGCAGCGTCGGCAATCTTAGCTGTCTCTACAGCGCTGGCCTTAATGTTGGCCGCTTCAACGATACCATTGCCAGCGAGTTTATTGGTTACAACTCTCTGGAACGTACCCGCAGCGCCTGATACGGATACTGCATGTACATTTTGTGCTCTAGCATAAGATGCCGAAATAGCACCAGTTACTGCAAGAATACCATCACCCTTGGTGCCATCAGTAAAGAAGCTACCAGATGTGATTGATACAATTCTTGTAGCGTTTACACCAAGTGCCATACTTCCCTGATTGAGAGCGGGGTCTTCTAAGGTCATTGACATAAGAGCAGCAGAGCCTGTACCTTGTACACCAACCTTACCACCAACCTGGAAACCAGCACCAATGAAGTTAGCGTGCTTTGAACCAGATACAGCAGCAATAACCAAGTTGTCTTTGATTTCAAGTGATTCCTTGGTAGTTGTTCTTGATACAAGATTGTCAACCTCAAGGCTTGTGATTTTAGCTGCAGAGGCTGTGAGAAACTGTAGATTTGAAGTAGAACCAGCATAGTAGGTTGTACCATTATCAAAGTAAAGCTTACCACCACTAGGACGCAGTTGAACGTCTGTGCCTCTTGTACCGAAAACCGCAGTTGAACCAGAGTATATTGTAACTGCTGGTGCAGAGTTGTTGGTATCAAATCTAATGTTAGACCTATGTGAAGCGTTACCTGCGTCTCGGCCGTCCATCAAGACTGGGGCCGATGAAATTACACCAACTGCCATACCTGTATTCGCAACCGTTCTAAGTTGTACTTTTTTACCTGCTCTAACAATAACTTGTCCAGAGCCAGTGTTGTCTGCAACGATGTCAAGTTTTCCTGCTGCTGAGCCGTGAATATACTGGTGTTTTGGTGAAGTACCAAGTGCCGCATTGGTAAAGTAAATCCTTCTACCAGCAGAAGCGGTAAGGTGCTTGCCGTCTGAGGTGAAGTCTAACATACCTGCAAATTCTAAGTTGCCGCCGTCTGCTTGTGCAAACTGTATTGAGCCTGTTCTACCACCAACACCTGCCGAAGCAGAGATGTAACTCTTAAGGTCAGAAAGCTTTAAAGCTTTCATTCTACCTGCAGGTGCGCCACCTACAGATGCGTCAAGAATCGCAAGGGTGTCGGCGTCTGCAAGGTCTACTAGGTGACCACTAACGTTACCAACAAAATCCAAATGTTTAATTTCTATTGAGCCTGACTGGATGTTATCTTTATGAACACCAGATACGGCTATGAGTTTAGAACCTATTCTTGTTCTAGCCATTATAATAATCCTCCTGAGATGTTTTGATCAAACAAATAACAACTAAAACGCAATACACTAAAATAATTAGGAAAATAAAATTTTCTTTAAGTTTCTGACATTGTTGTCAAACTTACAGAAATCTGAACTTAAAAATTCAATTGACTTTTCTTTACAAAGATCAGGTTGATCAAATTCAAAATAAAATTTACCGTTATCTAACCTCTTGCACTGAAGGAGGCTCACTCCAACAAGCTGCAAATAAGCTGCTATTCCAATGTCTGAAGTTACATAAGTTTTCAATTTTCTCTCTCCTACTGTTTCACAAAGGCTGCTACGCCTGGGTTGTTCTCATTTTCATGAGGGAAGACCAAGCTATAGTTTGCAGCTTTGTCTAGGCTGTACCTATCTTTCATATCTTCCATAAGAGCCTGTAAGCTCTTTTGTGTTTTTTCCATATTGTCTAAGCACTCTTCCTTGTCCACTTCGTAGTTCTGGGTAAGAAGTCCTAGACTTGTAACCAAAGCTGTTGTTGCCTTTTGTAGTTCAACAACCTTTTGCAAATCGTCAGAACCAATTTCAATGTAAGAGTCGTCAAAAGGCTCTTCTTGAGCCTCCTCTTCAACAACCTGCTCTTCTGTGTCGTCATTGACGAGCACATCCAAAGCCTTTTCTGCTTTTGCAGTAAAATCAGGATTCGTCTCCTTCACCTGCTCTAAAAGATTTATAAGTTTATCTAAAGCTGCCATTAAAATACTCCTTTTGCGTATAATGTAATTAGGATTCAATTGATGATTTCGCAGCACAATTTCATCTACGAAGAAACATAAGTTATTAACAACACCTCATCTGAGCCTGGCGGGTCCTCAGAATTGAACGTAATTTTATTTGGCGGTGTTAAGATGTAGTCGTTTGATGAACCACTCATCATCAACATACCATCTCTAAATACCATCTCCGAACCTTCAACATAATTGCTTGGAGCGGTAAAGGCTACACGAGATCCATTTGGATTTTCACTGAAACTTTGCCTGACTTTGTACCTGGCAAGGAAGCCTGCACCACTATCGCCACCGCTGCCTTCTGCTGATGATGTAAGCACAATATTATTATTAGAATCTAGTGCAAGATACTTAGTAGTGACAGCGGTTCCAGCAGATAGTCCTGAAAGAGTGACATCACCCGTTCCAGTAATATCTCGGGCCTCTACCCTGTCTGCATCCAACAAATTAACAGTGCTTGTTGAACCAGATACCCTGTGATACGTTGCGACAGATCCCGATATAACATCCAATGATCCCCCAGCAGCAGCCTCAGTTATGGCAGTGCTGGCAAACTTACCAATGTATATGAAACCCCTTGCATACCGTGGTACAGCGTTGCCCAAAAAATCCTGCACAAATATGGTGCCATTAAAATAGTCAACAAGAAAGTCTGCTGGGCTTGTTGTTGGTATCTTTAATCCTCCATCTTCAGGGTGTCCAGTAAAAAGTTCTAAATCGTACTTGTTGTTTGATTGAGGACCAAAAAGAGGATTTATTAATTGCAACCCGCCGTTGCTTTGATGGACGACTTGGTTGTTAACAAAGAAGCCAGAACCCTTTCCAGAGAAAGAGGATGTAGTTTGGTAGCTGCTTGTAAGCACTAGTTGATATCCGTGAGAGCCTGCAGACTGTGCTTCGTCGCCACCAGCAAAACCAACATCGCCAAATGTGCCGTCATTTGCATCGTAAGATGTTCCAGCTATTGCCTGAACGTAAAACTCTACAAACTCAACAGTTGCTGCACCTCCATTTGATGCACTAAATTGTTGATAAAGAGTTTTTCTATTCACAGTAGAAGGAATAGGTTGTCCAAAAATTGTGCTAGTGTTTAGCTGTATATTTGAAGGTATGGTTTCATTGTATACCTCTTTTAGGTTAGAGGTGTGCGCCTTGCCCTGCAGTTTTTTGGCTGCGGCAAAAGTTAAGCTTTGATTGGTTGATCCTGTTCCTGGTACTGCCATAACTTACTCCTAACTATACGCCACTGACAACCTAGATAAATAGCCTAACCAATCTTCATCTGCAGTGATTCTTATCATAACATATTCTGCTGTTCCAGTTGTACCTATTAATGATTGTCCGTTAAAATTACACACAACTGGAGTGCCACTACCTGCAATTACTATGGCTGGATTTCCAGGATCTGCACCATCTAATGCACCTGCTCCATCTGTAGCCGCGTTGTTGCTAGAAAATGCTTTTCCAACATCCAACCATGCTGTTTTGCCTGGTATTTTGGCGTCCATATAGAAGTTGCCACTCACACCTAAAGAGGTTGCTCTTTTGACCAAAGACCCAGAACCTCTAAGTGTTATGGTGATACTGCTTCTGTCATTTGTTGTGTTGTTTCTAAAAAATCTAACAAAAGTTCTTGTTGCATTTGTTAGTGTTGAATAATTTGGGTTTTCTGCTGGTGCCTGTAGCGTGCCGCCATCTGCCACATTTCTTGTATCTCCTGCTACACCCAACTTCTTTGGCGATACCAGATATCCATTCAAAAAAGCAAGACCATCAGCATGAGTTGGATAGCCACCATTATCATTCACACTTAACGAAGAGTTCCACTTATTTCCAGATGTTGTCGGGTCAGATTGATTGTTGTATGTTCCAGAAATAACCCTGTATTCCTCTATATTAAAATATTCTTCTGTGTTTAAATTTGTACTACCCAAAGAACCAGAGTAAACCATTAAATTTGACCTTGTTCTTGAGGCTGTATTTAACGTTGATTTTAGTGGGTGTAGTATTCTTGAAGTAGCTGTTGCATTATACGATGTGTGCAAGCCAAACACATCTACAATAGATGTAAGGTCATCAAAAAGCACAGTTCCCGTAACAAATATGTCCTTCTGTGAACATTCATCTGAATTATTCAATGCAGGTAAAGATGTTGTGGCCGCTGCTGTATCAAGAGATGTGACACCATCACCCGTAATCTTGATATTGGACACTGAGCAATTAGTTGTCGTTGGAAACCTTACGGCAGTGCCTTGCTGGTATACATTTTTGTAGACATGTGCTGCAGTGTAAGTGTAAGATGCTGTTGGCCTAGTTGCAAAATACCCAACACCAGACTGTCTAAAAACATTTGGATGGTCAAACTTAGACATATCAACATAAGAGGCAGATAGTGCATTGCTGTTTGTATCATTAACCCACTCTACATAGTTGGTAGTGGTATCTGATCCATCAAATCTATGAATAACCCTTGCATAGTTCCATCCCAGTCTTTGATCTGCTGAGCCAATTTGATAGGTGCCTGTCCTATATGGCTTTGTATAATCTGGTATTCCATCAGTTGTTGTGCTGAAACCAACAGAGGACACACTAAAACCAGAACTGTTAGCGTTGAAATTATTGGTGATAGCATTGATAGTAGATGATATATCAGTTGTTTTGACCTCTGATCCATTTACTTCCAAGACTAGCTGGCCACTTAAAGCGTCCTTAAAAGAATTTTCGGGATAGTTATCACCATTTGCAGAAACGTCTTCATTTAGTTCACCAGTTACAGTCGGTATTGTTCCAAAGACGCCACGGCGGTCGCCACTTAAGGTATAATTTCCATTAGTGTCAAAATTAGAAGTACTGATAGATGAGCCCGTCGCACTGCTGTAGCTAGGTATAGTGTGAGAAGCGCCAAAAGACAAATTAGCATCGCTTACACCAGAATTATTCATATCAACGTCATCTAGGGCCAAAGATTCAACTGCGGTATTTGTGGTCGCGCCTAACTGAAAATCAAGCTGAGATACATACCCAGTCCAGCTTTCATCAGCCACTATCTTGATCATTATTCTCTCGCCGTTAGCAACACTAGCTGTGCCAAAAGAAACATGATGAACATTATTACCGTTGTCTGTATCATTCGTTGCAGAACTTATGAGTGCCCCATCACCTGTCTCCACTCTTCCATAACTAAAATTTTCAGATATATCCATCCACCCAGTGGTACCTGGTATTTTCGCAAAAAAGTTAACGTTTGTAGTTGAAGGTGCAGAGTTGTTGTATGTTGTACCAACTTTTGTTGAAGTGATTTTAAAATCTCTTTTGGTTACACCACTAGAGTTTGAGACAACTCTAAAAAAAGTTCTCAAGCCAGTTACGCCAGAATAGTTTGGCTGATTGTTAGAAACATTTGGAATGCTACTAAAATTGCCAAGTGCTGGAATGTCAGCATCTATTGGGCTATATAATCTTTGATTAAAAAACAGTAGCCCATCTGTATGTCCAGTTGCCCCAGATGATGTCATATGATTTCTAGAGTTCCAAGTGTAGGCACCAGCAAGGGAATTTGCTTGCGTGTCAAAAGAACCAGAGGCCTTTCTGAATGTTTCATCATGAAATTTTTCTGCCAAGTTTGTGCTAGCCAGTGTCCTATTATCAATCAAGAAACCATTTCCAGTGGTAGTCGCACCAGCATTTGAAAGGGTTGATTTTAAAGGATGAGTAGCCGTAACATTTGAAGTTATCGCACCGCTTAAAAGAGTGTCTGTATTAGCGTTTACGTCTAAGCTTGCTGTGACGCTCAAAACTTTAGTACTGTCTTCTCCTGCACCATTGTTTATACTTGGCACAGCTTGTGCTGATGGAGTTGACGAATTTGCTACGGTGAATGATATAGGTGTACCAGATGCTGCATAAACATTTTGATATAGATTTGCAAGATCAACCTTATATTTTGCAGTTGCGTTGGTATTGTATTTTACACCAGACAAAAACTTAGAACCAACTAAAGAAATATCTTCAATTCTTTCCCTTGTTGC
>Ga0315330_10001808_pt1 | contig 14559 bp, 13 predicted proteins | sample M140m34915metaG_FD_203453 | JGI IMG/M metagenome (GOLD analysis project Ga0315330, IMG submission 203453) | Ammonia-oxidizing marine archaeal communities from Monterey Bay, California, United States - M1 40m 34915 | ecosystem: Environmental > Aquatic > Marine > Intertidal zone | place: USA...
CGTCGTCACCGAACGCCTAGAAGGAGGGAGTCTTCGCGACATCTTTGATCGCGGTCGTCGTCTTTCCTATTCGCAGGCCCTCCAAGTTGGACTTGACCTTTGTCATGGTCTTGCAGAAGCCCATCGCCAGGGCCACATTCATGGAGAGGTCACTCCATCGAAAATTGTGTTTGGAGCCGATGGGCGTGCCCGACTTGTCGACCTTGGTCTTGCGGCGCCACTACAAGCGGCAATGTGGTCAGCGAGCGGCGGGCCCGACAACAACATGGTGCTGTACACGGCGCCAGAGGTCGCAGAGGGGCAACCTGCAACGGCCCGTTCTGATGTGTACGGGCTCGGTCTCGTTCTCGTTGAAGCATTGACAGGCAACGTGCCGTTCTCAACCGATTCGGCTGCGGCGACATTAAGGGCTCGTGTCGGTCGAATTCTTCCGGTAACAGCTGATCTTGGCCCACTCGGTCGAGTGCTTGAACAAGCAGCCCGGCCTGCGGTTGATGAACGCGCCACCGCAGTGGAGCTCGGCATGGAACTCGTCAACGTTGCGCGCCGACTCCCGAGACCCGAACCTCTACCGCTCGTCATGTCAATTGACCCGGGCGCTGCGGCTGCGCCTCCACGGGAGCCCGAAGAGAAGGCACCGCCTGAGCGAACACTTCTTACCGAGCCTTCGACTGATGGGGTGCCCTCTCATGCGATAGGCCTGCGTCCGCAGGCGGATGAGATGCCGTCGAAGCCCGGGTCAGAGGAGCCCATCGGCGCAGTTCACGACAGCTCCGGTAACGCTGGTATCGAGGCACTTCGGGGAGTGGTCTCGCCTGAGGGGCCGGTAACCCGCCGCCCAAGGTGGGTACTGCCCGTTGTAGCCGTTGTCGTGGTTGCCCTCGGAGTACTGGGTGCCCGAACGCTGCTGACAACCCCGGTGTATGAGGTGCCTGTGCTCACCGGAATCGCAGAGGCTGAGGCCATAAATGTAGTGACACCATTCGAATGGGAAGTCACCGTCATTTGGGAGCGATCTGATGTGCAGCCGGTCGTGGGTGCTGTCATTGGGACGAGTCCGGTCGCGGGCGATGAGCTTCGCGAGGGCGGTGTATTCACGATCGTGATCAGTGAAGGGCCGGTATTGAGGGAACTACCTGAAGTCATTGCGTTGCCGGGTGCTGATGCGCTCGACATTCTTGACAGCGCAGGCTTCCAGCCGTTCACCGAAATTGTGTACAACGAAGTGATCGAGATCGGAGAGGTCATCAGTTGGGAGATTCCCGATGACCCTGCGATCGCGGCCGGCGACTTGGTAGAGCCCGGAACACTGGTTCGCCTTGTGATCTCGGGAGGACCGGCTCCCCGAGAGGTCCCAAATATTGTTGGGCTCGTCGTTGGGGTCGCCCGAGCGCAACTCGTGGGCACTGAACTCCGCATTGTCGAAAATGAAGAGGTCTACGACGAAGAAAGCGAAGCAGGTCTCGTGCTATCTCAATCTCCTCAACCGGGAGAGTTTGTTGAGCGGGGAGGGACGATTGAAGTGTCGGTCTCGCTCGGCCCTGACCTGATCGCGTTTCCGCCAGTACCTTCAGAGATGACGTTCGAAGAGGCTCAGCAACTGCTTAGCGATGCTGGTTTCACCGTTGAGCTCACTCTCGGCGCTGCAGATGGCACGGTTGAAGAGATCACCATCGAAGGGGAAGAACCATCAGTTGGCGATGAGTTTCCGAATGGCACGCAGGTTGACGTTGTTTCTACCTGAACCCTTTGACAGCGACTTGTCGTGACGACAGGTCGAGCGGATGCTCAGGCAAGGTCGGTAATTGCGAGAATTTCTTCGGCTACCGCGTTCGCAAGGTCATCCTGAGGTGTGGCAGCTTGCATCGCCATGATTTTCATGAGATCGCCATCGACCTGAATGCCACCAGACATGAACGCTTGCATCACCTTTGCTGGGTCTCGTTCGACGAGAAAGGCCCGAGCGGTCTCATAGCTCAACGTGATCGTGGCGTCAGGGTCATCGAGGTGGCCGAGTTCAAGGTCGAGATCACCGTTCGATGTGTCGATATGGGCATGGAGTTCACCATCGCCAAACGGCACATCGGTGATGACTTGGTTGACCTTTACCGCTACCTCAATTGGCGCAGTATCAGCCGAGTAGCGCTCGCGGATATCTCGAGCAGCTTCGATCCACTCAGGCGAAAGAAAGGGAAGGCTCACGTCGCGAGATTACTGTGCGGGTTCTCATAGCGAGACATGCTGCAGAGATGTCGTGATCGACTCGACGAACTCTGCGTCAAGGTCGTAACCCAGCCCAGGGGCAATTGGGACTGCCACTTCACCGGCAATAACTTCGATGGGCTCACGAACGATGTCGCGTGCGTAGAAGCGTCTCGATGCTGAAATATCTCCGGGAAGAACAAAACCGTCTAAAGCGGCGAGGGCACAGTTAGCGGCTCTACCGATGCCGGTTTCGAGCATGCCACCACACCAAACCGGAATGTCATGTGCTCGACAAAGGTCGTGAATCCGAACAGCTTCTAGATAGCCACCAACGCGACCGGGTTTGATATTGATGATTTCTGCAGCGCCGATCGCAACGGCGTCTTCGGCCTGCGTCAATGACTCAATCGATTCGTCGAGGCACACCGGAGTTTCGATTGCCGCCGCAAGATCACGATGGCCGAGTAGGTCGTCAGTATCTAGTGGTTGCTCGATGAGCAGCAGGTCATAAATGTCGAGTTGCCGGAGATGATCGAAATCTTGCCGGGTGTAGGCGGTATTCGCGTCGACCTGGAGACCCATTTCTGGTCCGATGAGTTCGCGCACAAGGCGAACTGGTTCGAGGTCCCAACCGGGTTCGATCTTCAGTTTGATACGTGCGTATCCGTCATCGACGTAACCTTGGACGGCGGAAAGCAAGGCATCGATCGAAGAAAAGATGCCAACGGAGACCCCACTTGGAATCGTGTCGCGTGTTCCACCGAATCGAGTGTGCAAGTTGATGCCGCCAGATCGAAGTTCTGCGTCAAGAACCGCCATTTCGATCGCGGCTTTTGCCATCTGGTGGCCTTTGATAGGCCGGAGAATGTCGGCGACATCTCCAGCGTTGACATCACCGCGTCGGGTAAGTCGTGGAGCAAGGAACTCGGTGATCACCGTCTCGACGCCCGACACATATTCAGGCGAGTACAGCGGCTCACTCATTGCAACGCATTCACCCCAACCAACGGTGCCGTCATCAGAGGTGATGCCAATGAGCAGAATTTCACGGGCAGTCTGTTCACCGAAACTTGTGCGGAACGGGGTCACCAGCTCGAGATGAATCCTTCGGAGTTCAAATTCAGTGAATTTCATAACTGCCTTTCGAGTTCATAATGCCCGTCTCGGGAGAATCCAACGATGACGTAACCCTCGTCGAGTGCGGCCATCATTGTCGAGCGAATGTTGTGACGCCACTGCAATGCCAACTGCGGGTCTCTCTTTCGCAATGACACGATGTCCTCGGGCACTGCGATTCGCTGACGCTGGTCTGGATCAGTTGCTGGTCGCGGGAACGAATCGTCAACTCGCCATGCCACAAGGGCTCGGTCACTTTCGTCGTTCGCATTGATCGAGTCGGTCATCTCCCCATAGAAATGTGGAAGGTACTCGGCAATTTGACCACCAAGTATTTCGATGTTGAACCAGGCGTTCACCCTGACGAGAGGATCGAACGTCCACGTGATCCACGTGATGTCGCGTGTGCGTGCCCATTCGCGCTGGTGAAATTTCAATGATCGACCGAGGCCTGAATGGCGTGTGCCGGCGAGAAGACCGGTGACGTGACTGTGGACGGCTCTTTCGCCGTAATGTTGGGCTAGCCAGCCGAAGGAGACCCCGATAAGTCGGCCGCCGTCGTAGGCGCCACCGACATAGCCTCCAGAATGTTCGACCGCCCGCAACATCTCTCTCGAAACAATCGGAGTGGTCGAGCCCCATACCTGCATGAGGACGTCAGAGGCGTCTGCCAGCTCTGGCGGAGTTGAAAGAAGTCGAATATCGATGCGGCTGACGGGAGATTCATCTTCGATCGACGCCATATCTCAACGGTAGCCAGTTGGAGTGGCCCAAAACTCATGCGTGATATTGGTCTGACAGTTTGTACAGACTACGCGCTCCGGTTGTAGACGAGGTCTCCGCAGGGTAACGATGTCGTGTCTATGGCTCGAATTCTTGTGACGGAAGCAATCGCTCCTGGTGGCCTTGCTCGTCTTCGCGCGGCCGGGCATGATGTCGACGTTCAAGAAGGGCTGTCAGGCGACGACCTTAAATCAGCTATCGCAGGAGCTCATGCGCTGATCATTCGCTCGGCAACTCAGGTCACTGAAGGGGTTCTCGCCTGCGCAGACTCTCTCGTTGCTGTTGGTCGCGCTGGCATCGGTCTTGACAATGTTGATGTGGCAGCAGCAACAGAGTCGGGGGTGATGGTGATCAACGCTCCCCAGTCGAACATCATTTCGGCTGCCGAGCACACGATGGCCTTGCTTCTTGCACAGGCTCGAAATGTTCCGCAAGCGCATTCAGCCCTTGTCGATGGCCGCTGGGAACGATCGAAGTGGGAGGGTGTTGAACTCGCCGACAAGACACTTGGCATTGTCGGTCTCGGGCGAATTGGCAAGCTTGTCGCCGACCGGGCTCGGGCGTTTCAGATGCGAATCGTGGCGTTCGACCCGTTCGTCTCCGAAGATCGGGCGCAGCAGATTGGTGTTGAGCTTCTCTCTCTCGAAGATCTCGTAGCGGTGAGTGACTTCCTCACCGTTCACCTTCCGCGAACCCCTGAGACCATCGGCCTTATCAACGCTGACCTTCTCGCCACAGCGAAGCCCTCTCTTCGAGTGATCAATGTTGCCCGTGGCGGCATCGTGGTCGAAGACGATCTCGCGGCATGTATTTCTGCCGGAACGATTGCTGGTGCAGCACTTGACGTATTTGACAGTGAGCCGTGCACAGATAGCCCCCTGTTTGGGATACCCGAGGTCGTTGTCACTCCTCATCTTGGTGCCAGCACTCGAGAGGCTCAAGACAAAGCGGGCGACGCGATCGCCGACATGATGCTGCTCGCCCTGGCGGGCGAATTCGTTCCGTGGGCAGTCAACGTTGACGCCGCCGAAGCGGATGACAACCTTCGGCCCTACCTCAGCTTGGCTGAGCGACTTGGTCGTCTCTTCTCCTCGCTCGCCGTGCGCTCTCCATCGTCGATCACGTTCGAAATCGCCGGTGATATTGCGGTTCACGACACCCGAATTCTCGGTCTTGCAGTGCTGAAGGGTTTCTTCGGTCGAACCTCCGAAGAACAGGTCAGTTTTGTGAACGCCCCGAAGTTGGCCGAATCTGCCGGAGTTGCCCTCGTTGAGGTGAAACGCTCGGTGTCTGACGAGTACATCAACATGCTCACCGTCTCGAGTGACGCCCACACGATCTCCGGGGTGCTCACCGGTCGTAGTGCCCAGCAACGGGTTGTCGATATCGATGGTCACGGGGTTGACGTGCCGCCTGCGGAGCACATGTTGCTCATTTCAAACGACGACCGCCCTGGAGTGATCGGAACCGTAGGCACGGTGCTAGGCGATGCGCAGGTCAACATTGCTGACATGGATGTCGGGCGAGTCGATGGTGAAGATTCCGCCATCATGCTCATTGCTACGGGGTCTGCTGTGTCTGATGAGGTGTTGCACGCGTTACGCGAGTCGCCAGGAATCACCAGCGTCGTCGCCCTCGACGGCTGACGTCAGGGCGAGCAACTCTTGCGCGTGTCGTCGGCGACAAGCCTCGCTGCTGAGGCAAAATCGTCGCCACTGCTCGCAAACAGCACGGCGCGAGATGAGTTGACGATGATGCCGTGACCGTCAGCCCGAGACCCATTGGCCTTCACTTCGTCGGCTGAACCACCTTGAGCACCAACGCCCGGAACAAGGATTGGTAGGTCGTCAACAATCTGGCGCACTCGAGAAAGTTCGTTCGGGTACGTTGCGCCGACAACGAGGCCGCAGTCACCGAGTTTCGACCACCGCTGAGCGATCATCTCGGCGACACGCACAAAGAGCGGTTCTCCGCCGGTGTCGAGCATCTGAAGGTCGTCACCACCCAGGTTCGATGTACGACAGAGGCCGATCACCCCGCCACCGGCTTCAAAGAACGGCTCGACGGAGTCGGTTCCTAGATACGGGTTAACGGTGACCGCGTCAGCACCAAATCGCTCAAACGCCTCGATGGCGTAGTTGGCTGCGGTTGACCCAATATCCCCTCGCTTTGCATCAAGGATGAGCACGACGTCTGGGTGAGAGGAGCGAATGTAGTTGCAGATCGTCTCGAGTTGGTCTTCAGCACGCTGCGCAGCGAAGTATGCGATCTGTGGTTTAAACGCGCAGACAAGATCGGCGGTGGCATCGATGATCTCAATGCAAAAGTCGGCGATGCCGTTTGGCTGAGACGAGAAACGGCCCGGCATTTTGGATGGGTCTGGATCGAGCCCGACGCACAGATTCGATCGGCTGAGACTCCATGCTCGATCAAGACGATCAAGAAATGTCACGAAGTTACCCTTCGACTGCGATCGCCGCAGTAGGGCAGAGGTCGGCGGAGTCGAGTACGACCGCTCTCAGCGACTCATTTGGTGAGGTGACGAGCACTTCAACAATGCCGTCAGACCCGATCGAAAACACATCAGGGGCCAACTGCGCGCAACCACCGGTAGCGGAACACGAATCTCGATCAACAGAGACGATCATGACTGCGATGCTACTCGTGCGCGTCGTGGGCGATCAGCGCCGTTGGCGTTCAAAGGCAGCGAGAACGGCCTTCAGCGAAGCGGTCGTGATATTTGGGTCGCTGCCGAGCCCCCATCGGGTTGTCGTCCCTGATGCCGTTTCGACGTATGCAACCGCTTGGGCATCGGCGCCTCGGCCGATCGCATGCTCGGTGTAGTCAAGGACGTCGAATTCGATCGGCCATTCGGCCCGCAGTGCCGCAACAAATGCTTCGACAGGGCCATCTCCCTCTCCTGCGATGGTCACTGCGCCGCCGTCAACTGCGAGTTGGGCGGTGACTTTCGTGCGGCCTTTGCCGTCATTTGCTGCAGTGTGAACTTCGTGGCTTCGCAATTGGAACGCCGGGTCTTCGGGCAGATACTCGGCATTGAACGCTTCCCACATCACGCCAGGCGATACTTCAGTTCCGGAATCTTCGGTGATGTGCTGAATCGTCTTCGAGAACTCGATTTGCAGTCGTCGAGGTAGGACGTAGCCGTATTCCTCTTTCATGACATAGGCGACGCCACCCTTTCCTGACTGGCTATTGACCCTGATGACGGCCTCATAACTGCGACCGACATGTTTCGGGTCAATCGGCAAATAAGGAACCCCCCATCGTTCGTAGTCGTCGGGGAGCCGTTCAAAACCCTTCTTGATCGCATCTTGGTGTGACCCTGAGAATGCGGTGTAGACGAGATCGCCTACGTAGGGGTGGCGGGGGTGCACAGGCAGTCGGTTGCAATATTCTGCGGTTCGACGCAATGCGTCGATATCGGTGATGTCGAGTTCTGGGTCGACACCGTTAGCAAACAAGTTCATTGCGAGATTGACGACGTCGACGTTTCCCGTGCGTTCACCATTTCCGAAGAGCGTTCCTTCGACACGGTCTGCGCCAGCCATGACACCGAACTCTGCGGCGGCCACCGCACAGCCACGGTCGTTATGGGGATGCAGGCTGACGATGACCGACTCCCGGTCTTTGATCGTGCGCCCGAACCATTCGATGACATCGCCGTACACATTTGGCGAGTAGCACTCGACGGTCGCAGGCAGATTAAGGATCAGCGGATCTGATGGCGTCGGCCCGATGATGTCCATCACCGCTTCGCACACCTCTACGGCGTAGTCGGGTTCTGTGAGAGTGAAGCTTTCCGGGGAATATTCGTAACGAATCTCGGTGCCAACCAGTTCGGCCTCATGCTGCTTGCACATCGTTGCCCCATCGATCGCTACCTGCTTGATGCCGTCTTTATCAAGCTTGAACACCACCTCACGCTGAAGGGGGTTTGTTGAGTTGTAGAAGTGCACGATCGCCCGCGGTGCGCCTTGGAGGGCCTCATAGGTTCGTGCGATGAGCTCAGGCCGGCACTGTACGAGCACCTGAATCCACACATTTTCAGGAATGAGATCTTCGGTGATCAACTGTCGCACGAAGTCAAAATCAGGTTGGCTTGCAGAGGGGAACCCGACTTCGATCTCAGTGAAACCCATCTTCACCAATTCTCGGAACATCGCCAATTTGCGCACCGGGTCCATTGGATCAATCAAGGCCTGATTGCCATCACGGAGGTCAACCGAGCACCAGATAGGAGCCTTATCGATGGTGTTATTCGGCCAGGTGCGGTCGGTAAGGACGATCGGTACGAATGGGGCGTAACGATTGCTTGACATTTTTTTGGGGGTGGCGGGTGTTGGAGGCATGTGGTGTCCTTTGTGCAAGTCGAAAATCGTCGAGGGTCGTCTGAAAAATGAAATCGCCCCCTACCGGGGCGGCGGGGGCGGGCGAACGTCGTCGGAGCGCGCTCGCCCTACATAAGGAGAAGAAGCGAGCGCGAGTTGTGTGCCACGACTTCAACGATAGCCCGAGGAGGTGCCGTGAGCAATGTCAACCGCTCCTCGGGACCGGGCGCAGGTAGCCTTGCATCATCATGTCAGAGCAACAAGGCGGTCGCCGCCAAGGTGGCGGAAACAGCAATCGACGACGCTCAGCCCCGAGACGTCGCCCACAACCAGACACACAAGAGCAGCAGCGCTCAGGCAATTTGACCACTGCCAATTCGTTGCCACCGGTCGAACCCCCAACAGGCTTTGCCAAGCTCGGGGTTCCAGAACGCATCGATATCGGTCTCGCAGCGGCCGGTTTTGCTGAACCCTTCGCTATCCAGCTTGAAGCGATTCCTGTAGCGATGAAGGGTCGCGATGTATGCGGTCGAGCAAAGACCGGTTCAGGAAAGACCCTTGCGTTTGGGATTCCGATGCTGTCAAGAATGAACGGTTCGGCGGGGCCAAATGCTCCGCTCGGGTTAGTGCTTGTCCCGACGCGTGAATTGGCGGTTCAGGTAGCGGAGGTATTGCAACCTGTCGCTGCCTCAGCGGGAATCACTGTCGCCCCCGTCTATGGCGGAGCGAGTCGCGAGCATCAAGTTCGCGACTTGCAGCGTGGGGTTGAGCTGGTCGTGGCGACACCTCTTCGGCTTATCGATCTCATTAAGTCGGGAGAAGTCGATCTCGGCGACGTCCAGATCGTGTGTCTTGACGAGGCAGATCGCATGGCCGATGACGGCTTTACCCCTCAGGTTGAGTGGATTCTTCGTCATTGCACGGGCCGTTCTCAGACAATGCTGTTCTCGGCGACACTTGATGGCGACGTCGGGCATCTCATTCGTCACTATCTCAGCGACCCGATCGAAGTTGCGATTGATTCGGCAACCGACACTGTCGGAACGATGCATCACCTGTTCCTCGCGGTGCACCACATGGATAAAGCGCGTGTCGCAGGTGCGATCAGCGAAACAATTTCGAAAGTTGTTGTCTTCTGCCAAACGAAACGACTCTGCGACAAAGTTGAAAAAGCATTGATCGATGATGGTGTGAACGCCGCCGCCATTCATGGTGACCTCTCTCAGGGCGCCCGCGAGCGCGCGCTCCAGCGTTTCGCGGAGGGTCGCCTCAATGTCCTGGTCGCCACCGATGTTGCGGCTCGGGGCATCGATATTGATGACATTGGTGCGGTGATTCACTACGACCCGGCCGGAGACGCGAAGGATTATCTCCATCGCTCTGGGCGCACTGCAAGAGCAGGGCGTGACGGATGGGCAGTGACTTTCGTCGAGTACAACCAGCACACCCAGATGCGGGTCTTGCAGCGGATGCTGCGGTTGCCATCGAATACTCCGATCGAAGTGTTTTCGAACGATGCACGCTTACGTGACCTTCCCTCGTTTAACGCCGACGTCACCACTGAGGCAACGAACGATTCGTGACCATGAGGTCGCGTTAGTGGCGCCTAACGTGAGCGTGTGCGCCCGGCGTCTCTTTTTCTTGCTAGCGGGCTGATTCTCGCCATTGGGTGTGGCCCAACACCAGAAGCGACGACCGAGACCACCGTTGGTGCAGTGCGCACTCTGCCAGAAACGACGGCGACTCAGACGGTTCCGCCGTTCGAACCGCCGGCTGGCCTCGTTGAGGCCGTGACCATCACGATCACCGGCGATGATCGTGATCGAGCTGATGTTGCCACCGTTGTCAACGATGAAGAGGTCGGTCTGTTTACTTCTGTTGCAAGTTGCTCTCTGGTTGAGGGAAGCGGATGGTTTCCATTGGAAATCGTCGCTGCCGATCGCACAGGATCTTTTCTCCGGTTGTGGTCACACACGTATACCCCGGAGGGTCTCGGAGCGATCGAGGGGGAGTTGATCGTGCGCCACCCTGATGGAACATCTCTTGGAGCAGTGGTCACGGTGTTTGTGGGTGATGGCAAGACCTCAGGATCATTCACCGGTACAGCCGTTGATGGCGGCACGATTTCAGGCGAATTTGAGTGTCGGCGACCCTTGAGCACGAGCGAGGCCGAAGATAATGCCGACGCCGAACTCTCGATACGTGTGGTTGACGACGAGCGCTTCGATGAGCGGAGAATTCGGCGACTCGGATTCCGCGCGTCTTCAACTCAGGCATGCCCGACGAGTAGTGATGGAACCTCGAAGAGATGGCAGATCATCGATGCCGAACACCCTGTTGGTGGCCTCACCGCCGTTCGCCTGCTCTTCAACTCGGCGAGTGACCAGTGGTCAGGTGAATTTCAGGTCGCTCAAGATGTTGTTGTTGTGGAGGAGCTGGCAGTGGCCGAGATGCCGAACGGGATCGTGTTCTCGGGCGTGAGCACTGACCGACTCAGCGTTGATGGTGCGCTGAGCTGTTAGGCACGTAGCCACGCAGGGCGTTGCGACTCGTAGGCATCGATTGCTTCCGCATGGCCGAGGGTGATGCCGATGTCGTCGAGGCCTTCCAGAAACCGTCGTTGCGTCGGCTGGTCCATGGGAAACGATGACGATATTCCAGCTGCGGGCACCTCAACGATAAGCCGCTCCATATCGACGACGATCGAGGTGGCTGGGTCGGCCTCGATCGCATTCCAGATTGGCTCGACATCGGCAAGGTCGAGCACCGCCGGCACGAGACCATTCTTCGTGCAGTTATTTCGGAAGATATCGGAGAAGCTCGGAGCGATAACTGCTTCAAATCCGGCTTGCTGAATCGCCCACACTGCGTGTTCACGGCTCGAACCGACACCAAATGATGGCCCGGCAACGAGAATGTTTGCCCCGGTGTAACGCTCGTCGTTCAAGACGAATGAAGGGTCATCGCGCCATGTCGAAAAGAGACCCTTCTCAAACCCGGTGCGCTCCACCCGCTTCAACCACTCGGCGGGAATGATCTGGTCGGTATCGACGTCACTTCGGCGAAGAGGAATTCCTGTTCCTGTAATGACCTGTACAGATTTCATGAAAGATCCTCCGGAAGAGCGAAATGGCCAGCAACAGCGGTCGCGGCAGCAACCGCGGGCGATACCAAGTGGGTTCTGCCTCCTCGGCCCTGGCGGCCTTCGAAGTTTCGATTCGACGTGCTTGCCGAACGTTCACCTGGTGTGAGCTTGTCGGGGTTCATCGCAAGACACATCGAGCAGCCGGGCTCTCGCCAGTCGGCTCCGGCTGCAGTGAAGACGTCGTGGAGGCCTTCGGCTTCAGCCTGTGCTTTCACCCGGTGAGATCCGGGGACGATCATGACTCGAGGAACCGTGACCGAACGACCATCGAGAACCGCAGCTGCTGCCCGAAGATCTTCGATGCGACTGTTGGTGCATGAGCCAATGAACACAGTGTCGACTGCAACGTCACGCATTGACACCCCCGGTTCGAGACCCATGTAGTCGAGGGAACGACGAACGGTTTCTTGAGTTGTTGGATCGTCAAAGTCTTCCGGGGCGGGAACATTTCCATCGATGGAGGTGACCTGTGCAGGATTGGTTCCCCAGGTGACTTGCGGGCGAATCGTTGCAGCATCGATGACAACTTCTTTATCCCACGCTGCTCCATCGTCGGTTGCAAGCGTTGACCAGTCGGCAACTGCCGCATCCCACGCATCTCCTGTCGGCGCATGATCGCGTCCCTTGAGATAGTTGAAGGTTGTTTCATCGGGAGCGATGAGACCCGCCTTCGCCCCGGCCTCAATCGACATATTGCAGACCGTCATCCGGCCTTCCATCGAGAGCGAAGTGATTGCTGATCCGCGGTATTCAATGACATGTCCGATGCCCCCGCCAGTGCCGATGTGGCCAATAATGGCAAGCACGACATCTTTTGCGGTTGCGCCTGGCTGCAACTCTCCCTCAACACTGATCGACATCCACTTTGGCCTGCTTTGCGGCAGTGTTTGTGTGGCGAGCACGTGCTCCACTTCGCTCGTTCCGATGCCAAAAGCGAGGGCGCCGAACGCCCCGTGTGTTGCGGTGTGGCTGTCGCCGCACACGATCGTCGTTCCAGGAAGGGTTCGGCCTTGTTCAGGGCTGATGACATGCACGATGCCTTGCCCTTCGTTGCCCATCTGGTAGTTAACGATGCCAAATTCGTTGGTGTTGACGCGAAGTGTTTCTACCTGTTTTGCAGAAATCGGGTCAGCGATCGGTTGATCGATGTCTTCGGTCGGCACGTTGTGGTCTTCGGTGGCGATGGTGAGTTCGGGCCGGCGAACGGTGCGGCCACTCATTCGAAGACCGTCAAAGGCCTGCGGGCTTGTGACCTCATGGATGAGATGGAGGTCGATGTACAACAGGTCGGCTTCACCCGGACTTGAGGTGACGAGGTGACGTTGCCAGATCTTTTCAGGCAGTGTCATCGGACGTTCGGTCGTCATGTCGGTTCGTTTCCGTTCTTTCTCGCTAATCACTTGGTGGCGCATGGGCGCTCAACTCAACGACTTGAATCTATCCGGATAGCTCTCCCGGTAATGCGGCGGCCGGTCAGTATGCGCCAGCGAGTTCGACGACGAGAAGAATCGGTGTCCCGCCATCGAGATTGAGTTCAGGAATGCCCTCATCGCCGAACGCAAGATCAGAGGGCATCGACATTATTCGAACGCCCCCCACTGCCATGCCTTGAATTCCTTCGAAGAGCCCGGCGATGGAATAGCCCTCAATAACCTCGATGAGCGTTGGCTGACCTTCGGACCATGTTTCGAAGATCACCTCGCCAGACTTTGCATTGGCGATCATGAGGTGAACGATTGCGCTGTCGCCGATGGCGATGGTTGCGCCGTAGCCGATCGAGAGATCAACGACTTCAAGTTCGGAAGTTGGTGGGTACTCGGCGGTGTCGATCTCGGGGATGTCATCAGGCGTCGTCGTGGCAACAACTGCTCGCACCTCCAGCATGAAGGTAAGGGCATCGCCGGCTTCGATCACGCTTCCCTGTGACTTATCTCCATAGGCCATGTCAGCTGGGATATCGAGTCTGCGCTGGCCACCGGCTTTCGCACCGATGAGGCCCTCGTCCCAGCCACTGATGACCGATCCGACACCGACGGTGAACGCGATTGGTTGCCCGCGGTCATAACTGTTGTCGAATTCGACTCCGTTCTCTGACCGGATACCGGTGTAGTCGACCCACACCGTGTCGCCTTCGGCGATCGAATGCCCAGTTCCGTCGGTGATGTCGGTGATGATGAGTTCTGTCGGAGTGTTGTCTGGTGGGACAACCTCGGGACGCTCGACCGAAACGGCCTCGGTGGTCGTTGTCGCTCGTATCGGTTCGAGTGACACTTCGGTCACGTCGGTATCAGGAGCGGTGTCAGGTGAGTCAGAGCCTCCGCAGGCAGCGAGGGTGGCGAGTACGGCAATGGCCACCGACATGTGGCGAAGGGGTGCGACCATGAGATCGACCGTACCGGCGATGACTACGACTTTGTGTTCGTGGCACGGGTTTTTAGCCACTCTGCCTCGGCCTCGCCCAATGGCGTGCTCGGAGGTGACTGCATAAATGGCCATAGTTCTTCAGCGATCGCTCGGTAGTTGCCGGTGGCGTTCAGGTCACCGAGAAGTGCGTAGAGCCCGAGGTTGATGCGCTGGATAAAGACGAATGCGCGCGGAACTGACGCATATTGCGAGATAGGGCTAGAGCGGTCAAATGTGTGGCGCACAATGCCTGAGGCGTATTCGGGTGTCCATGTGATGTTGCGATACTGAGAAATCGGTTCGTAGAACCGAGAGAAATAGGTTCCTACATCAGCGTTGTCAACCGGGGCGTCAGGTTGCAGCATGCCAGCGCCTTCAAGGATGGCCCGGAAACCTGGCACATCATGTTCGACGGCGGCGAGGCGCACCATCGTCTCGAAGGTCGCCATTTCATCGACGGTGAAGTCTTTGACGAGTCCAAAATCTAAGAACGTGACCTTGCCGTCGCGGTGGAAGATGTAGTTCCCAGGGTGGGGGTCGCCATTGAATGAGCGCAGC
>Ga0315330_10001810_pt1 | contig 14558 bp, 17 predicted proteins | sample M140m34915metaG_FD_203453 | JGI IMG/M metagenome (GOLD analysis project Ga0315330, IMG submission 203453) | Ammonia-oxidizing marine archaeal communities from Monterey Bay, California, United States - M1 40m 34915 | ecosystem: Environmental > Aquatic > Marine > Intertidal zone | place: USA...
ATTCTTTTCCCACAAACCATAGCTCCGACACACGATTGACATACAAATCAGTCCCGACTTTAGAGCTATTTGCGCTAACACGCTTGTCACTAGCCTTTCCGCCAAAAGAAATCCTCATAAATTTGTTTGACCACTGTCCAGCAAGCACATCACAGAAAGGCGCTCCAGCACCCGTGGCATCCACGCTTAAATTCTCTGGTAGCACACCGTGCTTCTTACATTCTTTCTGGACTTGCTCAACGATTTGATAGGTTCGTGGAACGGCTTTATTTGTGGCATCGTCATTTAAATGAATGATTTTTCCAAACTCTATAACATACTGACCAGTAGTGTCATACCCACATTTAGCTAAAGCTAGACACGTTCGATCACCCCCATTGGTGAAGCTCGGGTCCAGACCCGCTAGATTTACGGTGTTTCCCTGCCAGTTCACTTTATTCAAAGCACCACTAGAAGTCAGTTCATTTTCTGTGTAGATGCCAGTGGTTTCGTCGCTATCAAAAAATACTGCCCGAACCATTCGCATATACCCCCGACTCTCAACCCCCAATAGCGCCTTATCTTCGTCAAGTTTTTCTTGGGTGGGGAGCCACGGATATATAACCTCTCCAGCTATAATGTTTGGTGATCTCTCGCCATCTAGTCGAATGTATTTGCCATGCCATTTTGTTTCCCATTCGTCGGCAGTATTTGTATCGACACTATCCCAACCGTCTTTTGGAGTGGACCATATTCCAAACGCATCAAATCTTGAGTTGGGGTTACTCATCCCGATCATCTGGAATGAGGGGTTTTTAGACAGGTTTGTGAGACCAGCGTTCAAAATAGCTTCTGACAATTCTGATAATTCGTCTCCGATAAGGATCACCCTCGCTTGTTTTAAACCAATGAATTTGCCAACAGCTTCTTTAGTTTTACTCTTCTCCGCTGAGATCAAAGACAACCCCGCCCTCTCAATGAGTGTTCCTTTCTCATTAACGTAAGAGGCACTTCCAATTGAATCGCGTATCTTGATTGGTGCGCCCTCAATCACGGTTAGGAGAGACATCACACTACCCCAGATTCGTTTTCGAGCTTCACGAAGCGTGGTCGAAGTCATAAGAACAAGCGTGTCTTGAGGTTGGGACAACCAATTTACGATTCCCCAAGCAGCCATAATATGAGATTTTCCTGACGAAGCACTCCCTCCAATCGCGAGGTATTTGTTTTCGAGTGCTGCTTTAATCATCATTTCCGCCCAAGGGTGGCGAACGCATAGTTTGTCTGGCAATTCATCGTGATTCCACAACTCATCGCAGATCCTCCAAAAGTAATATTCTTTAGCAACAACCGATTCATGGTTAGCGAACCCGTAAAGAAGTGCGGTTATTAGACTAGTGGGAGGAAGCTGAAAACCCCCAACGTCCATTTTCTTACTAGCCGGATCAATTCTGGGTTCGAGTAACTGCTTGCTCCTTTGTTCTTTTAAAGCCATAATTATTAAAAACAATAGAACAGAAAAAAATGGGTATCAATTCCAAACAAGACATTCAAGACCGAGCCGTCCAACTTTACAATTTAGATTGGAAAACCAGTTCTATTGCCAAAGAGTTGGGGGTTCATGCGGGGACGGTGCGAAGATGGTTCAAAAAGAAAGGAATTCCAGCCAGAAAAAATGGGTTGGATATGACTGTTAAGACCGAAGACAATGACACAAATGAAAAACCTGTCGATGAGTTAGGTGATAAAATTGAACAGAACTTGGAGAACATGACTGACGAAGCTGTTCTCAGAGCGAAGCACGATGCTCGCTTAGAAGAAGATGAGACAATGATGGAGATCGCTGAAAGTCAAAGTAGTCCCGCTGAGAAATATCAGCACTACATCGCAGCAGCCGGAATTAAACTTCTTCGGGACAACATGAATAACTTAAAAGGCCCAAAGAATGTCCGAGAACTTTCGGAATTAGACCAGCTTATCCGGCGGAACTTAGGTCTTAACTCTAAGACAGGAGGAGGGTCGAGTAGAATGCAGATTGATATTTCCATTCTAAATAATAAAAAAGCGGATAGGGGTAATGGAACTGTAATAGATATTGAATCCAATGATAAATAACTTTGAAAACTTTTCATGGGACTATAACCCCAAGAAAGACCCTTATCATAAAAGGTCTCTTACTTCAGATGATTACAGAGAGACTGGTTTTGCCGAAGTAATATTCTTCCATCAGCTTGAAGAAGCACTAGTTGGTATTGTTGAATTAGCGACTGGTCCTCCCATAGCCTGTTATAGTAGTTCTATCGCAAGCACTTTACTGCAAGAAGAGCATGGACTTACGGAACAAGATGCCAAGTTCGCCCTTTCTCAGCTTATTGATGCCGACTTAGGACCGAGTGCGCCCTGTTTTTTAGACACTAGTATTGTAGAAAAGTAATGACCTTATTTAAAAAGAAAGAGCTTGTTAGTGATCCCAAGGTAATCATCAGGAAAGAAGATTATGAGAAGGATGATTTTTACTTCACGATAAAGCAACTTGAGGGATCGTTCTACCGAGTCAATCCATCGAACGCAAAAGAAGTTTTCTTTTTACAAGCCTTACCAAAAAATGTATTTGTCTACGCTCCCGCAGAAGGGAACGGCTTAATAATTACTTTGAATTTGTTTTGATAATCGGAATTGATAACGGACTAGATGGGGGTCTCTGTGCCGTTTCTAAATTTGATGGGTCTGTCATAGACAAGATCGCGATGCCTACGAAGTGGGTGGCTAAAAAAAGAGAGGTAGATACTCGTGTTATTAAAGAATGGATTCTCGATCTGAACACTCCTTTCACAATTGCTATCGAAGAACCCCTCGCTCATGCAAAGAGTTCCCAAGCAGTAAGATCTATGGCGCTTTCTTTTGGTAAAATTGTAGGTATGGCTGAAGCCAACGACTATGATGTCCAAAGAATTTCGGTCCACAAATGGCAAAAGACCATGCTAGGTTTTAGACCTAAAGGAATGACTAAACAAGTTGCTCTCGCTAAAGCTGAAGAACTGGCTCCCGCAGAGTGCTGGCTGAAGAATAAAAGATGTCGTAGACCCCATGATGGAATGGTTGATGCGTTCCTTGTTGCCCTTTATTACAGGGGTGTGCAAAAAAATTGAAAAAACTTATTGACCAAATTTCTGGTCTGCCCCACAGTCCGTCTGATGAAAACACCAGACCATGCTGACAGAGGACACGCAGAGTTCTCCCCATCGTCTCTAAAATACTGCGCGGGATGTGCGGGATATAAAGGTCGCGAAGGAACCAATCCGGCGGCGGAGATGGGAACTCGCATACACGAAGCCATCGAAATTTTAGATCCCTCCAATCTCCAGAGTGAACAAGAGATTTCAATCTACGAAGAGATCATCGCAGACCAAACGGAGTATTTAAAAAACTACGATGATAGGGAACTGACTGAAACTCACTCTGAAATCCTTCTCGACATAGAACTAAAAGGAACCTCGACGTTTGGAACTTGTGATCACCTCTCAATCTTTGGAAAAAAAGAAGGGGTATTAATAGACTACAAGACGGGGATTAGTGTCATCGACACCCCAAAAGATAATTATCAAGCTCGTGCATATACAGTAGGGTGTTTCCAAAGATTCCCCGAGTTGGAAGAAATTACTTTCGTGTTCTTCATCCCACAACGAAATGAAATTTTATCAGACACATTTAAGCGTAGCGAACTTGAAGACCTAATTGATGATCTCTCTTCAGTCATTCTAGAAGCTGAACGAGTTCGACCTAAGTGGGAAAACGGAACTCCAAGTTTAGAAGAATTGACTCCAACCGTGAATTGTCGCTTCTGCAAGTATGAGGGTGTTTGCCCCGCACTAGGTGGACTAGTTGTGGAAGTAGCTAAAAAGATAAACCCACAACTTCCTGATGTCGATCTTGATTCAACAACAGACCCCGAAGTGATCGAACAGTTATGGGCTATCCAAAAAATTGTGACGAATTGGGCGGATGGATTCAAGAAGAGGGCGATTAAACTAGCGCAAGAGGGTGTTGAGTTCCCCAATTTGAGGCTGAAGAAAATGGCGGGTAGGAGAAATATTACTGACCAGAAAAAATTTATTGAACTCGCCAAGGACTTTGGGATGGACAGCGAACAAGTATTGGAACACGTTTCCATCCCCCTCGCCAAAATTGCCAAAAGTATTGGCGACACGGCAGAAAGAGGTCAGAAAAAAACGAGGGCAGAATCCTTCATTAAGACCTGTCAGGAAAATTCAATCATCGAAGAATCTCCTTCAAGACACACCTTGTCTTGAGGACAACAAGAAACAAGAAACTAGAAACTAGAAACCATGAGTAAAGAAACTGAATTAGCAACTAAGCCCACTAATGCACTAGCAACAGCGGCATTGCCCGACACTATTGACGCATCGGATATTGATATTCCCCGCATCAATGTAGTCCAAAAAACCAGTGACATTACTTGTCGTGACGGTGAACCCGCTCCATATGGGTCCATTGTCCTCGATAAGTCTGTCGTATTGGCCCAACCCGAAACACCTATCAAGGTCATCCCTTTAATTGCAACGAAGCAATGGCGGGAAGATATCCCCTATGACTCTGATGATGTCCCAAGAATTGCGGGATCGGAAGCAGAGAAGAATCAACTTGCTTTAGATAGCGAGTATAACCTTCTTGAATTTGCAGAGATCACTTTCCTGTTTGAAGGGAACGATGATGTTGAGGCTTTCCCGCTTCCTCTCGGCAAAAAGAACTATGCAATGGGGCGCATCAATGTAGCTAAAGACGCTTATCGTCAGACCTTTAAACGGTTGACCACATTTGCCGTCTTTAATAAGAAGACTCCAATCCATACTAGACTATGGAATCTTACTTCTTCGGTTATCACCCGTGGTAAGTATTCATGGTTCGCTCCTTCTCTTACGATTACGCAAGATGAGCCTAGCGAAGAAGTCGTTTCATTTGTGGAAGGTTTTATGAATCAGTAGTATGAAAGATCTTACACCACAAGAAGTTTACGAGACCGAAATTGAGGCTATGAAAAAATCTATTATAGATTTGGAAACAGTTCGCAATAATACGGAAACCGCTCTACAGGCTAACAAGATTTTGCTCGGGGGGCTTGAGCAAAATTTAAAGGATCTCCATAAACAAAATGAATTGGAACTCGTTAGTAGCACCGATTAGGTAATGCGGCGGCGTTAATTGGCGCTGGTTAATCATCCGCCTTTGGGTAATCGCATAAAAGCCCGAGAACACCCCACCCTCCCGTTCAGTAAAAAAAGGGGGGTGGGGTAACTCTATACACATACTATGAATACTTTCGCAATAGATTACGAAACTTATTATGACAAGGAATGCTCTATAAGAACTCTAGGAGTTTTGGGTTATTTCAGTCACCCCAACTTTGATGCTTACATGGTATCAGTTGTTGGAACAGAGGGGACAAACTTTGTTGGTCACCCTAAAGACTTTGATTGGAGCTTGTTGGATGGCAATGTTGTCTTATCCCACAACGCATCTTTTGATGAAACCTTGTTCCTGTATGGTGTATCCCAAAACTGGTGGGATAACTGTGAACCAGCAGAATGGCACTGCACGGCAGATCTAGCAGCATATTGCAAGTTGCCGAGATCACTTAAAGGTTCCACGGCTAAACTCTTCAACCTTACAGTAGATAAGTCTACGCGAGATAATATGTCTGGTAAGCGATGGGAGGATATGTCCCCAGAGTTTAAAGAAGAGGTTAGTGAATACGCCCTCAAGGATAGTGAATTGTGTCTCAGGTTATGGGAAACACTCAAAGATCAATGGCCCCAGTTTGAACGGGACATAAGCACGGTCAATCGGAGGATAGTTCAAAGGGGTATCCCCATAGATACAGAACTTTTAAAGACTCAGTTAGAAACGATTAACATAGCTTTGTTTGAAGCAGAACAAAACATCCCTTGGTTGGACGAGAAACCGCTTCTTAGTAGGGCAGCTTTTGATCAACAATGTTTACTGCTGGGTCTAACCCCACCCCATAGTCTTGCCGAAGCAGACGAAGAAGCTCAAAAATGGATTGAGGAACATCGTGAAGAACACAAATGGATAGGCGCAGTAAAAAGCTGGAGGAGAATAAACTCTATTAAAAAGAAGTTAGAAAGCTTTGATTATGCGACCATGCCTGATGGCAGATACTACGGGGGATGTATGTATTTCGGCGCTCATACAGGTAGGTTTAGCGGGTCTGGAGGCAACTTAAACCTTCAGAACTTACCCAGAGAAGAAATGTTTGGGGTGAACTTGAGGCATTTGATTTGTCCAAAACCTGACAAAAAATTAATCGTGGTAGATCTTTCTCAGATTGAAGTTCGCACACTTTGTTGGTTAGCTAAAGATCGCGAAATGATGGAGGAGATTAAAAATACTGACGACATCTATGAAGCGTTTGCTATTCGATTTGGGATGTGGGATGAAGAAAAAGGAATACTTAAAAAAGTAGATCCCGAAAAAAGACACGCTGTAAAAGCAATGGTGTTAGGTTGCGGGTATGGGGCAGGGGCTAAACGATTTGCGAGTATGTCTTCTATTACCGAAAAGGAGGCTCAAAAAAGAGTGGACACTTATAGGAACAAAATGAAGAAGATAAAATCTCTTTGGTATGAATATAGCGAAGACATCAAAGGTTCAGTAAGTGTTACCGGAGGATATGATGCAGACGGTAAAAGACTACACCCCAAGTTTACCGTTGACCTACCCAGCGGTAGGATTCTGGACTACGGAACACTTCAAACAGGTGGTGATCCAAGTAATACACAATACACCGCTAAAGTTCCTCGGCATGGTAAATATGTTCCCGTAAGACTGTGGGGAGGGTTAGTAGCGGAGAATGCCTCCCAAGCATTAGCACGAGATATTTTCTCTGATATGCTTCTAAGAGTAGATAAAGCAGGATACAATATTGTCATGCACGTTCACGATGAGATGGTTGTTGAAGCTGACGCTACTGAAGCGGAGGAAGTGTTACACAATGTGATTAAAATTATGTCGGAACCTCCTGATTGGATTTCAGATATTCCCGTAGCTGCTGAAGGATCAATACAAACTAGATATGAAAAATGAAAATTAAATACCTCAAAAACTTAAAATCAAAAGACGCTTTAATAACCGTAAATGATCCAACAGAGATCAATGTAAAACCCATACCACCTTTTAAATCCAAAGCTTTATATAGGGAATGGTGTGCCAAATGTGATACAGATCACGCATTCTTGACAGGATTTGAAGGGATTAACCCCAACGCAAGGATCGAAGGAGAAAACAAGATATGCAAGATTCACTCGATCCCAGCAGACTTCGACGCACCACCCGATTGGCCTAATGTAAAAGACATCATCACAGCAAAATGTCCTAAAGCTTTACCAGCTTGGTATTGCCGGACATACAGTGGTTACATAAGATTGTTTTTTGAATTAGAAGAGACTCTTTCAATCCACCACACTTTGGTAGCTGGGTTCTTTAAGTATCTTAAACAGGCTCTGCAATATCAAAAAATCTTTGCGGGTTATGACAAGAAGTCTGAGTCTCCGTCACAGCTTATGGAGATTGGAACAGATTGGGTAAACATGGGGGGAAAGATTCCTAGCTCAGTTGTTCAAACAGCTTTATTCAAGGCAGCACAAGAAAAGCCACCCGAATCAAAAGATACGTCTATCCCAATTGAAATTATTGCCGAAGAAGTTGAGAAAAAATTTCCAAATAGATGGATAGGAGATTTTGAAGTTGGTTCACGAGGTCCATTATTTTGGATCGATGACGGTATTGATCGTGAGGGTTGTCAAGTATTTGAAGATGGGATGGTCGTATATTCAGATCGCGATCTTGCTTGGAAAACATGGAGAGATATTTTTGGTCCCGATTTTGTCAAAGACTTTGAAGAACAGAAAATGGGGGATCTACTCGATGAGTATTGGTTCAATGGAAGACAATTCTTTAAACAACTTGATGGAACAGCAAAACCTATACCCAGAGATCAACTAGTATTGGAGTTGCGTCAGCGAGGATTTAAAGGGGGTAGGCCAAAAAAAGGTGAGAATGTCTCAGAGGTTGAAGCTGCCATTGTCCTTATCAGTAATACAAATAGGATCGATGAAATAGCTCCGGTTGTGTTTCGGCGGAATGAAAGGATTGTGTCTTACAACGGGTTGCAGATCCTTAACTCAGCAACGGTCTGCCCCATCGAACCCGCTATGGATGGCGACATAAATACGTGGCCTTTCTTAAATAAATTTTTTGATCAGTTCTTTGAGGACTCAACTAATATTCGTAGTAAATATTATTTCTTTGGGTGGTTGCAGCGGTATTACAAAGCATTCTACAACAACAAAGAGGATCAAGGACAAGCCTGTATTCTAGTGGGACCAGCGAAGAGGGGTAAAACTCTTTTATCGAACAAGATAATAGCTGCCCTTGTAGGGGGGTTTGCTGATGCGAGTGACTACTTATCAGGCGGGACAAAATTTAATAAAGACTTGGGTAGGGCAGCGTGTTGGGTCATCGACGATACAGTTAGTGCGGCATCTTTCCAAGATCAACGAAAAGCAACCGAGCTAATTAAACGTGGGGTGGCTAACCCGAGGATTGAATTCATGGCAAAATATTCAGATGCCGTAACACTTCCTTGGGCTGGTAGAATTATAGTTAGTCTTAACGATGATCCAAACTCGATGAGTGTGCTGCCGACAATGGACTCTAGCAATAAGGATAAACTAATGGCTTTTAGGGTGTGTAAAGAACCGTTCGCTTTCCCAAAAAAGGTAGAACTAGAAAGTATAATCGCACAAGAACTTCCTCACTTTGCTAAGTGGCTGATGGATTGGAAACCCCCAGAAGCGGTATTAGACGATGATAGATTTGGTATTAAGAGCTTTATAGACAGGAGTATTTCCTACGCTGCCTTCGATAACTCCAGCAGATCTCAAGTATCGGAACTAATAGACTTTTTTGCTAAAGCGTGTAGAGAACAAAACGAGAAGATGGCTTCGTGGCGAGGAACGATCCTAGAACTTCAAGTTGCATTGCACTCATACAATGGAGGGCGACCACTGGGGGCTTCTAATAAGATAGACTTCATACGCAACGGATTGTCACATTTAGAAGATGTGGGTAAACATAGTAAAACTACTAGACCCATAAAATCTGTTGGTAAAGGTAGTGGTAAGATCTGGATAATAGATGTTACATCACCGTTCGATATTGATTATGAAGAGGTCACTTTAGAGAACCAGCCTTTCTAAGAGATGAAATCGGCAAATGATACCCATCCACTTTATATGTGAATCCGTATTCATCGGGTTCCCCCCGAAGTTTATATTCGGCTTTCCTCTGTATAGTAAGGGCAGTAGCCCAACCTAGAAGCCAAGCCTTCTGAAAATCTTTACGGACACGAACAAAGAAATAAGCTTTAGCGGGTAACTTTTTTCCTTCGGGACAATTAACAGAAGCTGTGTAGTGGGGTTGCGGAACCCCAGCACAGCTTTTTGATTTAATATCTATCGTCCGGTTACCGAGAACATAGTCGTGTTTAAAAGATTCATCTCCCTCATAAATAGCTTGAGGGTATAAACATTCAAACGCAACCTCCCCCAAGAAACCCGTCATGCGCCCAGCTCCTCGGGTAAAAGAATTAGGTAAAACCCCCAGCTTTTCACTACGTTCAAAAGCCTCTTTGACATGGTCACTAGTGGGCGTAAAGACCAACATACCATTGGATCTTTTGAAATGCTTTGGTAATTTTTTCCTACTCATCCTTTCCTACTCGTTTCAACAAACGCTCGTAGGCAGGAAAGAAGACTTCATCCATACACCGCACCACAGCTTCCTGCTCAAAGGTCTCACAAAATCCCACCCCCGACAGGCATAGTGATGCTTCCATCAACTCATGGCGAACAGTGCTTAAAAGGGCTTTCCCTTCTAAATGGTCAGCAATAAAAATAATTTTTCGTTCGTGACTATAGTAACCATACAAATCCTCGTCACTAAGATCTGAGAAACGAATCTTAATTGTCTGCCCCGCTACCCGTATACTCTTGGGTATAATCATTTTTCATAGAATGTATTTATTCCTTCGGCATAAACTGAGGCTAACTTATCTAAATCTGATTGTATTAGATCCACATCAGATTGACTAGATCCAAAGAACGGCTCCGCGATACAAGCATAGCAAGGAGTCTTACGGAGAAACATAGCACCTCTTGATCCCTTGCCCCTTGCTTTGACCCCGCGAGACGCTAAATCAGGATACGCTTCGTCCATTGCTTCCTTCAATTTCAAAGCTAATTTTTTTCCACCTCTACTAGTCTCCCAATATAACCATTCATGTCCGGTTGCTTTTGGCCCAGCAGAATTAAAATGGAGTTCTATACACGCATCTATACCGTCCTCCCTCATTTTTCGCGATACATAATTCATCGCCCCAACATAACTAGACGCTTTGTAGTCGTCGTATATTTTATACGGAACTTTTAGTTTCGGTATAATTAACGAAATCAATTCGGTGTTGAACGTGTGTTCACTAACGCTGGGCTTACCAACTGTGTAAGCGCCGGAGTCCCCCCTCCTTGAGTGTCCTATTGCCAGCCCTATCATTTCTTAAAAATCAATCTATAGAGGGATACCGCAGCTACTGCGATACCCAGTATTAAAGATATTACACGGAGCCAATACTCCATTTGCTCTTGCATAGATGCGGCTACGGCTATGGTTGGTGTTAAAGTCCCTAAAAGGGTGTCGATTAGTTTAGAAGAGTTCATTCTCTTTTTTTTGAAAAATATTTACCCCCTCTTTTGGGGTCTTTAAAGATAACGTATTTTGCCTTTGCCTCCCCCTCTTCTGTTTCCTTCCACGTTTTATGTTTTCGTCCTTTCAGTATTTGCCCCGTTTTAGGACTCCTGCTAGGCCAATGACCGTCCTTATCTTTTGTTAAGCCATGCGCTTTTGCAGTGGCATAGTCATAACCGCCCCCTTCGGGGTCGAAGTTTAAACTAGCGACTCCATCCTCTATTGCCTTTAAAAAACCCTTAATCATTTGCTCCCTATAATAATTGCCCTTCGATAACTGTAATCACTGTGGAATTTGTGATCTTCTCTACCAACTAAACTACCCTCACAAAACTGGTATGTTTCCCCCTCGATCAACGTAATTGTTGGGGGGTCATTAAGTGCGCTTGAGTTCACGGTGGAGTCGTTTCGCAACCCGCTCCAGCCGCAACTTTGCAGCAGGGCTACCATCGGCAGCAAGCTCATCAATCTCATCTTCCAGTTCGTAAACATATCTTCGGTGCTTTAGTTTTATGTATAGAACATAAGCCTCTAATGCGGCAGCAATTGCCCTGATCATTTTATTTCTTCGCTTTTCCGATATTTAACGCCGCCCATTCAAGGATGATATAGAGCTTTCTCACAAGCCCATCGTCTTTAGGAGTGGGAGTTAAAGCACAAATTGCAGAGGCTGCTGCCACCACAGCAGTGGCAACGGAAATAAGACTGTCTCGGTTTTCTAAAATGTAGTTAATCATAGTTTATAGTAGGTTAGGTATTCTTGATCCTGATCCACTAGGATCAAATCGTAAAACTGGTTTAGCTTCCCCTCGATACGCATCTAGCTCTTCATCGAGTAATTGTTTGCACACGTTCCAATGGTAATTCGCACGTTCAAGGTCTGCATTTTCTTCAGCCACACTACCGAGAAGACCGTGTTTAATAGCATTGAGATTACTCGGTCTAACCGTATCGTAAGAGTTAATTAGCTGCTTGAACTTCCGTTTAACTAAAACGCGCAATGTCTTCTTCACAGAAGAACTATTGGATATCCTATATCTTCTATATGCGTTTACTTTATTAGCTTCTTGAACAGTGCCTAACTCAAGCCTATCTGAAACATCAGCAGTATTAATAGCTACAATCTTCACTGGATCTTTGAGGGAAGAATCCCCATTCCTAATTTCTATAACGTCAGTAAACGCGAAGGAAGAAGAAGTAGTAGCAGCAGCCGTATCAAAAGTGGGGGTATAGGTAGTTAGTGCGGAGCTAGTGTTTAGCCCCGTAACAGTAATAAAATTACTACTAGTTCTGGGGATAGATTGTTGCGGCTCAACAGGCATAACATGAATACCGTAGGTTTTGCCAGCTTCTAGTTCGTTGACTGTAGGAGCTAACCCGTCATCAATTATACCAAATCCAGCTAAAGTATTGCCGTCTCTATTCCTCCCAGTGATCCTGTAATCATGGAATTGACTTTGCGCTTTGACAGGATCGTCATCCATAAGAGCTGAAACAATTGCCTCGGCATCATCTGGCAGCGTAAAATTACCATCTGTAGTAGATATCGTCGTTTCATACAGGAGATCCCGCCACATCCCCATTGCATATAAACGAGGCAATACTAGATTAAGTTCCTGTATAAATGAGGAACCAACGGATTTAAACTTTGACAGGGCTTCTTCAACTCCCGCTACGGTAAGGGTAGCCATACCCTAGTTTAATGGAAAAAGAACTAATAGTCAAGGTATGGGCCAATCTGACCTATTCTGGACACAAGTTACTTGTGGGGCATTCAACCACCTTAATTGGTTCACTAAGACTTCCCGTTGGGGCGTAAACTTCTACAGTTGTTCCTGTCGTTAAAACTGCCGCAGTATTCGTTGAGGTGACCACATCCACAGGATTCAAGTCTTTTATTACATTGACAGTGCTTCCTGCCGTAGCGACTTCAGAAGTAGGCAAACTAGCTACAACAGATACTGTTGAACTGGAAGAAAGCACACTTACTCCTGTAGTGGAAGTAACAACGGTCAAACTAGGCTCAAGGGCTACTTGATAAGCAAGTGAGTGTGTTGGGATAGATTGCACAACATCTACAGGAGTTGTCGAATTAAGAACCGTAGTTGTTGGGACAGATTGCACCACGCTTACTGGACTTCCTGCACTGATGACATCTGTTGTTGGGACAGATTGCACCACACTTACAGGACTCCCCGCACTGATGACATCTGTTGTTGGGACAGATTGCACCACACTTACAGGACTCCCCGCATCAACAACATTAGTGGTGCTTAGTGATTTAACAACACTCGTAGTGGTAGCTCCTGTAATTAAGGACGGGAATGTGGGAGGTGAGTTTTCAAATGCCCCCTGCGCGATAACCCCCATCACCCAATAACAAACGTCATCTTCTCCCCCTGTGTTACCACAAGCTGCGACTTTCACGATAGACATCCCACCAGCCGTAGTAGCTGCCCCACCACGCCAAACATCCGTTACCATGTCGGTTGTCGAATCTGGAGCCAATGCAACAGGTGTGGTCGAAGAGGAAGATAGAACGGAAGCCATGTTACCAGATGTAACAGCGGAAGCGACCGTTGTAGTTCCAGAAGAAGCAATTACGGAAGTCATGTTACCCGTTGTAACAGCGGAAGCGACCGTTGTAGTTCCAGAAGAAGCAATTACGGAAGTCATGTTACCCGTTGTAACACCAGCCGCTACAGTTGTGGTTGTAGCCACCCCAGAGACTGAAGTAAAATTACCTGTTGTGACGGGCGCTGCAGTAGTTGTATACGTCACATCCACAACCCCGACAACAGTGTCTAAATTCCCTGCTGTAACTGGAGCGGCGGCAGTGGTTACTGCCCCAGCCGACACGACAGTAGCCATGTTGCTAGGTTGAGGTTCCAAGGCTACAGTGACCGTTCCCGAACTAGTCAAGACCGCAGTGAAGTTAGTAGCAGTGGGCGCTTGCGCTACAGAAGTTGTAGATCCTGCCGTTAAAACAGTAGTAGTTCCTGATGCAGCAGACAGAACAGTAGTCTTGTTAAGCTCTACACAAGTAAGGTCATTTAAACAGGTAACGAGTCCGTCTTCGACAACCGCAACACCCTTACCATCTATTTTCCAATGCTTGTTGAATTCATTTCCCGTGACATGAATTTCAGAGGCATCTGCTTGAGCAGCGTTATACTTTACTTTTACTTGAGCCTCTCCTGTAAATGGAGATGAAAGACCCTCCTGCCCCCGTTCATTTATACTCCTAAATTCTTTTTCATCTTTGCCATCTCGGACATATTTCTTGTAAACATTTTTACCGCCCCCTAAGTTTTTTATTTTATTATAGCCCCTATGCCAATGGAGTGGACCCCTAATTCCTTCTAGACCCCCATACAATCTAGCCTCTCTGCCATCCGTCTCTTCGTTCCACTGGTGACGATAAAGCTTTCCATCTTTTACCCAAACAATAGGGACGGCGTATTTTCCTTCTTTACCATTATATCCACTTTCATCTGGTAGTTCAAACTGAGTAGAATCCGGTAACTCCTTACTCTTCGCTAATCTATACAACGCACCATCTGGATTATCGGGGTCTGCGATTACTTTTCCCTGCTCGTCAGTATTGAATTCTGAATAGATAACACACTCCCGATCCGCTTTTATTTTTAAAGGTTCTAACTCGTGCAGCTCAACACAAGTTCCGTTTTTAGGGTGCATCTCGTATAAGTGTGCTTTTGAAATACACACCCTCTTATCAC
>Ga0315330_10001816_pt1 | contig 14510 bp, 5 predicted proteins | sample M140m34915metaG_FD_203453 | JGI IMG/M metagenome (GOLD analysis project Ga0315330, IMG submission 203453) | Ammonia-oxidizing marine archaeal communities from Monterey Bay, California, United States - M1 40m 34915 | ecosystem: Environmental > Aquatic > Marine > Intertidal zone | place: USA...
GGAGTCGACAAGTGGAACCTCCGGGCGGGTTGGTGGCTGGAACGCCCAATGCCTTTCGTACTTCGCTCCTTGGTCTAGCCACTGGCCGAGGAGATGGATCTCTTCCGCCGAAAGAGTCAGTTTGCTTTCAGGGGGAGGCATTTGAACATCAGGATCGGCGGAGGTAATTCGATCCAATAGTAGGTTTGAGCCGTCTAACAGTGAAAGCACATGCTGAGCCGATTCACGCTTGTCCAACCTCAAATCACCTTGGCGACTGCCCGCGTCAAAACCGTGGCAATTAAAACATTTAGCGGCCAGAATCGGCCGAACCTCCCGTGAGTACGAGACCTCATCCGCCACTATTGATTCCGAAATCAAAAACAAAATAAGTATTGCAAATTTGATTTTTAAGGGATTTCTGAATTTCGCCGAACTCATTTCAGGCCAATCAAAGTTATATATTATGACTCATACATCCTACCCTTTTGGATACCTTGATGGGGGGCTCTATTGCTCCGTAGTAAAAGTTATCGATTTTTAAATGCAAAATTCAAATCGGCTGGATTTTCATAGTAAAAACAAGCACAATGGGGGATTAACCATATCTTCAACGGACTTACGCATGCTTAAGTTTATTACGATTCTCGCGACCGCGATGTTGTTTCCGCAGATCTTGTTTTCTCAAGTCAAATCAAACGGTGAAAACACCGAATTAGAAAAGCCTTTAAGAGCTTTGTTAATTTGCGGCGGCTGCTGCCATGACTATACCGAGCAGCATAAAGTGTTGTCCGACGGCATTCAATCTCGAGCAAATATTAGAGTTGATGTTTGGTGGACCGATGACAAATCAACGAATCCGCCGTTAACGGTTTATGATAATGTTAACTGGGCAAACGGATACGATGTCATTATTCACGACGAGTGCGCGGCGAGGAACACGAATGTTGAAGTTCTTAAACGGATTCTAAAGGTGCATGAGAAAACACCGGCAGTTCATCTTCATTGTGCGATGCATAGTTTTCGCAATGGAACCGACTTGTGGTTTAAACATCTTGGGCTTCAGTCCACTGGACATGGACCTCACGAACCTATCGATGTCAAATTCGTTGACAAAGACCACCCGGTTGTCCAAGGCATGGAAGATTGGACTATTGAAAAAGACGAACTCTACAACAATGCGAAGCTATTTGGTGCAAAACCCATTGCGACAGGCACGCAAACCTATGAACGCAAAGGGAAAATCAATAAGCAAAACGCGATTGTTATCTGGAGCAATGAAGTCAAGGGGACACGAAGTTTTAGCATGTCGATTGGTCACTATACCGAAGGTGTCGCTGACGATCGCTATCTGGATTTGGTAACCCGCGGAATCTTGTGGGCATGTAAAAAAGACATTCCAAAAACCGCGAAAGGTTTCACCGGCAAAAATACAATTACCTTCGTTGAGAAAAAGAAAGCGGAGGAGAGTAAGCCCAAGCCAAAACAGGCGAAAGCCCCAAAAAATCCCACGCTGGTTTCGGTGACGTCTTCTACAGTCCAGTCGGGGCACGACCCTGCCCATTGCCTAGACCAGCAAATCAACACACGTTGGTGCGCTTCCAACGCAAGTTACCCGCAATGGCTTGAACTCGAGTTTCAAAAACCTCAATCTGTCAAGCAGATCAAAATTGATTGGGAGCGTGATTCGGCCTACCAGTATAGAGTGCTGACGGAAATCAAGGGGAAAATGGTTGTTGCTTTGGATCATTCGAAAAGCGAGGAAGCAATTACAAAACCAGAGTCCCTGCCGAACGCAATGCAGCTAACCAAAAAAATCAGAATCGAGGGTTTAGGCTGCTCTTCGGGTGGATGGTGCAGCATCCGAGAGATTAAGTTATCGGGTCCACAGTTAAAAAATATTTGGCCAGCTGATAAAAATTTCAACTCCGCATTTGAACCAACTCCTGCCCCCAAACCGGACCCTTACAAGAAGCAAGGTAACGCACCGGCCAAAATGGTGCCTTTGACGCCGCAACAAGAGGCTGCCATTCTAAAAGAGGTGACAATTCCAGAGGGATTCGAAGCAACTATTTTTGCTGCCCCTCCCGCTGTAAATTACCCTGTATTTGTTGCTGCCGCACCAGATGGGACACTATACGTCAGCTCCGATGGCAATGGATCACTTGGAAGAGATCCGCAGCGTGGACGAGTCATTCGCCTTAAGGATACGGACGGGGATGGTCGCGCCGATGAGACAAAAATTTTTTGTGAAGTCGACGCACCCCGCGGGCTGATTTGGGATCACGATCGACTTTACCTCGTTCATCCTCCGCATTTGTCTGAATTTATTGACGACGATAAGGATGGAGTGGCTGACCGTCAGAACATTCTCGTAAGCAACCTCGCGTTCGGTTACGACAAACGGCCGGCTGATCACACCACGAACGGCCTGAGTCTTGGGGTCGATGGCTATCTTTACATTGCAGGCGGGGACTTCGGATTCATGAAAGCCGAGGGAACTGACGGTACAACTTTGACGCATCGTGGTGGTGGTGTGATTCGTGTGCGGCCCGACGGCACTGGGTTGGAATTGTACTCAACTGGCACACGAAACATTCTTGAAGTTGCGGTAAGCCCTGAGATGGACTTATTTGCCCGAGACAATACGAATGACGGAGGTGGCTGGGATGTTCGTTTTCACCACTTTACCGGAGGCGACGATCATGGATACCCCAGACTTTATAAAAATTTTGCTGAGGAGTGTGTCCCTCCGTTGGCCGATTACGGTGGAGGATCTGGCTGTGGAGCCGCCTATGTAGACGAGCCAGGATTTGGCCAGTGGAATCATGCGCCCTTTACGGCCGACTGGGGCACCGGCGGCATTTACCACCACAACGTTGCACCGACCGGTGCGACCTTCAAAGAGACCGGGAAGCCTAAGCCCTTCGTGAAATTGCCCCGCCCTACCGATTGTGACGTAGACGGAATGAGTAGGCTGTATTGCTCGAGCTGGAAAGGTGCGACATTTAAGTGGGCCGGACCGCAAGTCGGCTACATCGTACAAGTTAAACCAAAAGATTATGTTCCAAAACCGCTTCCCGACTTCGAAACGCTATCACCCGATCAACTGGTTCAACTTTTTGACTCGCCAAGCCATCGCCGCCGGCTGGCTGCCCAACGTGAGCTCATGCGAAGAGAAAATCCCGCAAGCCAAAAACTCATTGATCGGGGCGTCGGGGCCTGGAGTACCCCTCGTCGTACTGTTCATCAAATTCAAAACAGCAGCGATCCGCAGACAGTGATTTCTGCAATGAGTCATGCGGATTCCACCATCCAGCACGTAGCGATTCGTGAAACCGCCAAGCGTAATCTGTTGGACCTTACGCTCTCGAAACTCGATTCAGTAAAAGATCCCGCCAACCTTTACCGTGCTCTGGCGATGATGCATCGATCCATAACAGTGAGGCAACTAGAACAACGATTAACGCAACCTGATGAAAAACACAAAAAATTAATTCTCAAAACCTTGTGCCGACTGTATTTCAAAGAAGCAGAGTGGGAAGGGCAATCGTGGGGTACACGCCCAGACACTCGCGGGCCTTATTACCAGCCGGTCAAATGGGAAGAAACCGAAAATATTCACCGACTTTTAATGGGAGAACTGCAAACGTGCAATCCAAAGGTGGCCGCTTATTTGATGAATGAACTGGCGAAAAACCGAGTAGATCTAACGGATTCCATCGACCAAATCGTAACACTCGCCATATCTAATCCGGAACTGACTGAGCCAGCCGTCTCAGTTTTCGTGAAGGCAAAAAAACTTACGCCAGCGTCTATCGAATTCCTGATCTCCTCGGTCGGCACCAACGTTCCAATCACCACACTAGAAGAGGTTGTTTCCCTTCTGACCAAAACAAACGATCCAAAAACCATTCCGATCATTTTTAGGGCTCTCGACATTCTCAATGAACCCAAGCATCCACGCCAATATATTAATAAGACTCGCGATCAGTTTTTCAACTCCAAACTATGCAAATCGAATCTACAATATTTTGCAGACTGTTCCTTGCAACCTGGAAACTCTGGCTTTTGGGCGGATTGCGCATTGCTCACATTAGCGACCCAGAAGAACCTTACCACGGAAGATAAGACCAAATGCAGTGACGTGATTCGGCGTCAGTGTTTAAACCCGGAATCGCAGTGCAGAATAGTTTCCGCAGCAACCTATTTAAAAAACCATTCAATTGATGATTTCATCCTGACTTCACTCAAATCAGACAGTCAAGAACTCGCTCAATCTGCAAAAACGGCGGCGAAGAAATTAAACCTTACTATGCTCGTTGATCGATCTGCAAAGCTTGGCTCACTAGACGCGAAATCTGCGGTCGACCAAGCCATGCAAATCTCTGGTGATCGCGGCCATGGCGAGACAATTTTTATAAAATCAAATTGCATTGCCTGCCACACCACAAAAGAAACGGAAAAACAAAAGGGCCCTTATCTTGGAAATATAACCAAGACCTATCGCCCTCACGAATTAGCGATGGCGATTTTGAGGCCAAACCAATCAATTGCCCAGGGATTCAAAACCAACATCATACTCGACCTCGATGGCCGACTGGTGAGCGGATATGTAACAGAGGAGTCGGCTGATCAAGTCGTACTTCGTGATCAGGAAGGCAAAGAGTTTACTTTTAGGAAAGACGATATTGACTCACGCAAAGAATCAAAATTGTCTTCAATGCCAGAGAATATCCTTGAAAAAAACACACTGTTCGATTTGGCAAGCTTAATCAGCTACCTCGAACACGTCTCTCAACAATCGGATACAGCGGGTAATTAAAGGCGGCAAGGCTTCCTTGTTCGTTTGCCTTCTTTCTGTTGCTCGGTAAAACGGGGTTTACGTTGCCAACGCAAACTCTGGTTTCAATCTGTTACGCTTATCCTCGCACAAGTTGCTTTATGTTTGTCGCGTTAATGACCGGCCGAATTGTGTGCGTTCGATTGATGCCCACCAGATTCGAGGAAACTTAATAAGTCAAGGATTTCCGCCCGTGTTAACACGTCAAGCATCCCGCTCGGCATGGCTGAAATTTTAGATGGAATCTGTTCATCAATTTGATCTTTGTCAATTCTTTGCACATCCTTTGGGTTGAGTAAGTTACTCGCAATTTTATATTGCTTGAGAGTCTCCTCAATAATTACGCCGGATACGACCGTGCCATCCAATAAAATAAATTGATGATTTTGGAATTGCTTATTTAGCTCCAACGATGGCTCGATAATTTGCTGAAGCAGTTTTTTGCCAGTAAATCGATCGGATATTTTTGTGAGGTCAGGGCCGAGGTTGATGCCGTGTCCGGATACAACATGGCACTGATTGCACCTCGCTTTGACGAAACTCTGCATTCCTCGCATTACGACTGTGTCGTTCACCTTTCTTTTCGGAATTTCCTCAAAGTCTTTCATCGACCATTCCTTTACCACTTTTGGCTCAGCCGAAGCGATGAGTGCTTCTGCTTCGGAAAGCTTGTTAACGACGACGAGATCTCCCTTCATGATTACCCAGTGTCCGGGGAACGTGCAGACAAATGGATAAATCCCTGGTTCCTGTGGTGCTTCAAATCTCATGACGTGCACAAGTGAGTCTCGTGTTGGCCCAATCATCGGCGAGGAATTTATTATTAAATTTGTTTTACTTTGAGGAATGAAATCGGAATTCGCATTGGCTGCATCGCGAGCCATTTCATTGGCTGCCATTCCTACTTCTTCCAATGCTCCGGGTTTGACAATCACGAGATTATGGTCGGTGGCATCAGGGTTAGTGAAAATGATTTTCAAGGGTTGCCCAGTCTTAGCAACGATCTGGTTAACACTAAAAAGCATTCGCTCCGGAATACATGAGATATTGACCGTTTTTAGGTTTTTTTGCGTGTCAAATTGTGCTTGCTTGGCACTCGGAGGCGGTTCCTTAAGCTCGCGAGTTCGATCGAGTCGCTTCATTATTTGTTCGATTGAATAGTTCGGATTACCCTTCCAATGTCTCTGAATGGTATGAGAATTGAGGGCTGATTGAATCGCGTAAGCAACATGTTTTTCCGCTGGTAAATTTAGAGTCTGGAGTAAGACTTCGAGTGCCTCGCTTGTTCCGACATAACTACAACAAATCGCCGCCTGCATTCTAACAATCGAACTCGGATCATTGGCCGCTCGGGATAATAAATCGAGAGCGTCATCAAATTCCGAATGCCAAAATCTTAGTTGTTCTACTGCAGCCGCACGCGCCTGATGCTGCTCGCAAGCCAATAGATCTAGAAGTAAGCGATGGGCTATATCGGTTCGGTTGGGGGATAGAGGCACCCCGCGTCCGTTTGCGTGAACGGTGCGATAACACCAAAGTGCTTCTAGCTGATGGTGACGAAATCGAGTTTCACTGGAATCCAAGTTCCCCACCCATTTATCTAAAGCAATTACTACCTCTTCAGGGTTTCTCTTTCTTAGCTCCTGTTTGACCAAATACCGTATCCGAAACTCAGGTCGTTTCAATAAATCCAAAAGAGAATCAATAGAAGAGCCGGATATGGAGGGCATCGGATGGACGGGCTTGCCTTTTGTGGTAATCCTCCAAATTCGTCCCGAATGGCGATCCCTCCGGTCATCCCTTAGGGAGTATTGTGCATGTCCTTTTACAGGGTTGTACCAATCACATACGTACATCGCTCCGCGAGGGCCGAAACGCAAATCGACCGGTATAAAACTCAGGTTAGATGAAAAAATCAGGTCGCTAACGTACTGTTCTTCAAATCCAAATGGAGTTTCCTTCCATTTTAAAATCTCAATCCGGTTCGTCGGTTTATACCGAGCTTTGATAAAGTGCCCGCTCAGCTCATCAGGAAACGTGCTGAAATCAACAAATTCCTGCCCGCACGTACCGGAATAGGCTTGTAGTCCCGCTGGCTTGGCATGCTGAGTTGGGTAGGGCGGATCGAGGGAATGAAAGGCAGCAGCATAAATCGGGTGACTTGCCATATGCTGGCCCCAGTCATCGAACGTGACTCCCCACGGGTTGGTGCTGTGGTAAGTTCCAAAACTTGTTAAGCGATGGGTCTGAGGATCAAATCGAAACCATCCGCTGTTCTGCTGGCGCACGGGGCCATAAGGCGTCTCCACCTGTGAGTGATGAAAGATGGACTCACGGAAAATTAAATCGCCGTCGGGAGTCCAAATGAAGTCGTGTAACGCGTGATGGGAATCCTCCGTGCCGAAACCCGATAGCAATATCTTTCGCTCATCCGCTTTCCCATCGCCATCGGTATCCTTAAGGAAAGTTAGTTGCGGACTCTCCGAGACGTAAACACCGCCATCACCAAATTCGAAGGATAGAGGAATATCTAGATTGTCAGCAAACACCATCGATTTGTCCGCTTTTCCATCCCCGTCAACGTCTTCGAGAATGACCAGTTTGTCGTTTGGTTCATTTCCTGGATAAACGTGGGGGTAGGTTGTTGAGCAACTCACCCACAATCGCCCACGACTATCCCAACGCATTTGAATTGGTGCCGCGATATCAGGGAACTCCTCTTCGCTGGCAAATAGATTTAATTCAAACCGAGGGTCAACCTTGAAGGCCTTCCGTTCGTCTGCGGCGGACATCCATCGATTCGCTCCTCGACTAGTTTTTGTTTTTGGGAGGGGGGGAATGTTCGAGTCGTCTATCGCAGGAGCGACTTTTTCACCGGCTGCCAAAGCCCATGCCCGACGCTCCCTGTTCTCGACCATCAAATCAAAATTTTTCATGGCCGGTAGGAAATCGAGATAACCGTAGGACTTATTTCGGCCGCCGGTGTAATAAAAGGTGTTGAGCGGCCGGTACCGCCGAAAATACTGTCGATTTTTGTCGATGATGACTTCTCTTAAATTTTCATTCACCGTCGTCGGAGCTTTATTGAACGCTCCACGAATCAACGAGCGACCGAAAATTTCATAACCTCGCTTGTTTAGGTGCACGCCATTGGTTGTGATGTCTTCTGCACTCGATTTGCTTGCCGCGAGTGTATCTTGAAACACGTCGACAAAACCAATCTCAAGCTCAGCCGCTATTTCCTTCATGGCGGCTGTGTACAGAACTATATTTTGGTTGTTTAGATCTGCAGCATCGACACCTTTGATATTTTCACAGGCGATCGGAGAAACCAAAATCAGTTTCGGCGACGAAGTTCCGTTGAACGCTTTTGACCGTATTCGCTTTAGGTAGTTTCTTAGTTCTTCCCGAAACGCCGAGATCCCCGCTTTTCCGCGGAAAGATTCATTGAAACCATAGCCGACAAAGATGACATCCGCTTTTTCATGAGTTAGATGTTGATCCTGGTCAGCAAAATTACTTGGCCGCGGCTGTATCGTCGCTGTATCTGCAGACCAGCTTAAATTTCTCACAACGAGTTGATGGTTAGGAAATGACTGGTGCAAAAATGTCTCGAAATAACCATGATTTTGGCACCTCTCAAATAATGTATTTCCTACCAAAGCAATTCGACTGCGGGGTTTAATCGAAATTGGCAAACTTGTGGTGCTCGGAGAAACAGTTTTTGCACGAGGCGCGGTGTTTGCGTAAATGCCATATTTTTTGTAGTCGGGATCTTCCACAGGCACTGGATCATTTGTTGCTGTGTTTTTTGCGTCTTGCTGCCTTCCGGTCTTTACTGTGCTTCGTTTCTTTAATTCCTGTTCATAGGAGGCCAGACCCACTACTTTAAACTCGTCACGAAGCGGTATTTTTATCCCGGCAGACCAGCAAATGGCGTTTACGAATAGGCGGACAAAACGAGCGTCATTGAAGGTTTCCCAGTGACCCAGCGTCGTCCCAAATACTTTCCCGCCAAATTCGTTTTCGAATACCCAGGCAACGGGTTCTTGCATGGTTGCAGTTAACTCATGAGTTCCAAAAGTATTTGTAACTTTACCTACCTTTTTCGATTGTCCGGTTCCGTTCAACAAAACCGTCGCCGTGGGTGGCGGTGTCGCAAGGTAAAGCGAACCGGTCGCAACTCGCGGTTTTTTAAAATTTAGCCCTGACAACGCCGGATGTTTTGCACCAGCAGCATTCAAAGATACTGTGGTTTTACCGGTGAGGTGGGTTTCATATTTGACACCTAACGCTTTTAACCCAAAACCATCATTCCAATGGAAGTTCTTACTACCTTTTGGATAGGCAAACGCATGGGATGATGTGCGGAATCCAACAATGGGTTTGCCGGATTTTAGATACCGATCGATGTATTGCAACTGAGCGTCAGGGAGAGTTAAAAACCGAACAAAGAAGACCGCAACGTCTGCCGACTCCAAAGCCTCCAGCCCCTGAATTCCGTCCGGATTCTTTTCTGGGTTTCCAGCGCATCTTAGGATCGTCGTCTTGAATCCTAGCTTTTGTAAATGCGACGCCAGAACCGGCATCGATCGTTCAGGACTGTAGTGGGGAGTGCCCACAACAAAAACAGCATGAGGGGGGACGTCGTCACATAAACCGACCCCCAGGCCAATCCAAGGAAAGACAAGTAAAGCGACCGCAAATCGACAATAATTCATTGGTACCCGAATTCTCTGTTGAATTTGAATTACCTAACCAAAATTGGTGGTAACACAATCTGTACTTAGCTTTTGAAGCAGGCGGCAAGTCGCAGTAATCACAAAACAGGTTAACTTTGCCAAGTGATAAACACTCGCACCCAAGCCCATTCTATAAAATTCATTAGGCTCAATGTCTGTAAAATTACGGTTTTTGCGATGAAGTTAAAAATGATTCTTCATCCGTATTTCAACGGGAAACGGTTAAAAAAAACTTGACCAGCGTTTAGTGATTTTGCAATTCGCTAATTTATTAAAACCTACCCACGCATCGCCCGCCAATGATTGGTCAGTTGAATTGAGAGCCCAGTATTAATCAGCGGCACTAATGGAATTAGACGTATTTCAAATCTGGAACTTCAAAACCGGGACGATTTTGATCCTTAAGAAGTGCATTCGCCTCTTTTGCATGGTCTCCGATGTGCCGCTCAGTCTTCGAGTCGAAGGTCAACCAGGGCCCAACCGTATACTCAGCTTTATCCTTAGGAATCCCAACCCCACCCTGCATAATCTCATGCAATTTTAAGAAATGTTCAGCTGCATCTTTGTTGTCTCCAAATGACACAGCTTTTTCATTGAAGGGGACTTGTTTGCCGAGTCGGTAAGAATTGTTAATGAGATGGCCCATTACACACCCGTAATGAGCATCAAGAGCATTGCCGTTTGCCATATTCGGATCCGCCGCCCGTACAGCAGCAATGAAGCTCCCCCAATTGCCACCAGGTGTTACCTTACCGGGCTTGACTGCAAGGTCTTCCGCTTTCTTCCCCGGTCGCCGGATTTTATATTTATTTTCGCCTGTGATTACACTGCCATCCTCAAGGTAATATTCATTGAAGACTTGGTGTTTGTAGCCTTTGTAATTGACGTTTCGAACATTAAACAGAACGTACTGACCATTTGGATATTCAGCGATCCCAAACATCGTGTTGGGCGTCTCGCCTTGATCCTTCCATTGAAACCTACCCCCGATAGCCATCACTCGAACAGGGTGAGATTGATCGCTGTCAATTGCCCAACGAGCGACATCCAATTGATGAGTCCCTTGATTGTTTAGGTCACCGTTGCCTGTTTTCCAAAACCAATGCCAGTTGTAATGTACGTAATTTTGATGGTACTCATCAATTACGGCGGGCCCTTTCCAAAGATCCCAATTGAGATTTTGAGGCGCCGAAGTCGCCTGTTTAATTCCAATACCACCACGTGGTTTACAGCAATAACCGTAGGCAATCTTTAATCGAGGCAAATCCCCAGATTCTAGAGCTTCATGCAAACCTGCAATTCCAGCCGAACTTCTTCGCTGGGTACCGTGCTGAATAACAACGTTATATTTTTTTTGAGCTTCGACGACAATTCTTCCTTCGGCAATGTCGTGGCTCATCGGTTTCTCAACGTACACGTGCTTGCCGGCCTGAGCAGCCCAAATCGTCATCAAAGAATGCCAGTGGTTGGGAGTGGCAATCGAGATGCCATCGAGGTTTTTATCTTCGAGCGCGACACGAACATCGGCATAGCCTTTCGCCCCTTTTTGCTTCTCGAGCTTTTTCCCCAAAACGTTTTGGTCAGGGTCGATGAGAGAGACCACCTCAACGTTCTTTTGCCCATTCCATCCTCCTATGTGTGCGCCACCTCGACCATTGAGCCCTGCCACCGCCATTCTTACTCGGTCGTTGGCTCCAATGATATTTCCCGACGCCTTGGTACCAGAGATCAGAAAACTACTTCCAGCGGCAAGAACACCACTCGTTTTTATAAAGTCACGCCGTGATTTCCGATTCCCGCTTTGTTGATTTGCGATCATATCAGTTGGTTCCAAAAACTTCTTAACGTAAAAACAATAGCCAATTCGAGCTGACAATTCTTTACATTGTAATACAACCCAAACCGTCTTCGCTACTTTTCTAAATCAAGTTCATATTGCAGCGATCCAACTTGCACCCAACCACAGAAATTCTTGCGATTAAGTAGAAAACAGGCAAAACCTCGTAGTGCCAAGGATTTTTAGTTTGCAAACGAACGTCGAGGCTATCAAAACCTGGCTTCAAAATCCTCGATTTCAGGTGCAATCAAATTGAAGAACTCTCCCAATTGCGACTCGTAACGTCTCCATTTATTCCGAGACGTTTTGTAGATCGGTCTTCGAACCTGTACCGAACTGGCTGTAGTCACCACCGGATCGCTATGATGGAACTCAAGGACACTGCTCTCCCATTCCAAACCAAGATGCTCAACGACGGGTTTAATTACATCTTCCGGCGATTCAGTAAGATTTTCATAAGACACATCAAACACAGCCGCAGGCGCAACCGACCGCCAATGATTCATCAACCGCGAATAATTTCGATAGAGCGTCGCAAGATATTCAAATTGCGATGTATTAAATTGAAGCTGTTCGTCACTAAATGACTGAAAATAACATGAGAGGCAAACATCTCGCGGATCCCGTCTGCAATTTATTATTCGGGCATTGGGAAACATCATGGTAATAAAACCAATATGAAAATAGTTCGCTGGCATTTTATCAATAAATCGCTTTGAAAAATCAGCACCACCACCCTCACCTAAATCATCAAAACTGGTATATCGAGTTAACTGGTCAATATAGCCTTGAGCACTGGCCCGAATCCAAAAATCATCCAACGTTTTAAATATTTCCCGCAAGCGAACCTGGCTTGCATCACCAAACCGAGATGAAACTAAATCCCCCAGGGATTCAAGTTCTCCAACAGCCTCAACTTCAGAATGGCGGGAAAGCATTTGTTGAACCAACGTCGTGCCACTCCGCGGCATGCCAACGATAAACACAGGTGCCGCGCTTGGGTTACCATTTTCAGCAAACTTTTGGATCGTCTCTGATGTGAAAAACTCGATCAAATCATCAATCACCGTTTGGCTTTGATCACTATCAAACTGGAGTCCCTGCGCCTTACCCAACGCATGCGATGCATCGGCAGCCCGGGAATAGTGTTCAAAGGCGCTGGCAAATTCTTTTTCCTTCTCCAAATGTACAGCCATAGCAACATTGAGCCGATTCGATGCCACTAAACTCAATTCGGGCATTTCCAAGAACGCACGCAAAGAGCTTAATTGAATATCAGTAAACTGATATTCTCCAAGATTGACAAACTGTGACAATTGAAAATAGGCTTGCGGATTGTCTGCATCGATTGCCAATGCACGCCGAATATCCTCAATTGCTCCTAAAAAATCTCCCTGAAATTGCTTAAGCCTCGCAGTCTCGTTGAGAACTTGAACTTCTGAAAATCCAAACTTGGAAGCTTCATAAAAGCTGACCAATGCTTCACTGATTTTATTCTGCTTCCCAAGGGAGATTCCCTTTTGAAAAAAGGCTGGAGCGAATTCTGGGGAAAGTTCGATTGCCTTTTTGGCAGAGATCAACGCGGATTCCTGTTCCTTCATCGAATTAAAAATAGAAGCCAGATTCGAATAATACTCGGGATTGGCCGGATCAATTTCGATGGCATATTTAATCTGCTGCAACGCGTCATTGGAATTGCCCATTTGATGAGCAATTAAACCCGCAAAATGCCAAGCATCAGCATGACGGGAATTCTCTTTCAATACCGCGGCATAACCAATTGCGGCGGCTGTCAAATCACCCGCTTGGTGCTTCTGCACGGCTTCCTCAAACAGCAATTCAATATTGGACATTTTTTGCAATCATTTAATTCGAAGGATTCTTTATGAAATCGGCAATAATTACACTTGAGAGGTGCGGTTTTTTGCAAATTTCTACATTCCAATAAAAAAACAACTCCGACAGTCCGGTTCTAATTTTAAATATGCAGTCTCCATCGCAGCTTAAAATTTTAGCTTAACGAATCCCAGCAGATGATTACTCGCTTTTCAACAAAAAGAATTTTTAACAGCGTATATTCATTGAATGATTATTCGGGCAGATTCGTATCGCTGGGGAACCAATTCACCAATACAATTTTTATTGTGGCGAGGCTTGATCAGCCGCTGCACCAACGTTTCTTCGATTTTTTGGCGTGTAATATTTCTGCTAGTTCCACCGAAACAAACAGCGCATTGCCAGCACCAGTCTTGGTCCGGATCTCGCTACACTTTTAAAATACACTTGAAAACGATGCAAGCGTGTTTAACTCAGTATATGATGATGTTCCGATTCGCTATACTTTTGATTCGGTTGCTGAACTCTCCCATTGATCAAGTTCGTGACGCACTACCGTTGAAACATTTTAACCATGAATAACTCCAATAAGCCTGATGATAAGGAGGTTCTTAATCCTTACGTAGCCGCAAGCGATTTCGAAGCAAAGGTGGAAGAGAAGAAGGTTCCACCTAAAAATGTTAATATCATCGTGAAATTGTTCGCTTGGTTTTGTTTGATTTTAAGTTCTATTTTGTTAGCAGCGATATCCTTTTTCGTCACTTGTTCCGGATTTTTTATATATGGCAGTGGAGTTGACAGTCGATTATGGCTGCCTATTTGCTGTGGAGCGGGACTGCTTTCTATGTTTGCAGCTCTTTTGGTTGGTGGAAAAGGTTTAATTGCATGGTTTATACCCAAGCAATAGATAACCAATTGTTGTTTCTTCAGTCGTCCAATTGTAACTTTGAGTGATACGAATGCATCAATACCGTGAACACAACTTCCTCGGCACGACCAAAAGTCTGTGCCCTCAATGTTTAGCGGTGGTTGATGCTAAAATAATTACAAAAGGAAACCGCGTTTATTTTCGGAAGTTTTGCGCTGACCATGGAGTCCGGGAGGACTTTGTATGTAGCGACGCCAGTCTTTTTGATCGAAATGAATTTACTTTACCCGGTAAACAACCAACCAAGTTTGGAATAGCGCCAAACCTTGGTTGCCCCTATGACTGTGGCGTCTGTAGCGAACATGAGCAACACAGTTGCATTGGTCTGCTGGAGATCACTTCCCA
>Ga0315330_10001818_pt1 | contig 14509 bp, 16 predicted proteins | sample M140m34915metaG_FD_203453 | JGI IMG/M metagenome (GOLD analysis project Ga0315330, IMG submission 203453) | Ammonia-oxidizing marine archaeal communities from Monterey Bay, California, United States - M1 40m 34915 | ecosystem: Environmental > Aquatic > Marine > Intertidal zone | place: USA...
TCGTCCCTGCTAAAACCAAAGGTGGTTTGTGTAAGATCATTGGTACCAAAACTAAAAAAGTCAGCATGTTTGGCAATTTCATCAGCAACAAGACAGGCACGAGGAACCTCAATCATTGTTCCAACCTTTAAATTAACTTTCAAACCGCTCTTACCAAGAATTTCATTCTTTGCTTTTAGTACGATGTTTTTTTGATTTAAAAATTCCTCCAAATTTGAAATAAGAGGTATCATAATCTCTACCCTTGGATTTCCCCCTTCCTTTTTAAGCTTAGCCGCTGCTCCAATGATTGCATTGGCTTGCATTGAGGTTATCTCTGGATATGAAACACCGAGGCGACATCCACGATGCCCCAACATTGGGTTGGCCTCTTTTAACGACTCCACTCTTTCTTCAACAGTTTTCAGCTTTAAGCCCATATCGACAGCCAGGCTCTTCATTTCCTTGTTTTGTATATTAATAAACTCATGAAGGGGAGGATCCAAAAGCCTTACTGTCACTGGCATGCCATTCATTTTTTTAAATATTTTATAAAAATCTTTTGTTTGAAAAGGGAGAAGATTTTTTAAATAAGAAGCACGGCTTATCTTGTCTTCTGCTAAAATCATTTTTCTAAACTCATGAACCCTTTTTTCATCGAAAAACATATGTTCGGTTCTACAAAGACCAACACCCTCAGCACCAAAACTAAGCGCTTTTTCACAGTCTTCAGGGGTATCAGCATTTGTCCTAATTTTTAACGTTCTTATTTTGTCTGCCCAGGACAATAGCTCGCTTAAGGGTCCGGTGTTGTCTAGAGGATTTTGAAACAGTCTCAAGCTACCCAGATAAATGTCTCCAGAAGATCCATTGAGCGTTATTTGATCCCCTTCTTTTATTTTTATGCCTGATATTTTTGCAAATTTTAGGCTTTTATCGATTGAAAGGTCTTGACATCCCACAACACAGCTTTTACCCCAACCTCTAGCAACCAAAGCAGCGTGACTTGTTAGACCGCCTCGTGATGTCAAAATGCCTTCCGCATAATGCATTCCGTGGATATCTTCAGGGGAAGTTTCTTCGCGCACAAGTATAACTTTCTTACCCTTTTTACCCAAAGACTCAGCTTTTTCTGCACTAAACACGGCGACACCGCAAGAGGCCCCAGGACCAGCAGGTAGTCCAAATGAAACCGGTAGGTGTTTTTCAAGGTCTTCGGGAACAATATTTTTTAAGAGGCTTTCGTAAATCTGAAGAGGATGAATCCTGCCAATAGCAGTCTCTTTAGTTATGAGCTCCTCTTTTACCATGTCAGTTGCAATTTTAATGGCAGCTATACCAGAACGTTTTCCTCTCCTTGTTTGAAGCATCCAAAGTTTATTTTCTTGAATTGTAAACTCAATATCTTGCATATCATCAAAATGATTTTCTAGTTTTTTTCTCACATCGTTTAACTCTTCAAAAGCTTTTGGCATTGAAACAGACAAAGATTTTGCACTTTTTTTATCATCAATTATTGGGTGCGGCGTTCTTATTCCTGCAACAACGTCCTCTCCCTGGGCGTTAGGCAACCATTCTCCAAAAAAAACATTTTCACCGGTAGATGGGTTTCTTGTGAAAGCAACACCAGTACCACAGTCTTTTCCAAGGTTTCCAAAAACCATCGCCTGTACATTAACAGCTGTTCCCATAGCTGATGATATTTTTTCAAAGCCCCTATACTCTTTTGCTCTTTTACCGTTCCAACTTTCAAACACCGCAGCAACAGCCCCAAACAGCTGTTCGTAGTGGTCATCTGGAAAAGGAACCCCAAATTCTTTTTCAACCATTTTCAAATATTTTTCAGACAAGGACTTCCAGTCTTTAGCATCCATATTAGAGTCGCTTTTATATCCTTTGGTTTTTTTAACACGTTCTAACTCTTTTTCCATAAGCTCTCTAATAGGTCGTGATGACCTGTTTAGGTTTAAGGCTTTTTCCATCACCACATCAGCATACATCATAATTAATCTGCGATAGCTGTCATAAACAAACCCCTCATTCTTACTTGCATCAATCATAAAAGGTATGGTTTTTGATGTTAGGCCTATATTGAGTATTGTTTCCATCATTCCTGGCATGGAAACTGGAGCACCAGATCTAACAGAAAGAAGCAGCGGGTTAGATCCGCCAAAAGTTTTATCAATTACACCCTCTGTTTTAGCTACATTTTTTTTAATATTGTTTTTCAAGCGAACAGAAAGAGATTTGTTTTTTAAATAGCCAGAACAGAAACTTGTAGCCAGGGTGAACCCCGGAGGAACAGGAAGGCCAAGTTTGCACATTTCTGCAATGTTAGCTCCCTTGCCACCCAAAACATCAACCATGTTTTGGTCCCCATCTGTTTGTTTTTGAGAGAAAAAATATATTTTTTGTTTATTGTTCATTATGAATACATTTTAATTGATTTAAAAAAACAACCTTTTCGGGCAAAACAATTTAAGGAGTGACCGTGAAAAAAACATTTATATTATTAATAACATTATTTATGGTTTCGTGTTCAGGAGAAATATATGAAGATGAACTAAGAGTTGGAGAAGACAATCTTGCTTACGTTGACGGTACAGAAAAACTATTTTCTGGAGATGTTCTTGATAAGTATGGAGAAAAGCTTGGTACATATAAAAAAGGAATTAAGGATGGAGCCTGGACAGAAATCGACTATAAAAACGGTACAAGGAAAAAGGCTAACTACATTAAAGGAGCGCCCGAGGGAGAACAAATTACATATGTGTTTCCAGGACCAATGGATAACAATAAAAGACTTGAGTACATTAATTATGAAAAAGGGAAGCCGGTTGGCACCTGGACACAGTGGAGCAGGGACAGTGAAAACAGACTGAGAAAAACAGGAGAGATTGTTTTTGAAGAAGGTAGCGGTAGATGGAGAGAGTGGGACCCCAACACCTTGGTGGTTATAAAGGCGGGAGACTATGAAAACTGGGAAAGAAACGGTCTTTGGAAAAGCTGGGATGCACAAGAAGTTTTGGTTAGCGAAGGAGAATATGTTGGTGGAAAAAAGGTCAATAAATGGACCTGGTATAAAGACGGAGAAGATAAAGGTTGGGAAGAAAATTATAATAACGGAGTTTTAAATGGAAAGTTCAACAACCTATCTCCATATGCAGAAATAAGAGGAGTTGGTTCTTTTAGTGATGGAGTTAAAACAGGAGAGTGGGAAGAATATTATACAAACACAGACGGCTCTTTAGAGCGATCGCAATCAGGTGCATATCAGTTTGGTAAAAAGGTTGGCACATGGTCCTTGTATGCAAAAAATGGAAGAAGGGTTGCAGAGGGCCAATTCAAAGACAATATTAAAGAAGGAGAGTGGACCGAGGGGCAAGACATAGATTTTGGCTCAAGATTTTTTGGAAAAGGAACCTATTCAAATAACAAAAAAAATGGAAGTTGGAGCTATGTTGCACCAAGACAAAACCCAACAATTGAGGGGTCTTTTACAGATGGAGAACCTTCTGGGGAGTGGAAGGTTGTTTACAACAAAAGGACCTATACAGGAAGTTTAGCTGAGCTTAAAAATAAAGTTCCAAAGCTAAATGAATTTTCTTTTTAATGTTCTTTTGGGCAGTTAACAGCATTTTTATATTGTTTGCTGTTTTTAACATTGACGATCCAGATTGGTTTCTTTGGATACCAACCTATTTGTTGGTTATTTTAATTACAGCTGCATATAGAAAAAAGAAAGTCAGCAAAAAAACTGTCAATATCTTATTGCTCTACCTACTATCAGTTTTTGTCATCTCTTTTTTTGGCTTCATTGAGTTTTTAGACAACAGTTCTGATATTATGGTAAACATGAAAGAGCCAAAAAGAGAAGCCTTGGGGGTGTTAATAGCTATGACCTGGGTTTTTTGGACATCAAGAAAATAAATAAAACCAATTTATCTTTATATTTATGTAAATGCGTTTTAAAATAAACATCACCTAAATATGTCTATAATAAAACTATTAACATCGTCTGTAGGAAGAAAAATTTTGATGGCAATTACAGGGCTCTCTTTGTCCCTTTTTATGGCCTTTCATCTTTTTGGAAACCTCTTCCTTTTCGTTGGCGAAGCAGCTTTTAATGAATATGTTAACAAGCTGCACAAACTAGGGTTTCTAATTCGCATTGCTGAGTTTTTTCTAGTTCTTTTTGTTGGTAGTCACGCGTATAGCGGAATTTTATTGTGGATTAAAAATAGAAAAGCAAAAAAAGTGGTTTCTTCCTATAGTAAAAACAACACCTCTGGAGCAGCAAAATCTGCAGCATTTACAGGAAGCATTGTTTTTATTTTTCTTGCTACGCACTGGTCAACTTTTTGGTATAAGTTTAATTTTGATTTACAAGGAATGAGCTATTATTATGTTGTAACAGAAAGTTCAGTTGGTTTTGGAAGTCCAGCTGTCTCAATTTTTTATATTATAGCAATTGCTCTTTTGGGCTACCATCTAAAACATGGCATAGCTTCAGCCGGCCAAACACTTGGAATAGTTGGAACAAAATATGAACGAACATATAACAACTTGGCTGCAATTTTTTGGTTTTGGATTCCATTAGGATTTATTTCTATTCCAGTGTGGTTTGGATTTTTGGTGAGGATATTATGACAGACTATAATTTATTTTCAAAAGCTCCAGACGGAGATCTTTACACGAAGTGGGAAGATTACAAAAAAAGTCTAAAAAAACTTTCTCCAGAGGAAGCAAATAACTATAAAGTAATAGTTATTGGAACCGGGCTTGCCGGGGCATCTGCATCAGCAACGCTTGCAGAACAAGGTTTTAATGTACACGCGTTCTCTTTTCATGAATCACCAAGAAGGGCCCACAGCATTGCGGCCCAAGGGGGAATTAATGCTGCGAAAAATTACAAAGGTGACGGGGATAGTGTTATGAGACTGTTCTACGACACCATAAAGGGTGGAGATTTTCGTTCAAGAGAAGACAATGTTTACAGGTTGGCAGAAATTAGTAAAAATATTATTGATCAATGTGTTGCACAAGGCGTTCCTTTTGCAAGAGAGTATGGTGGGCTGTTAGACAACAGGTCTTTTGGTGGGGTTCAGGTTTCCAGAACGTTTTATGCTAGAGGACAAACCGGGCAACAGCTTTTGCTGGGGGCTTACTCTGCTTTAAGTAGACAGCTTGAAAAGAAAAAAGTTATTTTCTATCCAAGACACGACATGCTAGACGTTGTTTTAGTTGATGGAAAAGCCAAGGGAATTGTGACAAGAAACCTTATTGATGGAGAAATTAAAACTCACAGTGCAGATGTCGTTATTCTAGCAACCGGAGGCTATTCAAACGTTTATTACCTTTCTACAAATGCAATGGCTAGCAATGTAACGGCAAATTGGAGAGCCCACAGAAAGGGTGCTTTATTCGCAAACCCAAGCTTTACACAGATTCATCCAACATGTATACCGGTAAAAAATGATTTCCAGTCTAAATTAACCCTAATGAGCGAAAGCCTAAGAAACGATGGAAGGGTTTGGGTTCCAAAAAAGAAGAACGACCAAAGAAAACCGGTCGATATTCCAGAAGAAGAAAGAGACTATTATTTAGAAAGGATTTATCCAGCTTTTGGTAACCTTGTTCCAAGAGATGTTGCAAGCAGAAGAGCTAAAGAGGTTTGTGATGAAGGCAGAGGTATAGGTCCAACAGGTTTTGCTGTATATTTAGATTTCCAAAAAGCCATAGAAGAAAAAGGAGAAGACTTCATAAGAGAAAAGTATGGGAACCTCTTTGATATGTATCAAAACATAACAGATGAAAACCCATACCAAACACCAATGAAAATATATCCCGCAGTTCATTATACAATGGGAGGGCTTTGGGTAGATTACAACTTAATGACAACCATTGAAGGCCTTTTTTCTATTGGAGAAAGTAATTTTTCTGATCATGGAGCTAACAGGCTTGGAGCTAGTGCCTTGATGCAGGGCCTTGCAGATGGATACTTTGTTATTCCACACACAGCAATGGATTTTCTAGCCAAGGAAGCGCCACTAATGAAAGATATAACAGATAAAAAAGAGTTTAAAGAGGCAGAGGAAAAAACAAAAAATGAAATTGCCAAGCTAATGAAGGTTGATGGAAAGCTTGCAGTTGACGAGGTTCATAGAGAGTTAGGAAAAATTGTTTGGGATAAAATTGGAATGGCAAGAAACGAATCTGGGTTAAAAGAGGCTTTATCACAAATTCCAAAAATCAAAGAAAGTTTCTGGAACGATATTTCAATACCTGGAAGTGAAAAAGATGTCAATCAAGAGCTCGAAAAAGCACTAAGAATTAAAGACTTCATTGAGCTTGCTGAGCTGATGGCTTACGACGCACTAGATAGAAATGAATCGTGTGGGGCACATTTTAGGGAGGAGTACCAAACTGACGAAAATGAGGCAGAGAGAAACGACGAGCAATATAAATATGTTGCAGCTTGGGACTATTCAGAAAGTGAAAACCCAAAACTTTTTAAAGAAGAGTTAAGATATGATAATGTTAAACTGAAAACAAGAAGCTATAAATGAATATTAATCTCAAAATATGGAGACAGAGCTCTGATTCAGAAAATGGCAACGTAAGAACCTATAGGTTGGAAAACATAGACCCAAATATTTCTTTTCTAGAGATGTTAGACATTTTAAATATAAAACTTGTTAAAGAAAAAAAAGATCCTGTAGCCTTTGACCATGATTGTAGAGAAGGAATATGTGGATCTTGTGGATTTATGATAAACGGACAACCGCACGGACCACAAAAAGCAACCACAGTCTGTCAGCTACACATGCGCGCTTTTAAAAATGAGGACGACATTTTGCTAGAGCCTTTTAGAGCAGAATCGTTTCCTGTAATTAAAGATCTTTCAGTAGACAGAAAAGCCTTCGACAAGATTATATCGTCTGGTGGCTATGTTTCTACAAACACCGGAGAGGCGCCAGAAGCGAATTCTATAACCATTGAAAAAGAATTCGCCGATGAAGCATTTCTTTCTTCTGCGTGCATTGGTTGTGGTGCTTGTGTAGCAGCCTGTAAAAATTCTTCTGCAATGCTTTTCACTTCAGCAAAGGTCGCACATCTCTCACTTTTACCGCAAGGACAAAAAGAAGCAAAGCAAAGAGTTACAAACATGGTTGCCACCATGGATGAAGCAGGTTTTGGTTCCTGTACGAACACCGGAGCATGTTCTGCAGAATGCCCAAAAGAAATAGGACAGATAAACATAGCGCGCCTAAATCAAGAATATATATCAAGTACACTAGCAGGATTTTTGAAGAAAAAAAATGATAGAAACTAAGAAAATTGAAAACATTTATTGTGTTGGAAGAAATTTTGAAGGGCATGCCAAAGAGTTGGGAAATAAAGTTCCATCATCGCCCTTAATTTTTCAAAAGTCAAATTCAACTATTAATTTTTCAGAAAAGATTCAAGTCCCTAAAAATAAAACAATTGAACATGAACTGGAGATTGTCGTTTTAATAGGTAAAGACGGAGTAGCAAAAAACAGCAAAGAAGCACAAAGCTTTATTTCTGGTTTTTCTATTGGTCTCGATTTAACCGACAGAGCTCTTCAGGGAGAGCTTAAGAAAAAAGGGTTTCCGTGGTTTGCCGCAAAATCATTTAAGGGGTCAGCTGTTGTAGACAAAAACTTTCAACTTGAATGCCCGAAAGAGTTTTACTTAAATGTTAATCAAGAATTAAGACAGAGAGGCACCTTAAAGGACATGATTTTTTCTTTTGAAGACATACTTGTGCACATATCAAAAGTTGTCGAACTTAAAAAAGGAGACATAGTTTTTACTGGCACGCCGGAAGGAGTAGGCCCTCTTGAAAGCGGCGATCAGGTTGAAATGGGTTTTACCAACCATCCACCCAAAAAGCTTGTTGTTATCTAAGACCTGTTTTTTTTGTAAATATAAAAAACCAACAACTTAAAATGATTACAAACAGGCAATACCCTACAACAGCTATGTCAAGTCCGCCTGCGGAAATTAAAACTACAAAAGCCAAGAATGGAACAGCCGCTAAAGGTATAAAAATTTTTTTGTGAATTTTACTAGGTCTTTAACATTAATTTTTTCTCTCTCATAATCTGACATTGTGTTATAGCCAGCTATGACATACTTAGCATTCGAAGTGTTTAAAAGTTTGGCAATTAAGAGAATTGGAATATTTGCTAAACCCACAACAAGGATTTCAAAAAGCACAAGTGAATTCAAATTAGTTTTGAAGCTTAAAGTTGATTGGTATTGTAATCCATACACCAACTTTAGTTTCACGTTGTTTGGCAGGTCTAAATCTGGTTTTTCTAAGTGCATCCACTGCTGCCTCATTTAGTCCAGTATTTGGAATACCTTTCAACACAATAGTTTCCTTTACTTTTCCTGTTTTGTCAATGAAACATTGTACCAACACTTGTCCTTCAATACCTGCCTCTTGAGCAATATCAGGATATACTGGTCTGATAGGGAACAGAGGTCTTGGTGGGTCGTCATATGGAATAAACTTAACCTGTGGACCAGAAGGTGGAGGAGGCGGAGCATCCCACGCATCAAAATTGTCTAAGTCAGTTTCCTCAATTGTAAGGTCGTCCGCAAGGTCGTCATCTTCAGACTCAACAGGTACCGAAGGCCTTGCTGGAGGAGGAGGAGTTTCAAATTGTTGAGTTTCTGGTATTTCAATATTTTCAATGATAATTTGACTTTCTGTTTCAATATCAATGTTATTTTCAAAGCGTTGCAAAGAATAAAACCCTAAAAGAAGTAAAAAAGACGCAAACAATAACCCAACCCTTAAAACGGTAGAGTATTTTTCTTTTAGAGTGTTTTCCAACAGTCTTGCCCTATTTAAAAAGAAGTCTACAAGCCTAGAAAAAGGATTAAATTTATTTAAAAGTTTTTTAAGCTCATCCATTAGTTTGGCGCCTTAACCTTTGTAGAATAGTTTAATTTAAGAGCATCAGCTTTTCTTAATTCGTTATGAATGTCAGAAATTATTTCCATTCTAGCTGACTGGTCAGCTTTTAAAGAAACGGTTAACTGAGGATCAGAAGCTCTTTTTTCATACATCACGTGTCTAACATCTTGGTTGCTATAAAGTTTGTCTTCAATTGAAATTAGACCGTCTTTTGATACCCATATATCTGATGTATGTCTTTTAGATTCTAGTTTTTCAATTCTTTCCGCTTTGGGTAGAGAAACAGGTAAACCAGAAAACTCTCTAAGAACGGTTGTCACCATAAAAAAGATAAGAAGCATAAATATAATATCAGGCATGGAGGATGTTGATATTTTTGATTCTATACCAGATTTTCTTTTAAACTTCATTATTCTGTCTCCGCAATTGATATTCTAGTTGCATTGGCAAGCTTAAGCTGATCTAGCACCTCAACATAAACATCATACTCTGCTTTTTCATGAGCTTTAACAGAAATAATAAGTTTATCATTTGAGCGAATTTCTTCTTTAATTCGTCTGCTTAGGTCTTTCATTTCTACAGGCTCACCGCCAAGCAATACGTTTCCAGATGCGCTAATCAGACAGTTGAGAATGTTTTTCTTGTTGATTTCTAGTTCTTGTCCTTCTGCAGGAAGAATGATACCCAACCCTTTATCCATATCAATGGTTGTAGTAACAAGGAAGAAGACAAGCAACAGAAATGCTATGTCTGCCATTCCGCCTTCAGGAATAGCACCAACGCGAGCTTTTCGTTCTCTAAGAGCCATTGTTTATTTTGAGTCTCTTAATAGATCTGTAATTTCTATTGATCTTTCTTCCATGTCCAAAACCATCCCATCAATCATAGAAGAGAAAAAGTTTTGAGCAATTTGAATAATCATAGCAACAATAAGTCCAAAAGCTGTAGTTAAAAGAGCCTGAGAAATACCAACAGCTACAACAGCAGGAGAAATGTCGTTTGCAGCAGCAATTGCATCAAACGCAAAAATCATACCCGCAACTGTTCCAGTAAAGCCCATCATAGGAGCAATAGCAATAATAGCAGTTAGCCAACCCATGTTCTTTTCAAGAAAAGCCATTTCAAGAGAACCAGCATTTTCAATTGCTTTTTCTACTTGGTCCGATCCTTTTCCAACTTTGGATAAACCAGCTTTACAAATATTTGCAACAGGTCCGTCATGTCCTGCACAGACATCCATAGCCTTTTTAGATCCACCAGATTTTAAAGCTCCTCTTAAAGAGTCCATAAAACCATCAGAATCTACTTGTGATTGATTGAGGGAGTAAAACCTTTCTCCAACTAGACCAAGGCCTGCTAATAACAAGAGCAAAATTGGCCACATAAAAGGTCCACCCTCTAAAAATAATTCTACCATTTAAATCCTCCTAATGTGTTAAATGTTCAAAAACTTAGCTTATTACATATCCAATGTCAATGGTGTAAAATTTTATGCCAAACGACTTAAAATATCCTGCTCAATTTCTTCTGATAATTGGTGTTTCATAACAACAGCACAGATGTCAATATCAAGAGCATTTTTGAATTCGACTAGCTTTATAAAGTCTTTTTCGGTACAAACAATATGTTTTAAGTTTTCTTTTGAAGCGAGGCCGTTAATTTTTTCTATATCGTTTAAATTAAAGGGCCAGTGGTCAGGAAATACCAGCCTCTTTTCCACATTAATATTAATACTGTTAAGCGTCTTTGAAAAACTGTCAGGATCTCCAATGGAGCAAACAGAAATAATTCCTGACTGGCTACCTAGATCATTAATATTTTTTACTGAACCTGAAGACAAAACCTCTTCCTTCACTTCAAGACTTAGATTGTGGTCAGATGTTATGTTTGTAGCTTTGACCAAGTTGCTTTTAGTGGCTATTGTAATATCCGCCCTTTTTAGATAGCAAAACGGCTCTCGTAACAGCCCATAAGGATAAACAAACTGCAATTTTTTATTTTGGTTTTCAGGACCAAGCAAAACAATATCAATGTCCCTGTGGATTCTCCTATGCTGAAAACCATCATCTAATAAAATTATATTACAACCCATGCTGGACAGTTGTTCTGCCGCATAAACCTTATCCAAAGAAACAAAAATATGAGTACTTAAAGAAGTATTATTTTTCAGGAGAACCACTTCATCACCACACTCTTTCCAACTGTGATCTTTAAGTAAAAAACTATTTTTAATATTTTTTCTTCCATGCCCTCTTGTCACAATACCGACAGAATAACCTTTTCTATGTAAAAAGTTTGCTATAGCAATAGTGGTTGGAGTTTTTCCAGTTCCACCCAGAGCAATATTACCTATACTGACTACTTTGGCATCAACCTTTTTAGCTTTAAAAATCTCAGAATCATAAAGAAGGTTTTTTAAAAAAATAAAGACCAAGTGAACCGGAAAAACAAATAATACAGCAGAAAGCATATAAGTAAGAAATTTATTGTTTAACGTTTTGTGTATATTATTCATGGTCGCTTGCAATTCTATCTACTTTATTTAAGGCATCTTCAATTTTTTGAGTACCTGTTTCTATGCTTTCATCTTTATTAAAATATAACGGCTCTCCAAAAACTACACGCATTTTAGAAAACGGTTTACTCAAATAAAAGGTGTGCCAGTTTTCAAATTTCCAACTGCTTTTAACATCTACAATCATTGGAACAATGGGCCTGTTTGAATTTTGTGATAAAATTAGCGCACCAGGCTTGACTTTGTGTTCAGGACCAGTTGGCCCATCCGGCGTAATGATAATTTTAGCGTTACTGTTTTTCTTAAAAAAATAGTCTATATTTTTTATTGCTTCTTTTCCACCTTTATTGCTAGATCCCCTAAAAAAATTATATCCAAAATTTTTTGCTATTCTTGTAATAAGATCGCCGTCTCTGCTTTGACTAACAAGAGCAAAATACCCTTTATGTCTCATGTGCTCCATTAAACCAAGCACCTTACCGTGCCAAGAAACCAAAATAAAAGAATCCAAATCCTTAATATTGTTTTCACCCACAATAACGACCCTGTTAAACCGATATGACAATAATATTACCAGGTATAAAATATTGGTTTTAAAAAATGCTTTAATCATATATGTGGCGAGCAGCGGAAACGTAAGGGTTTTCGTTGGTTTTTAATTTTTCAATTAATTGATTATACTTTTCGATCATAATATTACGTTTTTTGTTTTCAAGCAGACCGTTAACTCCGCGTGAAAGATTTTTTGCAGTCATTTGACCTTGAAGAAATTCATCTACAATTTTGTCTTCGGCAATTAAGTTTGCTAGGGAAAGATGTTTAACGCTAGATAGCATTTGGGCCACAAACCATGTTAAAGAAGACAGTTGATAACAAACTATCATAGGACATTTTAGCATCGCTGTTTCTAGCGTAGCGGTACCTGAGCAAACAATAGCAGCGTCTGCTACACTAATTGCTTCATATTGGTTTTCTTTGATTTTAATAAGGTCCACATTTGAGCTTATGTTAACGTTTTCTCCTTCAAGTAAAACAAAGCTCAAATTTTGGTGTTGCTCCTGAAGAGTTTTCACCGTTTCTTCAAAAATTTTCCAATGCCTTTTGATTTCAATAGATCTACTTCCAGGCATTAGTATAATGATTTTATTTTTTTCAGGAATGTTATGATTTTTGCAAAAATTTTTTCTATCAAAGGATAAACTGCTTAGCTCTGACAGTGGATGTCCCGCATAGTGTACAGGTATATTTCTTTTTGAAAACCAGGTTTTTTCAAAAGGAATGATGCTTATTAATTTTTTACAACATTGATATAATGTTTTAGCTCGCGACTCTTTCCAAGCCCAAACCTGTGGTAGAATAAAATATGTTACATCAAAATTTAAAGCATTTAGCTTTTTTGCTAGCCTTAAATTAAACCCAGGATAATCAATTAGTATCACCTTGCTAGGGTTTATTTTCTTTATCTCGCTAAGAGTTTTATTAAATATTTTTTTAATTCTTGAATAGTGCTTAATTACTTCAAAAATGCCAATTACATTTAGGTTTCTGATATGTTCTGTAAGCTGCAAACCTTCGCTTTGCATCCTATTGCCGCCAATTCCAAAAAATTCTACTTTATGGTTGACTTGTTTTATTGATGCCATAAGCTTAGCGCCATGCAGGTCACCAGAATCTTCACCAGAAATAATAAAAATTTTTTCTTTATTCATTTAAAAATATTTTGCTTTCTATTTGCAGTGCTATTTCTAGCGCTTTTGCACCAGCCTGTCCATTAACATTTGGTTCAGACCTTGTGCTTATGCAATGAACGAAGTCGTTGATTTCTTCTAACAAAGCATCCTTGTCTTCCGGAACGAATTTTTCATAATAAAGCCTTTTTGTTCCAGAGTTAGTTTCAACTTGTTGAGACTTTAAATTTTCAGAAAACATTTTATGATGTTCTAAACCGTAAAGTTCAATTTGAGGAATCATTAAGTCCGTAATGCTATAAAAATTCTTTTGATATGTTCGTATTTTTCGAACATAATTTTGAGCAATTCTACTAGATTTTAAATTGGCAACAACACCATTTTGAAATTTAATATGTGCGTGAGCTAAATCAATAGTGTTGCTCATCATTTTTGCTCCACTTGCTTGAATGCTATCAATAGGACTTTCAACCATTTCTAAAATTAAGTCTATATCATGAACCATTAAATCAAGTACAACTGGCACTTCTGTGCCCCTAGCCTGGAAGGGTGCAAGTCTTTCAATTTCAATATAGTGTGGATTATCAACCAATTCTTTGAGCCTGTTAACAGTAGGATTAAATCGCTCAATATGGCCAACCTGAATGATGCACTCATTTTTCTTTGCAAGATTAATAAGCGATAAAGCCTCATCTAATGTGTTTGTCATTGGTTTTTCAATGAAAACATCTTTTTTGTGTTCCAAAAATTTTTTTGCAATATCAAAATGAGTATTTGTGGGTGTAACTATATTTACACCATCGCAAGAGTTGATTAAATCATCAAGACTTTTAACTGGCTGAACCATAAACTCATCACAAATATTTTTCAGAGAATCTTTGTTAAGATCAAAAACACCAACAAAATCAACATCACTGTGTTTTGATAGATGTTTTATGTGATGTTTTCCAAGGTGGCCTGCGCCAACAACGCCAATTTTAGGTTTTTTATCGCTCATTGTCCTTTAATGAAGTATGCAATATCTCCTTCTTGCATAATATAGTCTCTTCCAACCATTTTCACCAATCCCAATGTCTTTAATTCATTAATTTTTTCTTCATTATTTATTGCATCTTTATAGGTATAAATTTCTGCTTTTATAAATTTTGTTGAAAAATCTGTATGAATTTCACCCGCAGCTTCAACAGCCTGAGAACCTTTTTTCATTGTCCAGGCCCTAACCTCTTTTTCTCCACATGTAAAAAACGTTTCTAAACCCAAGGTGTTGTAAGCTTCTTTAATTAAAGTATCAAGACCACTTTCTTTAATACCATAATCTTGAAGAATTAATTTTTTCTCTTCTTCATTAAATTCAGCCATTTCTGACTCTAGC
>Ga0315330_10001819_pt1 | contig 14508 bp, 10 predicted proteins | sample M140m34915metaG_FD_203453 | JGI IMG/M metagenome (GOLD analysis project Ga0315330, IMG submission 203453) | Ammonia-oxidizing marine archaeal communities from Monterey Bay, California, United States - M1 40m 34915 | ecosystem: Environmental > Aquatic > Marine > Intertidal zone | place: USA...
GTGCCCGCCGCCGCACCCGCAGCACATTTCCTGGGTGGTGAAGTCCTCGTCATCGTAATCCCAGGGGCCGTTGGCGCACTCGTACGTGTGGGTGTTGAGGTACTCGCAGGTGGTGCCATATTGGGCCGTGGCGCCGTTGCTTGTGTCGTGGCAGCCAACGCTGCCGCCGCCGCAGGCGCAGCACTGCACGTTGGCGTTGAAGTACCACCCCCCGCCATTGGTGCACGCGCCCGGGTTCGCGACGTACCAGTCGCAGCCGTTGCCGTCGTCGTTGGTGGAGGGCGTACCCCCAGGCTCATAGTACACCCGGTCTTCGCACTCGGGCGGCGGCGGCGGCTTGGGCGGCGGCGACGGCGGCGGCGGCGGCCGGGGCTCGTTGCCTAGGCAGCCGCACACGAGGACGATGCTGGCGTGCGTGTTCGTGAACGAGCCCGCCGTGTTGAAGGTGTATATGCGGTAGCCAGGCACGGCCGTCCACTCGTAGCACCCGGTCGGATACGTCTCAAACAGGGCGAGGCTGTTTGGGTCGTTGGGTTTGGGGCGGACCTTGAAGGTCCCCCCTTGCGCGGTCGCCCAGGCCTCGCACTCGGCCTGCGTGACGTCGGCGCGGCCGATGTCGCTGCACACGCCGCTGGTGGTTGACGCGCTGCTCATCTGCATATCTGCGCCTGAGCACGCGCCGCCCGCGCCGCCGCCGCACGCGCAGCACATGGTCGTCGCGGTGAAGTGGGCGTTGTCGTACCAAGTAACGGAAGTCGCGCACTCGTTCGGGTAGTTGGTCATGTAGTCGCAGTCGGTGCCGAAACTGCCCGTAATGGGGCCGTCTGTGTCGGAGCACCCAGCCTGCAGCCGCCGGCCAAAGATGCCCGTGATGCCGAAGGCGTCGGTCCACGGCGGCGGTGGCGAGGGCGGCGGCGGCGGCGGCGGCCGCGAGGGCGGCGGCGCGGGTGGCGGCGGCGGCACGGGTGGCGCGGGTGGCGGCTTTGGGCTGGGCGGCGGCTCGGGCTGCGGCGGCAGCTGCGGCGGCCGGTAGATCTCGCACGCCTCAATGTGCGGCGCCTCGGAGGCGTGCGTCCACCATGTCTCCTGGTGGCACCACTCGTGTGCCTTCTCCAACGCGGTCTTCTCGCCGTCGCCTGGGAAGGTCTGGAACGTCTCGCAGATCCACTTGCACGGTTGGACGGGCGGCGACTGGGGCGAGGGCGGCGGCGAGGGCGAGGGCGGCGGTGGCGTGGGCAGCGGCAGCGGAGGCGGGGAGGGTGGCGGCGGGGAGGGCGGCGGGTGCACGACCTCCGGAGGGAGGGGCGGCGTGCTCGGCGCCGCGACGCACGTCTCGACGTCGTTGAAGACGCCGGGTGTAACTTCCACGCTTACGTCGTTGCACGCGAGACCGTCGCAGCAGTTGAGGGCTCCGGAGCAGTCGTTACCCACGGTGACGCACGGCGAAGGCGGCGGGGGCGGAGAGGCAATCACGACGGGAGGAGGAGGAGGAGGGGGAGAAGCGACGGTCGTAGTGGGCGGAGGCGAGGGCGAGGGCGGGGGTGGGCTCGGTGGCATAGGGGGTGGCGCGGGCGGACGTGGCGAGCGGTTGGGTATGATGTAAGGCGGAGACGGCGGCGGGCCCGGTTGCGGGGGCGGACGCGGGCTGCGTGCGAGGACCACGCCGGTTGTCGCTGCGAAGGCGAGTCCCGCGCGATCGCCCACGTCGCCTCTGGGAATGAGCTCCCACGCGAGCCACGCCAGGATCCCGATCGCGAGCAGCATAATGAGTCGGCGCCATCCTCGGTTGGAGCAACCGCACGTTGTCCTCGCGGTCGCCGCGCGCTCCTCGGCCACCTTGTCGGCTTCTCGGTCTTCTTCGTCGGGCACCGCGACGACGAGGGGCACGAGCGTGGCGCCCGTGGACACAGGCTGGTGCCGGTGGCCATTGCTTTTCCACGAGTCAAAGGTGAGCACCATGCGACGCGCGCATGCCACCTATATCTTGGTGTGGCCCGCACACGCTAAATGGAAACTCTGGCGCGAGTGAGCCTAGCGCGTGGCGCTTGTGTGGGCGGAGAGCCGCGAGCTCTCGATGAGCCACGTTGCAGTAATCGCGGCCGTGGCGCTCCTCGTGATCGTCGCGGCCATTTCTGCGCGTGTGTGGCACGCCGTCACGATTCCCGGGCGCCGGGAGGTTCTGCGCCTGCAGAACGAGCGCATCGAGCGCACGCTGCGCGATGACAGCGACATGCAGCTGGAGCTGGAGGAGGTGCCAAACTGACGGTGCGCTAAATGGGTGGTATGCACCGTTTGTTGCGGTGGGTGCAACGCACTAGTCGGCGGCACCATGGCAAAGTTGCTCGCCATGCCGGCGGACGACGTGCCCAAGCACGTCAAGGACAGCGTGGCCAAGGCGCTCCGCCCCGAGGACGAGGGCGTCTTCTTGCCTTGCGCCGAACTGGACACAACCTCGGGCAAGTTTGAGAACGTCGTGTTCCGGCTCGACGCCACCGAGAAGGACGTGCCGCACACGATCTTCTCGCCGGCGTGGGGCGCGGGCGTCTCGGCGATCCGCGTGCAAGGCGAGTGGGTCGACAGGATCCTCAGAGATCCAGCGCACCGCAAGGCGTGCCTGCAGAAGCTGAGGACGCTCATCGAGTCGGAGACGTGCAACCCCGACGTGGTAGTGGGACCACACATTGACGGCGACGAGAACGACCGCGACGTAAGCGAGTGGACCGCCGGCTTCGACGGGCCCGCGTGCTTCGTTGGGCTGTACTCGGCCGAGCACTCGTGCGCGCCTGACGTGGGACTGCGCGGACGGAATCGCTGCCACTCGAGCAGTTTCCTGGTCGTGAAAGCTGGCGCGGGCCAGGCCGCGGACCAGTTCCACTCGCGCTTCATGTCGGCGCTCAAGACGGGCGCCTCGCTCTCGGAGCTCTTTGCCGACACGGCCCAGGGCAGCCTCTCCGCGTCGCTCCGGCGCGTCTCGCGCGCGGGATCGCGCAACCGCTCGCGCATCCTCATGCTCGCGAGCGACGCGCTGGGAGCGCCCATGATCGACTCGGTGCCCGACCAGAGCTCGTGCGGCCGGTACCGCGCAGCCGTCACCGCCGTCGACGTGGGCGTCAACATGCTGCGCAAAGTCGAGGACCGCAAGGACGCGAAGCAATACCAGTACAGCACGGGCGTCGACGCGACCGTCTCGCAGGGGCTGCTCGCCATGTCCAACCTCGCCGACGGCGTGGTGCTCTTCCTGAGCGAGAATGGCGAGATGCGCCAGACGCTGCGCAACGAGGCGTACTCGTCGCTGCCCTTCAGCTCTCCACGGATCGTGAGCGATCGCGACCTCACGGTCGCCGTAGTCAAGGAGTACAAGGCCGCAGCCAAGCGGAACGAGCCGGCCAACCTCGACCACGCCTTCATCCGCGACCGGTTCACGTGGAAGAACCGGCAGTTCTCGCCCGCCGACGCGGACATCGAGCCACTCGCGCTGTGGGGCTCGCATGAGCGCGAGTGCTTCTTTGCCAAGTTTGCGCGGGAGCTGGGGGTGGCCAAGTGCCAGGTGGTGCGCCTGCGGCCCATGTGCGTGTGCGTGGCGGGCATGGAGGGCGGCAAGCTCCGCGCGGCACTGCGCAGCATGAAGGTGTAAAACTTAGGGTACCTAAAAAAATAGGGTACCTAAGTTTTTGCGACAAGAGGGGTCCACCACTCCCAAGACCCCTCAGGACCCCTGGGACCCCTCGACCCCATCCCGCAAAAACTTAGGGTACCTATTTTTTTAGGGGGTTTTGGTCAAAAAGTAGGGAGTCAATTTTTCGAGCCCCTTGGCAAGGGCTCGAAAGATTGGCCATGTGCTCGAAAGGTGTTGCCTACTTTTTGGCAAAAACTCCCTATTTTCTGGGACCCTTGACCCTCATCCGCAAAAACTTAGGGTACCTATTTTTTTAGTGGGTTTTTGCCCAAAAAGTAGGGAGTCAATTTTTCGAGCACCTTGGCAGGGGCTCGAAAGATTGGCCGTGTGCTCGAAAGTCACCCCCTACTTTTTGACAAAAACTCCCTACTTTTGAACGACTCGGAACGACTCATGCCTGCTCAACGACGACTTTCACGCGTACTCCGACGCACCGCAGCGTCCCGTGTGCTCGAGCGCCCTACCGCTTCCAGCGCTAGTAACCACGAGGGCGCATCGCCCAAGGCCGCACAACCGCCGGATGCACCCCGTCGTGACAAAGTGTCCACCCGGCCTCCCGTCCCCGGAGGCGGAGGCGCTCTTCGCCTCGGCGCGCTTGCTTCCGCGGCTGCGCGCCAAGGGCAGACCGCCCCGGATCTCGAGCCTCGACGGCCTCCAAGCCTGTGGCCTGCTCCTCCCGGCCGGGACGGGGTGCACGAGCTTGGGAACCAGCCTGGGCAACCTCGCCAACCGGAGCGAGGCGTCGTGGTACCTCGGCGGCCAGAAGCACAGCGTCACCTTCCGGCACGTGCGCCTCACCGAGCGACCGTGCGCGGTGATGACGGTGCGCGATCCGTACGAGCGCCTCCGGTCCGGATTCCGGTACGACTCGGCCCACATGCGTCAGGTGACCTACGCGACGCTCATCTCAAACTACCAAAGACGGCGGACGCTGCACGAACTGGTGAACGCGTTCAGGGACCCCTCCGCGCCCGGACACGCCACGGCGATGAGCATGTACAACCACAGCGTCCTGCACCCAATGTGCAATTCCGACAGGGACCAGTGCGTCGAAAAGCGGACGCCAGAGAAGCCGATGAACGTCTTCCTGTGGTCGCAATCGGCCTACCTGCTCGACGATGCCGGTGCGTTCGCCCCGTCGGTCCACTTCCTGTGCACCAAGACGTATGACGCCAGCTGGCGGGGCCTGCTCTCCGACTTTGGGATCGATTCGAGCGTGCCGGCCGCGCACGCCCTCTCGGGACGGAGCGCGGCGCCGAGCGCGCTGCCGCACGACGACGCGGACGCGTGGTTTGTGAGAAACTGTCTGTACCCTTGGGATTCGTATTTAAACCAACGCCTGTGCGGCGACTAAACACTCTTACACGCATACGCCGACGCACCACAGCAGACACTTGTGTTAAGGAGCACTTTTCCGCTCACGCGGGTGGCAGAGAGCACGATCCACGGCCACACCCCAACCATGAAGAACGCGAGGAACTTGACGCAGACGCCTAAGAGCCGCCAAAGCACACGTAGCCGACGTTTGCGCTCTTCCTCCTCGGCCGACTTGACGTGCGTCCAATTGATGAGGTACGTTGCGGGCTCGGGCCCGTAATGCCCACAGCCACGACGCGTCATGTTTTGAACGGCGGCTCTCCGCCAGACAATTCCGCCGCAACCGACAAAATCGGTCTCGTACAATTCTCCGCAGTCCATTTGTGGAGGGGGCAGACAATCGACTTGATTTGTTACGGTAGCGCGCCGGTTCGAACCTCACAATTAGTGTATTGTCGCCGTTCAGAACAGGCCCTGCCCGTTGCGCAGGACCATGGCCGGCATCTGCGAGGACACGACGCGGCTCAAGAGTCTGATGTCCAAGGAGGACGACTGGTTGCACGAGTTCCTCGCCGAGGGCGAGGGGCGGCACATAGGGAGGGCAATCCCGATCCCTGCGGACCTCCAGGTGGAGCCCGAGGCGGAGTACTACGAGCTCACCCTGTTCCAGAGGACGTACGCGGTGTGGCACAGCCTACTCTTTGGGAATCGCCACACCGACGACGAGCGCGCGCGCCATCGCGCGGAGTTTGATCGCATCGGCACGAAAGAGATCATCCAAGGCGGCGTGAGCCCGAGGGTCCGCGGCGCGCTCAAGAAGCAGCTTGCCGAGCGCAACTACCGCAAGGACTCGAAGGATTGGAGGGTGCACCTCTTTGGCAACACGCACGGCGTGTTCGACGGGTCCGTCTTTGGCGCGCCCTGTTCGAGCAACATGCACGACTTTGACGGCACCAACATCCACTGCATCCACCTGCCCGACCCCGGGCGTGGCGAGAATGCGTGGGACGAGAACCATCTCGGCACCTTCTACAACCTGGTGGACTGCGTGAAGAGCGAGAAGCTCAACGGCTACAAGACGGTCGTCGCGTGCGTCGCGGGCAAGAACCGCTCGGCGGCGGTCAAGTACGCAGTCGAGCCCGAGTACAACCTGAAGCCAGAGTGCGAGGCCATGTGCTGCGCCGTGGAGGGCTACCACAACGGCCGGGACATGGGTCTCGCGCCGCTCGCCCCCAAACCCCCCAAGCGTTCGCGTGGACAGTGACTGATATCGTGCGCGTGTGTGTGATATCGGTAAGAGACTCTCAAATGGCGTTGCCGCGACCCAAGTCCATTTTTGATCCGCACCCGTCCGTAAACACGGGGGTAAACATCGCCTACCCCGAGTCGTACCGGAGGATCCTCGGGATCGCCGTGCACGGCCGGCCCAACGGGCCGCACCAGGTGATCATGCGCGGCGCTGGGGACCAGGAGAACGAAGACCTCGTCGATTCGGCAGCCGACCTGTCCAAGCAAATGTTCACCTGGCTCAAGGCCAACACGTCGATTGTGGTAGACGGCGGCACCATCTACGGCCACGGCGACTTCCCCCTCGCGTCGGTCGGCGCCGGCCTGCCGGGGTTCGGCCCAATCGACGTGAACGGCAACGTTCTGACGGGTAAGATCGAGGAGCGGCCCAACCCCAAGCTGCGGATGCAGGGAGATCCACTGTTCATCTACCGCAAGCGCATCTACCTTCAGCGCCCCGGCACGCGCCCGCTGGAGTGCGTGCCCGTGGCCATGTCCCGCGGATGGCTCTAAGTGAACGGGTGGGTCGAACGACTCGAAGTCGTTCACGAGTCGTTCAAAAATAGGGAGTTTTTGCCAAAAAGTAGGGAACATCTTTCGAGCACATGGCCAATCTTTCGAGCCCTTGCCAAGGTGCTCGAAAAATTGACTCCCTATTTTTTTAGGGAGTTTTTGGACAGAGCCGCGTAAGGCCATTCCGCAAGTTGTAAGGTGAAGCGTGCATGTGTTAGTAGTGCGCAAACGTAATGGGTATCAACAAAAGGGCCATGTCTACACAACCATCCAAGCGACAAAAAACACCACCGGTCGCCATTCAAAATAGTACGATTGTAAGAGACGTCAAGACCCTCGAGGACCTTGCGGACCATGGCGGGATGGACGCGGTCATTCAGAAGCTGGGACTGGATGCCTGCACGCTGCGCTGTGCTTCAAAGACGTTCAACCAATGCCCACTTCCGCACACCACACAGATCGCGGTTGCCGTGCTTCAGGGGCGGCCGAACGTCCCGCTCAATCAGCAAAAGGCGTGCCGCCAACCCGAGCACATGTGTCCCGAGTACAAGGGGTACGTCTGGACCGAGGAGCAGTATCGGTCGACCTGCATGTGGCGCGAGTACTGGGCGTCGCTCGTCATTGTGCTCGAACAGGCTCCCATCAACGTGCTTCTCGACGCCCATGTCATCGCATTGGACGAGCACTGCAAGACCTACGGCAGGTACCTGAGCAAGCCTACGACTAGCATGTGGCGGCAGTGCAACCGCATCGAGCAGTCGCGCAAGGTCCTGCAGTTTGTGATCCAGGATCGCCTTTGGGACGTTTGCTGCAGCAAGGACGTGTACCGGAATGCAAAGGGTGCGGTCGTTACCGAGTACATGAGTCATGTACAGGCACGAGACGCGGTGAAGCGCATGCTAGAGGACACGCACACGTCGTACGGGCCGAGCGCCTTCTACTTCACCAAGTACGGCTGGCTCAAGTTCACGCCCTTTTTGCTCGCGGCGGAACGCCAGAACCTGCCGCTCGTCAAGTACCTGTACGAGGTGTTCCCCAACGCGGTAACGGTCGATGCCACGTCGCAGGCGGGCAACAATGCGTACGCGCTGTGCAAGGCCTGGCTTGAGCGCACAAAGCACACGCCCAAGATGATCCAAGAGTCGGAGCTCCTGCACTACCTGATCGACACCGGCATGTCGCAACAGCCCCACGTGGACGAGTACGTGTCTATCGCTACCCAGGCGCCCGCGGTCACTAGTGTGTAAGATTACAAACTAAGTTTGTCGGGCGTATTGGCGTTTTCCGCTCCCAAGAATGGCAATTCTGCGTCTTTTGTCCACCGTATTATTGCGCAACCACTTTCCACGATGGGTGCGAAGCAGCCTGTTGCCGCTCAGAACGGTGCAACCGACAAATCCGCAGACAATTCTGCGTCCGCGGACACATTTCCTTACAAAGACTTTCTCGACCAAGCGGAGTCGATCGCCCACAGCGCCTGGGAGTCGAAGCAGAAGGATGAGACCATGGCGAAGCTGAGCGAGAAGAACGAGGTGTTGGACGCGCAGCTGCAGCATTACAAGGAGAAGGTGGACGTCCTCAGCGAGAAGCTGCGCTCGGTGCAAGACAAGTACTTGGGGGAGTTCAGCCAACACATGCGCTACAACGCTCAGAAGGGCCTGATCAAGGGCGTGTTTGAGAACAAGGCGGAGCTTTCCAAGGCGGAGTTCAAGGCGATTTCATCGGAGGTGCAGGCCCTCGCGCAGGTCAAGTTTGACAAGGAGAAGGCGGCCGTTATGGACGAGCAGAAGGCGGACATTCAGAACGATGCGGACCAGCAGGCGACGCTCGATGAGGCGGTGAAGGACATTCGCGAGAAGTACAAGAAGAAGCGGTCCGCGACCTCGCCTGCCCGCCCCTTGGCCTCGGCCATCGCGAAGAAGCCGGTGGGCAAGAGCAAGGCGCCGGTGGCCAAGAAGAAGCCCAACGAGGACGACGAGCCAAAGGTGAAGAATGCCTACCAGAACTGGTGCGCCGCGCACATGGAGGAGTACAAGGAGGAGCGCCAGGCGGCGCTCGATGCGGGGCAGGAGTTCACGATGACGTGGCCAAAGTGGGCGGGGCCCAAGTGGGAGCAGGTTTCGCCGGAGGAGCGGGAGAAGTGGAAGACGCCCCCCAATGAGGCTGAGGCGGCCGAGGCGGCCAAGACGTCCAAGGCGGCGGCGGCGACGTCGCGTCCCAAGGGTGGCAAGGCGGCGGTCAAGCCGGCGGCCAAGCCGGCGCCCAAGCCGCCGGCGCCCAAGAAGGCGGCCAAGCCGCGGGTCGAGGAGGATGACGAGGAGGAGAAGCCCAAGAAGAAGGCCAAGAAGCCGCTCACTCTGCTGAAGAAGCCGTCCTGCCCGCCGCCTGAGGAGGAGGAGGAGGAGGAGGAGCAGGATCCGTTCGCCGGCACCGACCTGGAGGCGGGCGAGGTGGAGGGCAAGGAGGTGCAGGAGGAGGACAAGGCCGAGGAGGTGGAGGAGGAGGACGAGGAGGAGGAGGAGGAGGACGAGGCGGCGGAGCGCGAGGCGGACGACGACAAGGAGGAGGAGAAGGAGCGGCAGGCGCGCCTCGACAAGACGCGCGTGGACAGGCTCGCTCTCAAGAAGGCGGGCGAGTCGATCAAGAAGGCCCAGGCGGCCAAGGAGGCCAAGCCCCTTGCCGAGGCGTCGCAGAAGGAGATGGAGGAGCTCCACCCGAGCGACGACGAGAAGGACAACAAGGAGGACGACGCCTGCTCCAGGTCCTCGGACGAGTAAGGCATCGACGGCAGCGGACGTTCCGCGGTGTGGGGACGGGGGGTAACAACTCTGCAACTTGTGGTGTATTTGCGTAGTGTGTCGGGAGCTTTGTGAATGAAACTATGGCTTTGGAGGTGAAAGTGATCCACTGTGGCGCGAGCGCCAAACAAAAACTGGACCACGCAAGCCTGGGCTCGTCCGAGAACGTGTGGCAAGCCATCACGGACGCGGCAAACACCGCCAACAGGTTCCCGCAGGCCGTGCTGTGGGGCACCATCGATGCCAACCTTCCGGAAAAGTCGTCCGCGGTGAAGGTCGTCGTGCAAGCGCACTGCCTGGGCCTCCTGGACCTCGGCGCGCTCAACGAGTGGAAACGGCTCTCCAAGATTGTGGCGCGCGGGGCGCACGCGCTCTTTCGTGCGGGCACCGCCGGTTGGGACGACGAGGGGGTGGCCTACGAGCCGTTTGAGACCGTTTGCAACCGGAGCGAGGTCGTGGTCACCGAGGCGGTGCGTGAACCGTGGGAGGCGGCGCTCGCCGCGCACGAACAGATGCTCGCGGCGGAGAACTTTGCCACGCTCACACCGGCGCAGCTGGGCGGCCTCTTCCTGCTCACGCACACGCCGGACAACTGGGTCAAGGTGATCGAATCCTTCAGCTACGACTACTGGTGGCTGCGCGTGCTGCACCTCTCGCTGGAGCGCAACGTGGATCTCAAGATTGGCGACTTTGCGCTCGCCGGTCCGCGCCCGCGCGATCGCAGCGAGAAGGCGTTGCAGATGGCGAGGCGGCAGCTCCACACCATCGTGGCGCTCAAGGTGAACATCTTTTACAAGAAGCGACACGGCGACGCGCCGCACGCGGATCAGCCGCGCGTGACGCGACACGACCTGGAGCAGGTCAAGCGCAAGTGGCTGCAGCGGCCGCAGGCGCAGAAGAAGCGACCGCGCACCGAGGGCGTGGCCGACGCGGTGAGCGCCGCGATGCGGTCCAGCAGCCTGCAAACGCTCCGCCCCGTGCGCGAGGTCCTCAGCCGCGCCAGCGAGCAGCGCACCACGCTGCTGCGGCGCATTGCGGCGCTCGACCGAAGAGCGTGCATCGGCATCGCGTGGCAGCGCGTGATCTCTGACCGGTCGGCGGAGCTGAAAGCGAGGCTCGCCGAGGAGATCTCCGCGCTCTCGGCTGCCGGCAAGGACACGTCGGCCGCCCGCGCGCGGCACACGCCCGACGTGGCGCACCGGAGCACGATCGTGCTCGCGCGGGCGACCGTGAGCACCACGGGACTGCGGCTGGACCCGGCGGACAGCGTGTGGTCGAGCACGCACGAGTCCATTGCCAAACTCGTTGCCGTTGGTGCGGGCTCGCCCGCACGGGTGCCGCAGACGGTGTACGTGCGCGGCGCCGAAGAGTTCAAGCGGCACTTTGGAACGGGCAATGGCGGCACGTGCGGCCACCGCGGCGTGGCAGGGGTGCTGCGAGTCGAGATGGTGTCGCTCGCGAACCGCCTGCTCGCGTTGCTGGCCACCGAGTTCCGGCTGCGCACGTCGACCGCCACGCACTGCCAGGTGCCGCTCGAGCTGCACCCCGACCTCGTGCTGCCCGATCGACTCGACGACCACGGGCCCACGTCCCCCAAGCCGGCGCCGCACATCGAGGCGTACCGCAAGGCCAAAAAGCTGGAGGCGCGCATCGACTACCGCTTGGAGGGGGTGTTCGCAGCGGCCGTCATGCGCTCCGTCTGCCACGCGATCGAGTCGGCCTTCTACGGCTGCCTGCGACTCGTTTCGAGCCAGTGCAGCGCCGTCGTCGACGGCGCGGATACGCCGCGCCGTCGCGCGGCGGCCGCGATCGTCAACCGCATGCTCACCGTCGCCGCGTGTTTCGACGGGCTCGTGCCCGCCAACGCCGACGGCGACGGGGTGGCCATCGTCGCCTTCGACGCGGGCACGCAGTCGCTCGAGCTGCTGGACCTGGAGCTCGTGGTTGTCCAGCAGTGGCCCGCCGCGCGCGCGCTGGCCGACATCGCGGAGGAGTGCGAGGGGTGGCTGCGCAACCCGCGCAAGCTCGTGCCCGTCGAGGGCGACGTGCCGGGCCCGTGGTGGATCGCGTGCTCGCCCGAGGGCCTGGCCGTTGCGCACGAGCACAAGCAGGCTGCGCTCGAGGCGCTCGCGTGGGAACCGCATGCGTGGTGGGACACGTGGCCGCCCACGCGCGAGCAGGTCACCGATGCGGAAACCACCGCGACGGCCATCAAGTGGGGCAGCCGCGCCTCCCCCGCCTTCTTGGGCATCGAGAAACCGCAACAGTTTTTGGGTGTGCCACCCTTTCATGGTTTTGTCGCGTGAATTGTGATTTGCAACTTTTGACCTCACAACCCGTTGCCGCTCGGAACATGGAGCCCAAGCGCTGCGAGCGCGAGGGCTGCACCAACGCGGCGCGCAGCCACTGCGGCAAGTGTCGTACCGTGCACTACTGCGGCCGCGAGTGCCAGCAAGCCGCGTGGCCGGTGCACAAGTGGTTCTGCAACCCCTGCGTGCGCATCGCGCGCGGACCCGCCTCGGGCGTGGACGACGGTCGCGGCGCGCGACTTGTGGCGCTCAAAAGCTTCAATGAGGGCGACGAGCTCGCTCGCGAGCGTCCCTTTGCACGCATCGCCCACAAGGACTCGATTCACGCGTCGGACGAGGAAGCGAAGATGCACGGCGAAGGGCTGTGGGACAATCACGTGACGACCATGTCGCCGGGCGTCGAGCGCGACCTGCTCTACGGCCTCACCGACGCGTGGAATGACCCGCCAACCGCCGGCGGGATCGCGCGCACCAACTGCCTGCCGCTCGGCGCCGACAATGACTCCGAGGGGAGCGGCCTGTTCGCGCTCGCCTGCCGAGCCAACCACGCGTGCCGCCCAAACGCCAGGTACCTCTGGCGGCACGACCTGCAGCGCGAGCTGCTCATCGCGGTGCGCAGCATCGCTCCTGGCGACGAGGTGACGGTCACGTACGGCCCTGGTCCGGCGAATGGGCGCGCCTGGCGCCAGGAGGCGCTGCTGCGCGGGTTCCGCTTCACGTGTAAGTGCGAGCTCTGCGAGACGGACGACGCGCGCCTGGATCAGATGCTGATGCGCATCGGCGAACTGGACGACGACATCGTGCAGGTGGCGTGGCAAAAACCGAAGCAAGCCATTCGCATGGCTCTGAAAGCCATCGAGCTCTGCCGGGCGGCGGGTATCGACTCGGCTGTGTACGTCAAGCGCTTCTGGCACGACGCGCACCAGATCTCCGCCAAGATCGGCAACACCGCCGATGCGTTCAAGTACTACGACAAGGCACACGCCGCCGCGCTGCTCTGCGAGGGCGGCGCCTCCCCCGAGGGGGTGCGCCTTCCACGGTATTAGACCCGTGTTTGTTATCGGTTTCGCTAACAACCTTGTCAGTTTTGGCCGCGCTCGCGCGTGTTGGGTTTGTGACATAACGCGATCATGTGCGTTTAGTTGATAGGGGGTGGCCATGACGTCCCCCCAGCTGCCGTCGCTCGCTGCCCTGGCCGCGGGCGCGCCCACGGGCATGGACGCCGACACGCTGCCACCCCCCCGGCGGCAGCGCTTCAGCAATGGCGGGTTCTTAGTCGTCGACGACGACGAGCCGATGCCCGTTGAAAGGCCGCCGCCGATGCCGCCGCACCTCTCGTTGGTGGGCCTTCCGCCGCGCGTGATCACGGTGATGGTTGAGCAGGCGGCGCTGACCGCGCGCGAGTCGGCCACGCCCGCCAACGAGATCTGCGTGTGGATGCGCGACTTCTGCCGCGCGGCCACCAACGCGGAGCTGCAGTGCGACGACGACCTGTTCCGCCTGGCGCTCGGCACCTTTGGCGAGGTGCCCGAGAAGGCGCAGAGCCGGGTGGTCTTCACCGACCCGATGACGCCGGAGCAGCGCGCGGCGCGGGGCGAGGAGTACACGGGCAAAGTCGACGCGCACAACAACGTGGTGCCGGTGCCCACGGGGGACGTCCCGCCGCCGGCGTGGTCCGGCTTCAACACCTGGCGCTCACTCTTTGGCGCGCTGTGCGACGCCGCCCACCACCGCTGGCGCGACCAACCTGGCCGGTCGATCTTTTGGAAGCAGAACACCAACTTCGTATCGGCGTATCCTGGCATGTCGACCATGCACATGGCCTCCAAGATCTACAAGCCAGGCACGTCCCAGCGCGAACTGGACGTGCTGCTCGACTCGATGCTCCGTCGGCTGATCGCGGACTTGCAGGCTTCGAACGTGGACGAGCTCAAGAGCGTGGTGACCCAGTGGCTCAGCGGAGCGCCGAAGACGGCGCCGTGGATGAGCGAGCACAGCTGGTGGATGGCGTTGGTCACGTGGGCCATCCTGCGCGGCGCGCGGCCCTTCCAGGCCGAGGCGCACAAGCAGGCGGACCGGGACCTGTACACCGCCCTCTCGGCCCTCAGTTGGCCGAGCATGCGGCCCGACGTGGCCGCTGCGACGCGCCAGATCAAAACGGCGCTGGAGGCGGGCGCCGACCCCAACCTGTACGAGGACACCATCAGCACGCTCGCTGGGATCTTTGCGCCGCAGACGCCGGCGGAGTGGAACCGAGCGTTTCCGAACAAGTACCCGCCGGTGTTCCTCATCGCCCTCCACCTGGGCAACCCGGAGGTCATCCGGCTGCTGGTGGAGGCGGGCGTGTCGCGCACGGCCGTGTCCCGCAGCGGGTTCCAGCCCAACAACGCGCGCTTCTACCAGGCGATGATGGGGTACTTGCGCACGCAGCAGCCCCAAAGCGACCGGCCGACGACCGAGAAGCTGCTGGCCATGCTCGGCGACTACTTCTTCTGGCGCTCGTCCAACCTCCAACAGGTAAGCGGAGGGGTACGGGCAGGCGCCCTCGGGGCGACGGGCTACGGGGACACACACAGGATGGAGGCGGTCGAGTTCCAGCAGCTGATCC
>Ga0315330_10001820_pt1 | contig 14507 bp, 31 predicted proteins | sample M140m34915metaG_FD_203453 | JGI IMG/M metagenome (GOLD analysis project Ga0315330, IMG submission 203453) | Ammonia-oxidizing marine archaeal communities from Monterey Bay, California, United States - M1 40m 34915 | ecosystem: Environmental > Aquatic > Marine > Intertidal zone | place: USA...
TGTGCATTCTTCTTTGCAGCAGCTGGATAGTCATTGTAAGTATCTTCTTCGTTTAATACAGACTCTTTAAGATCCATATCAAGTTCTTTACTGATTTTCTTTAGGTCTTTATCATTATCATAGAATACTTTGACCCATTCAGGTTGTTGACTCTGAGGTCTTGATACAGGTATATAGTTAATCTGAACATACTTGTCACCTCTTCTAGTTTGACCATACTCAACACCTAAATGTTGGTAAACATTTTTAGGTTGAAGACTATCTTTAGCATTGTCTAAATAATGCATATCTATAGACTCTGGTAGAGGTATTGAATCTTCATATCTTAGTTTTCTATATAGTTGATTAGATAGAATATAGTTACCAGCAAAATCTTCTAATTCCTTTTCACTACCGAACCTATAACCACCTACATCAATATTATGTCCTTTATAGTAAAGGTTGTAATGAGCACCTCTTGAATCCTCTTTAGTTTTAAGATAAACTATCTCATCATTGCCAATATATTTGTCTGGCATCTTACCTTCATTGATAGATTCTAATAAATCTTCTCTATCCATTTGCTTGTATACTTCTTTTCTAGTTTTATCCATTTTCTTTGCGTATTCAGGATCGTCGTTCTTATTGAATGCAACTTGTTGGCTTAATGAACCACTGATCTTTTTCATATCACCCTTTCTGGTTTTAATTAACCATGCTGCTAGATCTTTAGGACTTAGGTCTTTAAATCTACCTTCAGCGTCAGGTGCATCAGAATCATGCCATTTAAGCTTTCCCTTTTCAGTAAGAGTTTGAATATACTTCATAGGTTATTTATCTGACTCTTCTTTTTTAGTTTCTTTAGCTTTCTTTTCAACTTCTTTGTTAGCTTTAGCCTGGTCTTTAGCTGTTCTAATTTGACCCTTCTTAATTTCAATCTGTTGTTTAACAGATTGCTTCTGAGCTTCAGCTTGTGCAAGTTGTACCTTCATCTTAGCTAAAGTGGCAGACATTTTATCTACAACTTCACCAGATTGAGCAAGTTCTTGTGCTTTAGCAGATTCTTTTTCTATTTTCTCACCCTGCTTAACAATCACCTTTTGAATTTTAGCAACAGCCTTCTTAGTGTTAGGCTTGTTCTTTCTATTCTCTAAAACAAAATCATTAAAATGAATTAAATGCTTCATGTTGTTTGTGTTGGTTTCGCGTTTTCTTGTTTAAGTTTAAGTGCAGATATTTTAAGATCTATTTTTACTATAGACTTCTGCATAGCTAACTTCTGAGTTGTAAGGTTTAAAATCTCTGCCTTTATATTATCATCCTCTCCTAATCTCTTTTGAGCAGTTTCAGCCTTCTTCTTCATTAGGTCATCTTCCTTTCTATCTAAGTCACGTATTTTATCCCTAATAGCTTTTTTCTTTTCAGGGTCCCCGCCTTCATTAAGGAAGTTTTTAAATTGTTTTAAATGTCTCATAGCTTAAATCCTAATTGTTTTGCACGAGCTTCCCATTTAACTAGGACTTCGGCTCTTTCTTTATTATTTATCTCTCCCATTTCTTCTTTAGAATCCAGGTATCTATTTACAGCATCAATGGTCTTCTCACCTCTCTTCTTGGCTTCAAATCTTAAGCCTTGTAGATTTGCGTCAACTTCTTTAGGTAGGAGCAGATAATACATCTTAGATAACATACCATTATTAATCATCATTCTCATCATATCATCTGGTTCATTAGGTTTACCCTTTCTATAATTACCAATATCAATACCATCTTGAGTAATATGTTCAATCTCGTGTCTTAGTACATCTGCTAAAATAAAGTAAATCTCTTCCCAATAGGTAGGTAACCAATCTGGGTTACAAGCAAAGTCTACATTAATAAACGGATCTTGCCAATCGCCATCATCATCTTCATCTCTACCATCAGCTCCAGTAGAGTTTAGTACTTCAAATCCTTTACCTTTAAAATAGATAGAACAATTTAAGTCGAATGTTAACCCTGGGTTCTGTACTTCAAATGAGTAGCTAGAAGATTTTTTACCATTCTTAAAATCCAATACCCACTGTCTAAAGCAATCACCCAATAGTTTATTTGAGATAGAATCTAGTTTTGTATATCTTTCAAATACCTTAGACTCCATTACAAATTTATTATGTTCTAATACATAAGCACCTGCGGTCTTCTCGCCCATTCTTAACATTCTAGCTGCTCTAGAATAACCATCTAGTAATTGACCTTTATATACAACTAATTCTTGATATAGGTCATCACCACTAACTTCCCAATCTTCATAGCGCTCTTCGCCAGATTTATAGTAGTCTTTAAAGTCTCTATCTTTTAGTAGATCTTTTAACTTAATAGGTTTATTCTTCCAGCCATCATTAGGTAGAATATACTTGCTAATAAAATAATCAGGCACGTCAGATTCTGCAGGAGTAATATACTCAATATGATCTGCTACCTCTTGTCCAGTAAATGTATTCATTTATTATATATCACAAAAAAAGGACCCCGCGTTTGGGGGTCCTTTGCTCCTTTAGTCGTCTATGTCTAGCCTAAATAAATCAACTGTTTACGGAGCCTTCTTGAGCTACGTTGGTGGTGTCATCTCCATCCTGGATGAAGACCTCGTCAAGTGCTTCTAGAGCACCATTAACCTCGGCTACTTTATCTATAAGTTTTGCCATTTCTTCGATGATTTGCGGGTGCTCACCGATACCAACTGGGTTTTTAACGTATACTTCAAGTGTTGCTATCGCTTCAAGCTTCTCTGCTTGGTACTTTGCTCTTAGAGCGTTAACTTTTAAATCCATATAATTTATTGCTTTAATTTAATTTCATTGATAATTCCCTGTACTCCAGTAAATAATATCGCAAAACCTAAGACGTTCCAGAAGTGTGGTTCACCTATATAGAGGAATGAAGCTCCCATCCAGAATAAACCGATTAGGTAGAACCATTGGTCGATTGCTGATTTTAGAGATTGAGTAATTACTGTTGCTGCCGTTTTTAAATACTTTGTCATATAATGATTATTTTAAGGTTATACTAGTTGTGATGCAAATTGTTTCACATATTTTTGTACAGCTAATTCCTTAGCCTTCGCTTCTAACTCAATGTCCAGGTTAAGGCCATAAGTATTAATATGCTCATAGATATAATCTGCATGAGCCCTTGCCATTACCGAAGCATCCTCGTGTATTTGCTTGCACGAAGAGTAGTGGCAAAGTTGCTTGATGTCCTTAGGCCAAGTTGTTGAAGCCATTTTAAGTGCTTCCTCCTGAGTCAACTCACCTGGGTGACACCAATGGTGATGATAGTCAAATGTAATTGGAATGTTGATTTTACTGTAGATACCTACATAAAGATCTTCTACAGCATATTGCTTTTGTTTGTCGTCATTTTCTACTACAAGTCTGCTTTTAACAGAAGGGTCAAGTAAGTGGAAGTTATCTACGAATCTCTGCATAGCTTCTTCTTTACCACCTTGAGTAGTATTGACGTGAATATTGATCGCAGCATAGGGAGTACGCGGTAGACCCATAAGGTCGAATATTTCGCCATGCTTGTTGAGGTCAGCAATAGATTTGGCTACTACGTTTTCATTTAGTGATGCGAGGACATCGAATGGTCCAGGGTGGAATGTAATCCTCTGACCGTACTCCCTAGCCAGATCGCCACAGTCTTCTAGAATAGTTCTAATAATTCTGAAGTCTTTTAGATCTGAGATATGATACTCTGACATCCATGGCATAATATCAGAAGACATACGATAAAGTTTGATACCGTTAGCCTCATTCCATTTAATGATTTCACGTAGATCTCGTACATTCTGTACAATAAGTTCTGATGCATAGTCCATACCTTTAGCTTCGAACGTACGTTTAATCATACTACGATTTGTAGTAACAGAGGGTTTTTGTTTTCTGAGTTGCATATTGATGCAACAATATCCATAGTTTGTCATATTTTTATTTTTCATTAAGTGCGCGAATTAAATGGTAAATGAATAATAGTAAACCATAAGGCCAAATGAATCCCACAACTACTCTTTCTAGTCCTTTAAGTCTAGTTGTTTCACTTGTTAGACCTTTATTAACCAAGAACGAAACTGTTAAGTCCCACATTAGATTGAATAAAAATCCGCCAATAGCATAATAAAATAAAATTGTCATCATTGTTCCCGCAATTGATATTAGTTATATGTGGTTATTGATAATTGTTCCAATTTAAAAATGGTTGCCAATTATTCTTTTTTACTAACCTCATCCAAAGATCCACATATTTTCTTTCTTTAGGTTTGAGGATATGTCTTGGTTGTTCAAGTATCAATCTCTGTTGTTTATCAGGATCGAATGTTTTACCTAGAGCAATTGATTTAATATGAAAATAGAATTCTCTAGTTGTACCATCAAACTCTTCCATCTCATCTTGAATAAGCTCTGGATCTAGTTTGAATTCTTCTGCTAATTTACTTCTAAGATTTGTTAGCAATTTATGCTCAGCTTTTAAATGAGCTCCCATTATCGCTTCACGTCTTTTACGATATTGTTTTCTTATTGGATGTATTTGTTCTAAGAAAGACTCCTCTTCTAACCATGGCTTTTCTTTCTTAAGTGCTGCTACCTTCTGCTCGTAAATCAATTCTTCAAGGTGGTATTCTCTACCGAGCTCGTCTACTTCATATTCACCGAACTCAATTCTCTGTTGCAATTCACTAGCAGCTTTGTATAGCATTTGCTTAGGCATCTTTCGAGTACCCCAGAATCTACGCCACCATGTAAATTGTCTACTCACCTCTTTTTAATTTTTGTACTGATTTATCCCAATCAGTAATAAGCTGTTTAATATCATGAATTGCTAATTCGCATTCATGTGTTTCAGACTCTCCATCTTCTACTTCCATTTCTGCTAGAAAGTAAAGGTCTCTAATTTCGTCGTTTAAGTCAGGATATGTGTTGGACATTCCTTCTGCGTATTTTTTAAGATTTTCTAATGTCATAAGGCTAGATAATTGTTTAGATTATTAATAGTTATAGTTTCCATTTCTGGATTGTTCCACTGTCTATTTAATCCAGAGGGATGTGGAACTTTCAGATACTCAATCTCTACAGATTTGCACCATTGCTCTGGTTTGTTACCGAGACAAACTACTTTTTCATAGTTTGATACCTCGTTTCTTTTTATTGTAACTTCTTTCATCTTAGGTAAAGCTCCTGCTTCGTCAACTAGATTTCTCCAGTCATAGTCGGTCTGCTCGTAGCCACATTCAGCCATCCATCTCTTTACTCTCTGAATAGACATAGATTTCTGTGGACTACCAGCAAAACCTGGTGAAATACCTAAGACTAAGATTTTATTCATTACGGTCTGAATTTACCTAAGTGGCTGTTAAACTCGTCCTCTTCAATTTTGAGTTGACGATCTGTTGCTTCTCTTGCGTCTGCCCAATCATCTGCAAATTTGCACATAATCTTCTTCTCTTCGTCTAGGAATGTTTTTGCTATAGCAATTGCATATTCCATTCCTTGCCAAACTTCTTTTGGGCTATTTTCTAATTCATCTTGTAGTGCCTCGATTAGTAACGAGACTGGTGTTTTTCTTTTACTCATAAGCTGCTGGTGATGTTAGACCAGAATATGCGCAGTTGAATTTCTCTGCATCATAGACTAGTTTTGCGTTAAACGTTTCGATTAATTTCTTTTCATTAAATGCTTTGTGTCCGTTGATTGATTTATCTCCAGTAGCTTTTGTTTCTAAAACTGGCATGATAACATCAGTTGGAACTTCGTAGATTTTCTGAATAGTTACACCGTCTCTAATAGCAAAGTACATGTTATTAGTCTCGGCGTATTTTTTGATTTTATTCTCAGATAACCAGTGGAACTGGAAACTACCTTTTGTTTTACTTCTAAGATTAATTGCCTTATATTCTGTTGGTGTTTCAGTGGCGTCTAAGGCATCGCCACCCTGAGTATTGTTACCATACTCATGTCCTAAATGATTAGCCATAAACATCTCTACGAACCTCTCGTTGTAGAATATATTGTCTAAGTCTAATTCTTCTTTTGCGATCTGTTCTGCTTCCTGCAGAAGTGATTGTATTCTTTGTATTGCTTCCATATTAGTATAATTACATGCTTTTTTTAAAATTTACAAACTATGGCCAATTTTTTCATGTAATCTTTTCATGTGCTTACATGGAGAGTATGGTCTGAACTCTCTTGCCATACAGTTACAGTCTACAATTTTATAGTCTGTCACTTTAACATTGTAATAGTTTAGCTTTCCAGTCTTCTTGTTTCTGGAACCCATTTCTCTGTAGTACCAAGATGTACCTTTTGGATGTGTGTAGAAATCTGTCATTATGCTTCTACTCTATCGTGAACAGGAATCGGCGCATCTCCAGGGAATCTTGAATCTGAAGTGTAAACGAAGTTACCACCCATCATAGAATGAGTATTAGATTTTATGAGTGATGCAGGTTTAGCATACCAAGCAGGTTTACCAAACAAGATTCTTTTGATTAAGACAAGTGAATCGTCTGGAACAGAGTCCAAATTGTCATTACTATAAACAACTGGAACATCGTCAAAATAAAGTTCGAAGTTATCACCTACTGAAGTAAGACCGTTGTTAGTACAGTCGCCAAGTGGGTGTCTGAATGGAAAGGTTAAAATTTTGTTCATTGTTTTATCGTTTTAATTACAGTACTAATATAATAAAAATAACTGACATAAAAAAATTCTATGGCAGTTATTTTGTAAAAGTTATTAACAATTTTAGAAATCACCAGGAGCAACTTGCATACAAGTTAATCCATTGTCTCTCCACATATCAACTACTTTCTGTCTGTCATCAAAGACACAGATAATATCACTCTTGTCAGTGAATAACTTGTCTAACCACATTTGCTTAAGCTTGTCATCTGGCATAAACATGAAGTCTCTACTAGTAGGTCTCATCTTCAAGATGTCACAAGGTACGTTGAATTTCTTCAACCAAGCATTAGTAGCATCTTTAGTTCCTTTACTTCTACCAGACAAGATGATAATCCTGTGGCCAGCAGCTTTAAGAGTTTGAGCCATTGCAATTACAGCATGGTGAGGTAAGTCAAGGTCAATGTTCTTAGGATCGAAGAATACATCCCAATCCATCTTACCACTTTTAGTGGCTAAGGCTCTCCTTGCGTCAATAAGTGCAAGAGTTCCATCAAGATCAAAAATTACGTTTTTCATTTTTATTACTTTTTAATTACAGTACTAATATACGAAAAATATCTGACATAAAAAAATCTAGAGGCAATTATTTTGCAGATTTATGCCAAATAATAGACTCATATTGTTCTATAGTCTCGTTATCTTCTGAGTACTCTACAATTTTAATTTGTTTCTGCCAACCTAAACTTTCACATAAACCTGCAACTCCTTGTCTACGAGCAGCTCCTTGATTAAAGTAGGAGAAGATTCCTCCTGGTTTTAAAAGTTTATCCACATGGTGTGCAGTAAAGATACCCCAATCTGGTCTACTATCAAAACAGAAAGTATCAAAATAAATTGCATCGAATTGTTCATCTAAATCTTTAACTACATCAAGCCAATCTCCTACCAAAACATTTTCATGTCCTGCCTCTACAGCCATTGCAGCAATTTTAGGATGTATCTCAATAATAGTATGTTTTGCAGGTTTGAGGTCTTTAATGAATCCATCAATAATACCCATACCATAGCCGATGTTTAGAACACTACCACCTTTACTACAAATTTGTTCTGCATCTGCTTTCATTAGAGGTCTTTCCCATTCGTGCATTACATGTTGTGTTAATGGTTTATGCCAATCGGGTAAATGTAAGAACTCACTATCTAGTTGAGGTTCAGTTTTTAACCAAGCCTCTAGATTTTCAGATTTCCAGTTTTTGTAGTTATTAGTCGACAAGATATTGTTTAGTCTTAATTCTAATCATTTTGTCAAACTCGTTGATTTGTTTGTCACAAAATTCTTGTTCTCTTGTAGTCTTTTCAAAGAATGTTAGGTATCTTTTTAAGTTTGCCACATAATTTGTAGCTCCTTGTAAGTGAGTTGTATTCTTACAAGATTTAATAACTTCAGCAGTTTTCTTCATGACGTCGAAAATGTGGTCTACATCTTGTTTAAATCTCCATTCCATTTCTAAGGTTTTAAATAGTTCAATACGCTATTCCAATCCGGGAATTTATCTGTTCCGAATTGAATCAGCTGTCCAGTAAAATCACCAGCACCATTCTTGGTTCTGTCATCTATCAAATAGTCTCCCATATTCAAATGTTTATTATGAGAGAGTATCAGTCTTTTGTAAGCACCGTCTCCTAAGTGCTTCATTACCCACTTTCTCTTCTGCATCCAAGCATCTGGATTCTTCCATGGAGCAGTACTTAGAATGTAAACATCATATTTGTCAGACTTGACAAACTTGTTGAATGCATCTACAGCACCTGCAATTGGAGGTGGGTCTAAGAATAAATCAGGTATACAGTCGACGGTATCATCTTTTTGACATGCGTCGATAAAGTCTTTATCGTAGGTAGCAATCTTTGCTGCTAAGTCTACTAAGACTCCGTCCATGTCAAAATAAATGATTTTCTTAGTTGCCATCTTTTCTGATTTTGAATGTAGGTTTTTTACCTGGGTATGTAATATACCATAATGTCATTAGCCCTAACATTTGCCAAAAATTAATTGGGTCGACAATAGTAACTACTTGAGTTAACACTCCATTCCACAACATAGTAGCTGCGGCAATTGCAAGTGGGACCATTATTAATAGTTGAAATAAGGCTTTCCAAATTGGGTTCTTCATAAGTTTGTTATTTTATAGTACAAATATACGAAAAATATCTGACATAAAAAAATCTAGAGGCAATTATTTTGCAACTATTTTTGTAGGATATTTCTCGACTATTTGTGGTTTTCTAATTTTATACTTCTTAGACCATAGTTCTATAAACGACTTTCCCATTCCAAGTTCGACAATTTCGTACTTGTGGTCTATAATAGGTTTCGTTGCTCTGCCATTAATTAAAACGTCAGCGTGAATATCAGTAACAATCATATAGTGTTTGTTACTAGTTCTTTGTTTCTTGTAAACTGCTACAAATGTAGGTTTATCTTCTTTCTTTTCTAACCAAGGTAGTTTCATTTCCAAAATAGTTGTACACAGATTAAACAGACTGCTAAGCCTAGACTAACCCATGTTTTAATAGTTAGGCCTTCTCCCATGAAATACCATGTTAAGAAAGCGAATGATGTAATACCCATTGAGAAACCTAAGAATCTTCCAGGCCAGAGTAAACCATCATAATGTTCTGCTATTAACCTAGTTCCATTAATAAAGAAATAACTAATAGTAGTTCCACCTACAACAGACAGAATTAAAGTATTGTTCTTTGCCCATTCATTTATGAATTGTCCATTGGTCTGAAACCAAATTAAGGTCTGTCCTACTAAAAAACATAGGATGCCTAGAATTAAACCTCTCAAAATAATTGACTTGTCGTGGTTAATAAATGTGAGATGAATGAATCTCTGTGATGTTCTGTTGGTCCTGCTTCTTTAATTGCAGTAATATGTTGTTTTGTACCATAGCCTTTATTAGAACCCCAACCATATACGTTACCACCTTCTAGGCCTCGCATATAATTATCTCTTTCTGTTTTAGCTAAGATACTAGCTGCCGCGATACTTGTGTAGATATTATCTCCACCGACTACTGTTTCAAAAGGTTTGCCATCAAAACCGTGAAATTGATCGCCATCCACTAGAATGAAGTCAAAATCATGTTCTTTTGCAGTGGCCTCAAGAGCTCTTCTCATGCCTTCTAAGGTAGCCTTTAGAATGTTAGTGTTTTCTATTTGCTCTACATCGATGTGTTGAATAGAGTATGCTAAACAGTTATCTAAGACTAGTTGGCGAGCCTCTGCCCTCTCATCTTCTTTCAGAATCTTAGAATCTTTAATAAGTTCATGTTGGAATCCGTAAGGCATAATACATGCCGCTACAGTTACTGGTCCAGCGAGTGCGCCTCTACCAGCTTCATCTACACCTACCTCAATAGTTTGAGGATTACCAGTGTGACTGTGCTTTAATAAAATAATTTTAGACATAGATATAAACTGTTTATCAGTTATACCTTAAAAGAGTCCTTTGTTTCTAGCTTTTGGTCCTAATTCTGCAGGTCTATCCCATCTCATTTGTACTTCATTCTGATAGAAACCACATTTTTTATAGAATTCTATATTTTTGTCTGCACAACTTAGTACAACTTTATAGCAACCTCGTTCTACTGCAACTTCTTTTAGCTTTTCAATTAACATTGAACCAACACCTCTTGAACCGTTATACTTAGATACTGCAACATCTTCAATTATACCTACACGATTACCACCTCTTAAAAGTTTATTAATAATAATGATTGAAGCTACTCCTACAACGTAACCACTTTGTTCAACTACATAATAAGCAATATCTTTATTATCTAGAATATTCCACCACTGTCTAGTGGATGGAGTAGTCTTACCTTTAAAAACCTGAGTGTAAATATCGCAAATCTCTTCTAGGTCATCGTATGTAGCCTTTCTAAGTTTTACTTTATGTTGTTCTGGATTTTCCATTTGTCATAACGCACTACCACCTCTTGTAGAATCTTAGCCCTAACAATATCAACTTCAGTAAAGATGTGAGTTCCTACTCCTTTAACATCTTCTATTAATTTGATAAAGTCAGGTAGACTAACTTGAGATGCAGCAATATCTGCTTGGCTAACATCACCTGTAACTACAACCTTGCTATTTCTACCCATTCTAGTTACAAATAACATTAGTTGTTTAAAGTTAGCATTTTGAGCTTCATCTAAAACCATAAGTGCATCATCGAATGTATCTCCTCTCATATAAGCCAATGGTTCAAATCTAATTACTTTTTTATCAAATAGAGTTTTAGTTAATTCTACTCCAATAATCTTTTCAATGTTAGATTTGTAAGACTTCATGTATGGGTCAACCTTCTCTTCAATTCCACCTGGTAAATGACCTAACTTTTCACCGGCTTCTTGAATTGGTTTACACAATATAATTTCTTTGATTTGTTTCTCTTGAAGCATCTTCAACGCAGTGTAACACGCTGTAAATGTTTTTGAGGTTCCTGCAGGACCATAACAAAATGTTATGTCGTTTTTATCAATTGTACCAACATAATCGCGTTGGCTATTTCTTAAACTTATTCTTTTTAATCCTGCAGCAATTGATGCTGCTCTAGAGGTTCTTGCCATAGTGTATTTATTTTTAGTCCCCGGCCATAATAACCAGCTCTTTTAATTTAAGTAGCTTGTTACATTTTTCATACTCTTCCAGTGTTTCAAAGTATTTAATCATTAGATCTATAAACTTTGAACGCTGTCCGATGCCATGTGGTATTTCAATTAACTTGTCTTCATCCTTAAATGCCACGAATCGGTTTACCGTCTTGGTAAAGTTCCTTGTTATTTGATAATAGCTAGCCCTCATCAGGCTGTCTTTATCAGAACTTGAAATGAATCCGCTCATAGCTTTTACTGGTCTTTTTCTGATAACTTATATATTTAAAAAGTCGGGGGCACAAACAGAAGTCCCTCTTAAAATTATTAGTATATTATGCGTTTGTTTTATTCAGACTAAGTATGTCCGATTAATCTTGATTTTCAGAGTCCCACTTCTTTTGCTTATAGACTGCTTTTTGGATTTGAAGTCTTTTCTTCTCTGATGGTTTTGTAAAAGCTTTACGTTCTCTAAGCTTTTTTAATTGCTTTGTCTTAATTACTTTTGTCTTAAGTTTTCTTAGTGCTTTTTCTAAATTAACTTTCTTTTCTATCTTTACTATTAACATATATTACTTTTTTGGTTCAGGGTCTATCATATTAATACTATCCCTCATTTTAACTAGATTAGCACACTTTTCATAGGCTTCTAGGTTTTCGTAGTAGTTTAACATATCTTCTAATATTTCAAACTTACGTTCTTTAGGCATATCAGATAATAATACATAGGCCGGATGCTCCATCATAGCATTGTAAAGAACTGAAAAGAACACAGACTTATTGTTCACGATTAACCCTTCGATGGCCGCGTAAAAATCTTTTTTGTTTCGTCTGTTATTTCTAAATGTTTCCATTCTGTATTTTCTGTACTTTACTTATATATTCGAGTTGTTGCTCATTTAAGTCGGGGTAGCTCGCATTTAATTTTAACATTAAATTACCACGTAGTCCAGTATTATACTCAGGCCAACCTTTATTCTTTAATCTTAATACCTTTCCAGGAGAACTATGTTTAGGAATCATTACTGCTAAAGGACCATCTAAAGTATCGATAGTTATTTTAGTTCCTGTCATAATATCATACCATGGTAGGCTATATTCTCTCCATATATTATTCTGTTCATCGATTACATTTTCAGAATTTAATTCTACTGAAATCTCTACAATAACATCACCATTAGGCAATTGAGAATTAAATGGATGTGGACTACCTTTACCATGGATAGATATTCTCATCCCGCTTTTAGCACCTGGTTTAATATGCATAGTAATATTTTCACTACCTACTCTAAAGTTCTTTGTAACACCATAGAACGCTTCACTTATTGAAATGTGTAATTGTACTCTTATGTCATTACCCTTTCTCTGTTGTTGTTGAAATGGTCCACGGTTGCCGAAGAATTGATTGAATAGATCTCCAAAGTTTCCGTCCATTCCACCCATGTTGCCGAAGTTAGCAAATGGATTTTCTTGCATAGCATCGTACTGTTGGCGTTTACTTTCATCACCTACTACAGCATAAGCATCTGCAATTTCTTGAAACTTATTTTTATCACCACCTTTATCCGGATGGTGTTTCATACTAAGTTTCCTATAAGCTTTTTTGATTTCTGCTTGAGTTGCCGTTTTATCTATACCTAACGTTTGGTAGTGGCTCACTCTTTCTCAGATTTAGAATTGTTTCTTTTACGAATGTCTAATACTTGTAAAGACTCTAACTTAGCTTTTCTTTTTTCTGCAAGAACTTCACGCTTGTTAGTATTCTCCATTGCATCTGCAATTCTTTTAAGTTGTTTTGCTATTTCTTTAGCTGTCTTTTCGTCCATGTCTATTCTTTATTAAATCTGACTTACCATTTTGAAAATCTTGATATGGCATTGACATATCCTTCTCTCCCTTATGCGGGCCATTAACCATTATAGTATCTTTGTATGGATTTGTTTCAATGCCTTGGTCTTCTAACCACTGCATCATATCTTTCACACTACCCTTAAATTGTCTAATTCTTTCTAATTCAGGATGGTCTGTAGCAAAGTCTTCAAATAGTTTAATATGTTTCATTACTTGTAGTTCTTCCAGTTTTTTTCAGCTTCTAAAGCTTCTAACTCAAATGGGTGATTACCATAGTTGTAACCTTTGTCATAGAGTTTCTTAAATTCTTTTTGGTCTTGTAGTGTATGAGTATGCTCATGTAGTAAAGACCTTATTATTTGTTCTAAATTATTCGTTGTCTCTGAATAAATGTAGATAATATCATCAGCTGGATCGTATTGTGCCTGTGGATTACCTTGCTCTTTCTTTAAGTCTTCAACTCCTACAGCTCCTATTCTATCCCAAATGTTAGGATGTACTTCAACAGGCTTTGCACTACCTCCAAGATCTTTTACTATTTTTGGATATACTCTTTTAGCCACCTTTTCTATTTGTCCAATAGAAAGAGCCTCATTAATATATTCCTCAAATAGCTTAATGTATTTCATTACTTAAGATCTGTAAGTTTGTTACCTGCTTTTTTAATAATTAAATCATCTGACTTCATCATAGATGCTAAAGCTCTACCAAAGTCTTTCTCAGCAACTGGAGTTGAATGAACATAACTATAAGCTTTTGCAAATTTATTTGCCCATTCCATCCATATCTTTTTAAGTTCTATAAAAAAGAATGAACCATCATCAATACCTTTTAACCTTTTCTTAATATCACCTCTTTTCTTGTAAGCCCATTTTTTAAAATCTAAATAAGCAAACTCGTTAGGAGTATCTTGAAAGAATGGTCTTCCTTCATTTAAAAACTGATCTTTTGTTTTAATATACTTCATAGTCTTATAGGTATCTTTCAGCCATACGCTTCCAGTTAGGAAGGCCTGCCATTTTAAACCCTGCAGCTTTTACAAATGTTCTCATTGAGACATCTTTAGCCTGCTTCATAAATTCATATATTTCCTCTTTATCTTTCATCGGCATATCAGTTGGCTCTAAATGAGGTAACAACTTCTTCATTCTTTCCATAAGAGTTGAATCATCAGGATTAACATCAATTAGGATTGATCTAGATCTGATTGCTCCATCTGGATCTGCTTTTTCTTTTTGTAGGTTAGAGATAAAAATAACTCTACCTGCAAATTCAAATGAGTTAGGTACAACACCTGCTTCTAATAAGTTAAACTCTTCTTCTGGAGTTACATCTTTAGGATCGTAAACTGC